>ERZ1643246.2961-NODE-2961-length-15280-cov-12.489918_pt1 | contig 15280 bp, 15 predicted proteins | sample MGYA00579265_ERZ1643246 | MGnify/ENA primary metagenome ERZ1643246 (study PRJEB29033, sample SAMEA4952261) | chicken gut metagenome | biome: Broiler Chicken; feature: Gastrointestinal Tract; material: Caecum | place: Ireland | collected 2018 | study: Broiler... | reverse complement strand
TATCGGCAGGCAAATTCTATGCAATTTACAAGAAAATGTCACCGTTTCCTTTAAGACGCCGCCGTCAAAACAATCCCGCCCGCGGCCTTTAAAGGCCGCGGGCGGGAATCATTGTTTTATTTGGGCTTATTTTGTCTAATCTTCAAAGAAAAATCAGCAGTCCTCGCAAGCATTTATCATTTTACGGATTCCTTCCGCAAATGACGTCTGAGGCGTCCATCCGATCGCCTTTACCAATTCGGAAATATCAGGATCCAAACTGACGGTCGGAGCTCCCGTGTCAGGCGCAAAAACACATTCTGCCCCTTTCCCGTAAATTTGTTTCATCTCCAAAATAAACTCTTTTAACGGCCGCGTATCTTGAGAGGCTACACAATATACTCCGCTTTCGACCTCTTTCTCTCCGAGCAGATAGAATATTTTTCCTGCATCCTCTTCATACAGATAATTCCATGTCTGAGTCGCCGCAGAGAATTGCGCGGGTTTCCCTTCACGAAATTGCCGAAGCGCATATTTGATCATAGTATTTTCATTGTCATTGAGGCCGTAAGTGCTGAATATTCTGCCCCATATATTTTTCATGCCATATTTTTCACAGAAAAACACGCTTAGCCTTCCTGCAGAATACTTTGCAACACCATATGGAGTGAGCGGATTTACCAAAGTATTGGCATCAATTTTCCCCAAATTGATGCCATACTCCGCCTGCGAACCTGCACCGATAAATACTCTGCTGTTTAATCTGTGAGCAAGATTTACGGCATCCATTGTATAACGCAAATTATTCCATTGGAGATCGATATTTTCACGCGGACCACGCACGGTGCCGTCCCAGGCAAAATGATAAAATACATCACAGGACAGCCCGGATACATCCAGTACAGACAATGCAGGCAAGTCGGACTCTATCACCGAGATATATGAAGATTTCGGCAAGCGGGAAAGACGCGTACTGCCTTTCCTGATAATTGCAAGCACCTGAATTTCATGTTTAATGCATTCTTCAATGAGTGCAACACCGATCATACTTGTTGCCCCGGTTATGGCAACCCGCTTCATATATTCTCCTCCTTCATAATGTACTCACATATCGCCGTCGAATCCATATGGTACATTTTTCTTAAATAATCGCAATCCCCGACCATAGAAGAAAATTCATCATGCATACCAAATTTCTTTATTTTCGCCCGCGTTCCGTTTATCTGTGACAGGACGTCCGCTACCGATGCACCAAACCCGGAATAAATATTGTTTTCTTCCACTGTAATGATCGTCTTGTATCTTTGGGCACAGCTTTTTATAAAGTCCTCATCCAATGGTTTGATCGTGGGAAAACTAAAAACCGAAATTGAGCGCCCATAACTTCCTGCAATATCATCCGCAGCTTTTTTGGCTTGACCCGCAATCGCTCCCGTTGCAAAAATTACATAATCGGCGTCATTGCCATCGCGAATGGGATAAGCCTTCCCGACGACAAACGTATCCGCATCAAAATTTTGATGGATATTGGGTTCCCCGCCCCTTCCCAGTCTAATATAGCAAGGAGTTGCCATCCTGATCGCCGCTTTTGTAATCGCAACCGTTTCTAAAGGATCGCAAGGAGAAAAAATTGTCATATTCGGCAATGCCTTCATACAACCGATATCCTCGGTAGCATGATGACTCATACCCAGCGCTCCATATGCAAAACCTGCAGCCAACGAAACAATTTTAACGTTGGCATTGTGGTAACATATGTCATTCCGAATTTGTTCAAAACATCTCAGTGTGGTAAAACTTCCGATGGAATAAGTAAACACACATTTACCGGATAATGCCAGACCTGCAGCCACCGATGTCATATTCTGTTCACTTATTCCCGCATTGATAAATTGCTTCGGAAACCGTAAATAGAACTTGTCCAATACATTAAAACCAAGATCTCCGGTCATCAGAATGAGGTTTTCATTTTCCTCAGCTTCTGCACATATTGTCTGAACCAGTTTGTTTCTCATGGTCTTTGCTCCTCCAATTCCTTTACGGCTCTTTCGTAAAACTCCCCTTGAGGATCACGATAATGCCATAATACCTCATTTTCCATAAAAGAAACTCCCTTGCCCTTCGTTGTATGTGCGACAATACAAATGGGTTTTTCATTTCTGAAACGCTTTCGGAACGCCTCTTTCAATTTCGCGTGATCATGTCCGTCAACATCAATGACATTCCAGCCAAAAGCCTTAAACTTCTTTCCAAGATCAAGCAGTTCCATGGTATCTTCACAAGAGCCAAGACTTTGCAAATTATTGCGATCAACAATTATCGTATAGTTTTTAAGCCTGAATTGATTCGCAAACAAGACAGTTTCCCACAATGAACCCTCATCGCACTCACCGTCTCCCACAACAGCATACGTTCTGTAACTTTTGCCGTCTAACTTCCCGGCCATTGCAATCCCTGTAGCAACGCATACGCCATGCCCAAGCGATCCGGTAGAAAATTCAACCCCGGGAACCCCTTTGTGCGAAATATGTCCGGACAATTTGCTTCCGTTCTGATAATAAGTTTTCAATTCCTCCTTTGAGAAAAATCCAACTTCGGCTAAAGCCGCATACAATGCAGACCCGGCATGCCCTTTACTTAAAATCAAGCGATCTCTGTCTTCCCATTTCGGGGAATTGACATCATAATGTAAGATATCTGCATATAAAACTGCAAGAATATCCGCGCATGATAACGCAGATCCGATATGAGACGCATGAGATAAATGCGTCATTTCGACTGCGTCTCGACGGATATGCCATGCCAACGATACACTATCCATAAGCTATGCTCCTTCTCTTAACTGATTCGCTCTTTGAATGCTTCAACGATTTTGCGCTTTAAAATTTTATTTTCCTTCAGAAGGAAAATCATCCGACTCCGATCCCTCACGGAGCGATTCACTCGCCTCGCCATCGTCAGTCGGCTTTTCCGTCTCATGCTCCTCGGGCTTATTTTTTCTTTTCAATAACTTTAATAAAGTCTTTACATTATTGAGGAAAAAACGATCCCGCAATATGAACAGCATCAAAGCATATGTTATAATTCCCGTTGCCATGATCACAGCAAACGTCCAGATCGCATTTCCGAGCGCACGCTGCATAAAAAAGATCGGCACAAACATGACTGCCGCCGCAACGATATATTTCCAGCTCGAGAAAAGCACCTTGCGGAAAGATATAATATGCATGCGATACGCTAAGATCGCGAGGATAAGCGTTACGAAAACCTCACACACTGCCGTTGCGATCGCAGCGCCCGTGGCGCCATAGATCTGAATGAGAAAATAGTTCAGCGTCAAATTGATTACTGCGGCAATAATCGTTGCTATCGTCTGATATTTCTCTTTTCCGATTGCGATAAAAAGCTGTGTACCAAAAATTTCCGCAAAACCGGAAGAAATGAAACGAACAGACATGATAATCATCAGCAACGGAACTTCTGCATACCCGTCTCCCAGATACCACGAGCGAAGATTGTCCGATAATACCGCAAAGCCGACAATAAGCGGAATGCCCATCATCCAAACATAGCTGGAAGCAAACATCAGATGCCGTTTAATGCTCTCCATGTCGCCCTTTTCATAATCATGCGCATTCCGAGACATCATCACGGGAGAAATGATTGTGACCAAAAGCAGTGCAACGCTGTTAATTTTATATGCCTGCTCATAGCAACCGTTCTCATAATCCGGATTCTCCGCCAAAAGACCGATCATCGTTTTGTCGAAAACCGAATACAACGTAATGGCGACCATCGGCAAAAAAATCAGCAGAGACGGCTTAAGATGAACTGACAGCGTCCCCCATCCGATCTTACACTTCCCTATCCTCTTTATCAGCGAAGGCCACATGATGAGATTGGATGCAACGGTCGAAACAGACAGACACAACGCATATACCCATGTGTCACTCTCGTCCTTCACAAATGCAAAAATGCAGACCAGGCCGATCAATCGCATAACAATTGTCCGAATGGCTATTGATCGGAAATCTTCGCTTCCGCGGAACAAAAACTGAATATCCAACGGAATTGCAATGACTTGGATCGAGAGCAAAAGAATCAGACGATTATATGTTTCTCCAAAACCGACCGTAAAGAGAATTGCACAAAGGACCGCATATGCGATCAGCGTACAACATGTTTTGAGAATGCAGATCTCCCAAAAGACCTGACTTTTCTTTTTTTTATCTTCCTGACATCCCGCGATTTTCCTCTGACCGTAGGTGTCAAAACCCAGCGTCGCAAAAAGCGTAAAATATGTTATGATCGATGACGCATAGCTAATCTGACCGTTTCCGGTCTCATGCAACACGCGCGCCAGATATGGCGTTGTGATCAGCGGAATTAAAAGCGTCAGAATCTGACTGATAAAATTATAGACAAAATTGGCCCTTAATCCCTGCTTCTTTACAGCCTTTTCGCTCATTGTTGAAAAAATACCTCTATCTCCCGATCCATCTCTGACGGAATCTCGGAAGGATTTTCAAAATAAACTTTCGTCCAGTCAACGATTTCTCGCATTGTCTCGTCAATGTGCCAACGAGGCGCCCAGCCGAATACCTTTTTGATTTTTGTATTATCGAGTTTCAAAAATGCCGCCTCGTGCGGTCCTCCGTCGTGGCGGTTCACCCACGACGCGCCGTTCCCCCATGCTTCACAGAATTTATCGACAAGCTGACCCGTCGTCACACAATCACAATCATCCGGCCCGACATTATAATATCCTTCGTATCGTTTGTCTTCGTACTGTTTTTGCGCAATGGTCAGATATACTGCCAACGGCTCCAAAACATGTTGATACGGACGCGTAGAATATGGATTGCGGACAACAATTTCCTGTCCTTTCTCTATCGCTCGGACACAGTCCGGAATAATCCTGTCACTCGCAAAATCCCCGCCGCCGATCACATTGCCGGCTCGGGCAGTCGAAACGGCACAGCGTCCGTCCGTAAAGAAACTTTTTTTATAACTGTGCGTCACCAGCTCACTGCATGACTTGGAATTGCTGTAAGGATCGTATCCGTCAAGCGGTTCATCCTCCCGAAAAGCATGGTCGGGAATATCGTCGTTCAGATATACTTTATCTGTCGTTATGTTCAAAACACTGCGAACGCTCTTTGTCAGACGACAGCACTCCAAAAAGTTCACCGTCCCCATGACATTGGTTTCATAGGTATCTCTCGGATTCCGATAGGACTCGCGCACAATGGGCTGCGCCGCAAGATGAAATGCAATCTCCGGTTGGAACTGATCAAAAACCACTTTCAGATGTTCGTAATCCCGCACATCGCCCATTACCGAATGCATTTTATTTTCCACATCCGCAAGCGTAAATAATGCGGGATTGGTAGGGAGCCCATCGGAATAACCGACAACTTTGGCGCCTGCACCGATCAGAACGCGGCACAGCCACGAACCCTTAAATCCTGTGTGTCCCGTCACAAGCACCGTTTTTCCGCGATAAAATTCCAACATATCAATCCTTCCAAACCTTCCAAGGCGCTTTGTTTTCCGCAAGAAGCCTCTCAAGCTTGTCCATCTCGTTTTTTGTGTCCATGCACTGCCAGAACCCTCTGTGCCGATAGCTCATGAGCTCTCCTTCTTTTGCGAGCTTCTGAAGCGGACCGCGCTCAAAAACGGTTGCATCTCCCTCGATATAATCAAAAATTTTAGGTTCAAGGACCATGTATCCCGCATTGATGGGCGCACCGTCCGAATAGCTCTTTTCACGGAAAGAACGAACAGCATTGTCCCCGCCGATATCCAGAACGCCCTTTTGCTGTTCCAACATGACGGCAGTCAATGTTGCGATCTTCCCGTGAGCCTTATGAAATTTGACAAGTTCCGCGATATTGACGTCGCAGACCCCGTCTCCATAGGTCATCATAAACGTCTCATTGCCAATATAAGGCTGGATCCGCTTGATCCGTCCGCCCGTCATCGTGTTAAGCCCCGTATCTACAACCGTCACCTTCCACGGCTCACAGTGCTGATCGTGAATGATCATGTCGTTCCTGCCATGCGTAAAGTCAAAGGTAATGTCGCTGTTATGAAGAAAATAATCGGCGAACCACTCCTTAATCATATGCTGACGGTACCCGGCACAGATAATAAAGTCATTGAACCCATAAAATGAGTATTCCTTCATGATATGCCAAAGAATCGGCTTGCCGCCGATCTCAATCATGGGCTTAGGCCTGAACTGGCTTTCCTCCGAAATGCGGGTCCCGAACCCGCCGGCAAGTAATACGACTTTCATAATTTCTGCCCTCTCCATCAATTTAAAAACGAAGAATTTTGTGTTTTAAGAATCTCAATGGTCTTTTGATGCTTTCCGCCATCTTCGTTCGTCTGTAATGCCTGTATAATTCATGCCAATATGGCTTTTTTTTGCAAATATCTATGACAATCGTTTTTAGATCTTCTTCTTTGGAAAAATTCAAATTTTTTGTTCCGCTTTCCCACTTGATGATCCAGGGAACAAAAAAATGAAATAAGAGGTCCTTTTCCAAATAATCGTATTCTTCCTGTGCGATCTGCCCCGACTTCAGATACTCGGACAGAATCTGCAAGTAGTTGACATAAAAAACTTTATATAACCCATATGATACATTTTTGCTTTTGAGCTGTTGCAAAGTATTGAGCTTCTCATTGTCAATCAAAACTTGATTTTTTTGCAATGCCATCCGATAAAAACAACTGACTTGCCATAATTGCAAATCACAGCTTTTCTTATCGTTTTGTATGCCCTCGCAATCGTCTCCCCAAATACAAAATCCCGCAATATAGGTAACCCAAAAACTAATATTTCGAATTGCCTGATGAAAATCTATAATATCATTCTGTCGCGGCGTATTTCCCATCCCTAAAAAAATGACGGGTTTTCTTTCATAATTCTTTTCTGCCAATTGGCACAAATGCTCCAAAGCTCCGTCTCGATACATCATCGTATCATTACTCAGCCGACGCAGTTTTCCATGAGCATAGCTCAAGACGAGCGGGAAATTTTCATCACGTATATTTTCATTGTTTTTATGATAGCTGATATTGCTGTATTTCTGAAAAAATGCAGAACAAATTTCCTCGGTAGCATCTGTAGATGCGTTGTCCGAAATAACCACTTCAACTTTTTTATTCAGAAATGGTTCTTGCACTACAATTGTTTCCAAGGTCTTTTTTAAATACTCCGCCCTGTTATAAGTCGGAATACAGATACTTACCAGGTAATCGAATTGATCCATAATTCCCCGCTTTACTTTGTTAAAATGTTTTCCTCAAAAATTTGCTTTTAGGTTATCCCATTTTTTATCTTTTTCGCTGAGATTGAGCGGCGTCCCGTCCGTCAGCGCATAGCCCGCACTGTCGGCAGAACCTTGATACTTGCCGACAACATCCGGCCAGATAACGCCAATGGACGGATCGTTCCAGGCAAGGCCGCCTTCATCGTTGGGATGATAAAAATCATCACACTTATAACAAAACTCTGCCACATCGGAGAGCACCAAAAATCCATGCGCAAACCCGCGCGGAATGAGAAACTGTTTTTTGTTTTCCTCTGTAAGCTCAACCCCGTACCACTTTCCGTACGTTGCACTCCCCTTGCGCAAATCAACGGCGACATCAAACACACTGCCCCTGATCGCGCGCACAAGCTTCGTCTGAGGAAACTGCTTCTGAAAATGCAATCCGCGCAGAACTCCCTTTGTGCTCATGGACTGATTATCCTGCACAAACGCAATATCAATTCCCGCTTCCTGCATATCGCGCAGGGAGTAAGTCTCCATGAAATATCCGCGGCTGTCTCCGTGAACGGCAGGCGTGATGACGCACAGCCCTTCGATCCCGCCGACATTTTTCTCAACTGTGATCTGCATACCCGATCTCCTTCAGATATCTTCCGAGCGCATCCTTCCAATCGGGAAGAGGCGTAAAACCATTCTCTATCAGCTTGCTCTTGTCCAGGCGGCTGTTAAAGGGCCGCTTGGCTTTGGACAAACCGTATTCCTGCGTCGTTACGGGAATAACCTTCGTCGGATATCCCGCCTGACGGAAAATTTCGCAGGCAAATTCATACCAGCTGATATATCCGCCCTCGTTGGTCGCATGATAGTAACCGTATTTCTCCGTCTTAGCCATATCAACAAGCAGGCGTGCCAGATCATACGTATAAGTCGGCGTTCCGATCTGATCGTTGACAACACGCACCGTATCATACTTCTTCCCGACACTGAGCATCGTTTTGATGAAATTCTTGCCGTTCAACCCGAATACCCATGCAATGCGTACGATAAAATACTTTTCAAGCGTGCCCGCTACGGCAAGCTCGCCTTCCAGCTTTGTCTGTCCGTAGACATTGAGCGGACGATAGTCCTTCTGATCGGGCACCCAAGGCTTTGTTCCCTGTCCGTCAAATACATAATCGGTGGAAATATAAATGAGCTTGCACCCCAAAATCTTGCACACGTTTGCAATATTCTGCGTTCCGATCGCATTGACAGCGCGAACCTTGGGGATATTTTCCGCCTCTTCCGCCGCATCTACAGCCGTCCACGCCGCACAGTGAACAACAACGTCCGGACAAGCCGCCGTGATGACACGCTCCACGGCATTCGCGTCGGTGATATCCATCTCCTCAATATCAACACCGATCACTTCATAACCGCGTTTTTTACACTCATTGACAACGTCAAAGCCAAGCTGACCCCTGACGCCTGTGACAAAGACCTTCATTTCCTGTCCCCGTACATCTTCTGATAATAATTCTGATACTCTCCGGAGACGATCTCCTGCCACCAGTCCTTGTTGTCAAGATACCATCTGATCGTCTTCTTGATGCCATCTTGGAACTTTGTCTCGGGAAGCCATCCAAGCTCTGCGTGAATCTTCGCAGGATCGATCGCATACCGCATATCGTGCCCCTTTCTGTCGCTTACATGCGTAATCAAGCTCTCGGGCTTGCCAAGCTCCTTGCAGATGAGTTTGACGATATCGATATTCTGCATCTCATTGTGTCCGCCGACGTTGTACACTTCCCCCACTTTTCCCTTGTGGATGATGAGATCGATCGCCTTGCAATGATCGTCCACATACAGCCAGTCGCGCACATTCTTCCCTTCCCCGTAGACGGGAAGCGGCTTGTCCGCCAAAGCATTTGCAATCATGAGCGGAATGAGCTTTTCGGGGAACTGATAAGGTCCGTAATTGTTGGAACAGCGGCTGATGGTCACAGGAAGACCGTATGTCCTGTGATAGGCGCAAACCAAAAGATCTGCCGACGCCTTAGAACTCGAGTAGGGACTCGATGTATGCAACGGGGTCTGCTCCGTAAAGAACAGATCGGGACGATCGAGCGGCAGATCGCCATAGACTTCATCCGTCGAGACCTGATGAAACCGCCCGATTCCATACTTGCGGCAAGCGTCCATCAGAACAGCGGTACCCATAATATTTGTCTGCAAAAAGATCCCGGGATTTTCAATCGAACGATCCACATGGCTCTCGGCAGCAAAATTGACAACGACGTCGGGATGCTCTTCCTCAAAAAGCTTGTACACCGCCTCCCGATCGCAGATGTCCGCTCTGACAAAGCGGAAATTGGGGTTGTCAATCACGCCTTTGAGCGTGGAAAGATTCCCCGCATAAGTCAGTTTGTCCAGACACACGATACGATATTCGGGATACTTCCCTAACATATGAAAGATGAAATTGCTGCCGATAAATCCCGCCCCGCCTGTTACAATGATTGTCATTAAATGCTCCAATCCAGAAAATTTTATATATTTTAAATCAGTAAAGCCCGTCCAAATACTTTCCGTCAAGTACGTCTTTCAGATATTGGCCGTACTCATTTTTCAGCATCGGCTCGCACAGTTTCATCGCCTGCTCCCTCGTGATCCAACCGTTCAGATATGCAATCTCCTCTATGCAAGCAACTTTGCGCCGTTGATGCGTTTCCACAGCTTTGACAAAATTGGTTGCCTCAACCATGCTCTCATGCGTTCCCGTATCCAGCCAAGTAAATCCCTGCCCCAAAATTTCGACATGAAGATTTTCCTTTTCCAGATAAATTCGGTTGAGATCCGTGATTTCCAGCTCACCGCGTGCAGAAGGCTTCAGCGTTTTTGCGTATTCAACGACGTTATTATCATAAAAATACAACCCCGTTACACAATAATTACTTTTCGGCTTCTTGGGTTTTTCTTCAATGGAAACAGCTTTCCCTTTCCCGTCAAATTCAACGATTCCGAATCTTTCGGGGTCGTCCACATAATAGCCGAAAACGGTAGCACCGCTTCCGTTTTCGGCGTTTTTTACCGCAGCACGGAGACGCTTTTTTAATCCATGACCCGAAAAAATGTTGTCCCCGAGGATCATTGCGACGCTGTCTTTTCCGATAAAATCCTCGCCGATCAGAAATGCCTGTGCAAGTCCGTCGGGAGAGGGCTGAACCGCGTATTGTAAATTCAGTCCGAGTGCCGCCCCACTTCCAAACAGCTCCGCAAAACGCGGGGTATCTTGCGGTGTGGAAATAATGAGAATATCCCTGATCCCTGCATTCATCAATACGGAAAGCGGATAATAGATCATCGGCTTATCATAGATAGGCAGCAACTGTTTACTAGTCACCCGTGTAAGCGGATAAAGCCTTGTTCCAGACCCACCTGCTAAAATAATTCCTTTCATCTTCGTCATCCCCCGATTTTTTATGCTTCCAAAACGTTTTCTTTTACGATTTTTGCAGGATTTCCCGCCAAGACCAAACCATTGCCTTCAAAGGATTTTGTAACAACCGCATTGGCTCCGATCACGCAATTTTTTCCGATATGGACCCCCGGAAGAATCACGGCATTGTCCCCAATCCAGGTGTTTTCACCAATCAGAATATCTCCTTTTGAATAAAGAGGAAGCTGATGTCTGGGTTTTGAAAAATCAAATGTCTCCCCGTGAGAATGATCATTGATCAGCACATTGCTTCCCAACAGGACCTTGTCTTCAATTATGACTTTGTTGATTGCACCTATATGACAATTCCGAGAAAAATGCACATTGTTCCCGATCAATATGATAGGATCATACTGTTTCCCGCCATAACTTGAATATGTGCCGAGCCACAATCCTTCCTGTGATGAAAAATCGTTCCCGATTTCCACATGGCGCAATCCTTCAAATTTATTCCCATTCTTGACGGAAATATTTTTCCCGTGCCGCTTTAATCTTCTGCAAAAATTTGCCGACGCAATTCCATAGCTTATTTTTTTAAAAAAGCTGCATACATAATGATTAAAAATCAGCGAAAGCAGAAAGGAAAATGCCAGATAAACACCTTTAATGATCTTTTTCATACTTTGTCTTTATCGTCTTTACCGCTTCCAGATACGCAAACCCATCCTTTGTGTCAGGTTCCAGATAAGCGCCTTCTCCCCACTCGTTCCAAGCCGTCAAAAAGATAAAATCCTTGCTCTGCTTCTGTGAAATTTGATACAATTGCGCCAAATATTTCTCAAATTTTTCCGGCGTCTGCCCCAATACTATTCTCGCTTTTTTCCCTCGTCTCGGGGAATCGTCAAATCCGACAAATCCGCCATAATAACAATTTTGATTTCCATGGTTTTTTGCATTGTGAATTATCTTCTTCCATAATTTATCATATTTATAAATCCGCAGTCTTGGTCTTAACCTGTTCATTACATTATGAAAACGATTCTTCCAAAGTTCCACAACATTGTTGGCGCTCAACGGCTCGTACCTCATGGATGCATCGAGCATTTCCCCATGAGGGCCCTGTTTTGAGATGCAAAATATGCCCGCAAAACCAGCTTCTTTTGCCAACGAATCCCAATATAAACACATTCTTTTTATAAGCTCATAATTATTATGAGCTTGAAAAAAAGCAAACACCGGCTTATTATCTTTTTTAATGTATCTGGAATCTTTAAAAAAAGGCAAGAGATAATCAAAATGAACTTTCCACGAGCTTTCATCTCCATAAATCAATTCTGCCAAAAGACCTTTGTCCCCGCTATTCGAAGTTTTATTATCAAATGCCGGAGCCCAATCGTTCCCGTTTCTGACATTGCTCCATGTACGTTTCCAAGATCCGTTATCCCATGCGAAGAAAAAATCAATCTTCACTTCCGGATGGCTTAATATCAACTCTGCAGGTTTCTCTAAAAGTTTCAAATTGTCAGAAAACCAGTAATGATAGATGCCAAATCCGTCAATCCCATATTCCTTCGCTAATTGCGCCTGCCATTTCAAGGTTTCTATATCCGTCAGAGAATAGTAATTTTCATCTAGCGGAATACGAGGCTGTTGATGCGCGGAAAAAAGCGGCATCGATTTTTTTACAGCCACCCAATCTGTATATCCTTCCCCCCACCAGAGATCATTCTCCGGAATGGAATGAAATTGCGGCAAATACATTGCAATTATTTTTGTTTTCATCTTCCTTTTCTCTCTTTATTTAATGAATTCTTATTTTCTTTTTTTATTTGAAAAACTGCCAGCATCTTTCCGCCAACCCACACACGGTGAATTATTTTAGGGATCATATCTTTCTACTATAAACTTTCTTTCTTGATTCTATTTTCTCAAATCATGAAAAACTTTTTTCCTTTTTTAACTGAGCCATAGAAGAATTCATTGGCACCGTATCCTTTGAAGCCGCGTATTCCTTTCGCAACGCATATCCCGCAAAGAAAAACAACATCGGATATTGGAAATCAAGTATTCCACCAAAAGAACCCGCAAACGACAAATATAGCAATATGATCAAATAAAATGCGATCCCATTATTCTTTGTCCTTCCAAAACGAATATAAATATATCCCAATACCAATGTGCCAAATAAACCTAGATTCCCCAGCGTCGCAAATAACGTCGAATGGGCATCCGTAATACCTGCTCCGACGCCAAGCAGTGGCCTTTTGCTCAAAATTTTTAACATGCAAAAGATACTGGTAAATCTCGCCCCCTCCGAGGAAGATAAGCCTACCTTTCCATCTATCAACAAAGCAATGGACACACATAATTTTTCTACTCGATTGTACAAATCCTCCAACCCGAGAATTGACATAATAGAACTGCTCGAAAGAACTAAAACTCCAATCAAAACCAAACAACCCGCACATGTAAAAACAATTGAAGCTTTCAACGGGGTTCCCCAGATCGCAAACGCAATCAACAGTAAGAACAAATACAAAATCCCTACAAAAGATGTCGAACCAAGTATCAAAATGCAAATCAGTATGAATCGAATTAAACAACCCCTCCATCCGCTGCTCTGGTGTTTGCCTCCTCGTCTTTTTATAAGACGCATTTGAAAAATATGCAATATCCCCCAAATAAACAATGCTCCCGCATAGTGAGATGCCTCTTTAAATAATCCCTGTAATCTATCTGTATAAATAAAGGTTGCGTCACTTTCCCCAAATATAGGAATACATATATATTTACTGATCGGAAATGAAAAAAATTTAATTGCAATCAACTCAATGACACAATATATCAGAACATAATCTGATATTTTTAATAAACTTTTAAGCAGTTTTTCTTTGGATAAGCTATCAAAAAATACTTTATAGGCAACCGAGAGCACAACAGGAAAATGTATAATCTTAAAAACTGTCTCAAAATCAAATACAAATTTCGGATTATAATCCATTGACTGAATTCCGGCAACATAATTGTCCCACTGCGAAATATCATGGATAATTCCATAAGTATACGGAAACAAGCTCAATGAAATATAGCCAAGGAGTACGCACACACAAAGGCACCCCCCAGCCAGTAAAATTTTCCTATCAAACTTTTGGTCAAAAATAATTACTGCTAAGGATACAAAAAAAGTAAATACCGACAGAAACGCCCTATGGGTTAAAGAAAAAGATCCAATTTGAATAAAATATCCTATATTCGAAAACATCACAACTGCAATATAAATAAAAAATACATGCTTAAAGTACTGTTGCAGTCCCTTTTTCCAATCCGCTAACAGAGTAAACAGTAAAATAAATATTAAAATAATCGACGCAGGATATATTTTCACTTAATTAATCTTGACTCCCCATTATTTGATCAATTCATGCAACTTTTGTGCAGATGCTTTCCAGGAAAATTTCCCCAAAGTCTTTTCAAACTGATCTTCTTTATTATCTTTCTCCCTTCTCTCTAAAATATCCTTAATTGTGTAGTCATAAGTTGTCGGACAAACATATGAAACACTTTCCTCAAAAATTTCATGCATGACGGGAATATCCGATACAAGGATATTGCTTGCGCCTGCAACCATGGCCTCCATCGGCGGGATTCCGAATCCTTCATAAAATGAAGGAAAAACAAATGCCTTGCAGTAATGCATCAAGCTCTTTGATTCGACATCGGAAAGATAGCCGACCAATTGAACATTTTTCGGCAAGATAAATTCTTGCTCGGCAAAAACTTTTTTGTTTATCCCGCCCCCTACAATGAATTTTTCCTGCGGGTTATTCTTTGCTGTTTCAAGAATCCATTTCAGATTTTTATTCGGATCCAAACTGCCGAGTGCAAAAATATACTGCCCTTCCGAAAGCGAAAATTTGCCAAGAACATTTTCTTCGACGGGAATTTGCTCGTAATGTTGCCACCCGTTGTAGATTACATGCACCTTTTTGGGATCACATCTGTAATACCTGATGATTTCACTCTTGGAAAATTCAGATACCGTAACAATTGCTTGCGCTTTTTTTACGATGTTCCGAAACAGAAAATTGTACCAAAGTCTGAACTTCCACCCAAAAAATTCAGGATGCGCTTTCACCTTGACATCGTGAATGGTCACGATCTTTTTTCCCGTCAAAGGCGCCGAGTTGCATAAATTGACAGAAACGCCTTTCTCCTTCTTTACGTAGCGAGAAAATGTGGTCTGTTCCCACTTAACCCCATTCGTTTTCCCGATTCTTACAATTTTGATGTTTTCATAATGCGGGATATCATCAACGTTTTCCGGAACTGCTATCTCAATATTTTTATTGACGCAAAGTTTATCGAGCTCGGAAACAATCTCCCGCGCATACCTTTGTACTCCGGTAATTCTTTGCGTTAAAAATCTGCCGTTGATGATATATTTCATTCTATTCTCCTTAGACGCTTGCGACCAGGACCTTCATCTTGCCCTTGAGCGTCACTCTGTTCTTGGCAGCAGAGAAGAAAGTATCCCCCGCCAGACATTTATAAGTGAGCTGTTCGTCGGAGACCGTCCCTTCTCCCTCGATGATGACGA
>ERZ1643246.2960-NODE-2960-length-15284-cov-27.681463_pt1 | contig 15284 bp, 21 predicted proteins | sample MGYA00579265_ERZ1643246 | MGnify/ENA primary metagenome ERZ1643246 (study PRJEB29033, sample SAMEA4952261) | chicken gut metagenome | biome: Broiler Chicken; feature: Gastrointestinal Tract; material: Caecum | place: Ireland | collected 2018 | study: Broiler... | reverse complement strand
GGGATATGTAGGAATATGCGTTTGTATAAAAAACATTTCCCCTTTAAAAAATACTACAAGGGCAGCCAAAACATTTTTCAAAAAATACATTGACATTTTATAAAACTGTGCTATAATATAATCGTAAAGAGAAAGGGCAAACCCCTAAAGGAGATCGTTATATGGGAATGAAAATTTACGTTAGTACAGATGACAAGCATATCAAGCAAATTGTACTTGATGACGATGACATGCTGGTGCTTGAATGGGCACTGAAAGGCGCAAAAGCTGCGGCACATTTGAACAGCGTTAACGAGCCCGTTAAAGAAGCAAAGGAGCTTTGGAAAGATGTGATGGATCGTATTGGCTACATCAGAGAATCAGTCATTGTAAAGGGGGGTGAAGCAAGTGCAAGTAAGTAGGCTTGAATATTCTCTATTGATGTTGATACGGCGCGTGCGTCTCCCGCCGCGCGCCGTGGCTGTCTTGATAGCAGACCATTTCAGACGGTACAAAAATTATGAACGTCTTGAAATTGCCCGCATATATCAGGATAGCATGGAAAGTATCGAAAGGGAAGAAAGGAGAAATAAGAATGAGGGAAAAAGATGAAGTGTTGCGCGCTTTGCGTAAATGCGGTGCAGTGACTTTGATTTTGACTGAGGGTTATTATGCTTCATGCATGTCCTTTTCAGGGAAGTTGCGGAAGCATGATATTTTGGTAGAATGTCCAAATTTTGGTTTTACAGATGATGGTATGCTAAAGTCTTTAAAATGGGATTCAAAGAAGCCCAGCGACAAAGCCTTGAAAGCGGCCGATATTTTGCAAGAAATGTCTACATCTGTGACGGTTGGGGGCGCTTTGCGGCTGTAGGGAGATTTTTTGAAAAAGATTTGGTAAAAGCGCTTGAAGATGTGTAGAAATTAGCTTATAATTTACTTAGAAAGGTGGTGAGCGCGGTCAATGAAAGGATATCGATATTATACTATTATCAAGTTCCGGATTGAAAGCGAGCCAGAGCGCGAAATTACAGCGCCGGGACAGCTCAATTTCGGGAGTTCCGCGACATACGTGAAGAACAATGTCGCGGAAGGAAAGCCGTTCATGATGATTTCATCCCATGTGTACAGAGAAGAATATGTCATGGATGACGATAAATTTTTTAGCCAGTCGAAATTGGTTAAAACAGAGTTAAGAAAAAAGTATGATTAAGAAGGAGAAAGAAGAAAATGGAAGAAAGAAACGCAGTAGAAGTAAAAACAGCTGAAAACGAAAAGAACTATGCCGCAATGTGGAACGGTGAAAGCTCGGAAGTTGTAGGTAAAGACTGGGCGAGCTGGACACCTGAAAGAAACGATGAGATGTTGGAACGCATTACGGGTGAAACTGTTGCGCTGTCTGATGTGGTGAACACACAGATTAGCGTAACAGACATCTATCTTGAAAATGTGCAGATTGCCGATGAGAACACCGGTGAGATGCGCATACTGCCAAGGATCCTCATGATGTGTGAGGACGGTAAAACGGTTTCATGCGTGAGCATGACAGCATTCAGCGCATTGTCTAAAATCATGAGATTCAAGGGTACACCCACCCCTGAAAATCCTTTGACGTTGAAGCCGATTCAGAACAAGAAGGGTGCAAAGGTGTACTATAATTTCCAGGTAATTAAAAAATAAAAAGGCGGTGAGATTATGGCGTATAAATGGAATAAGACAAATGTCCAGAAATTTAGGAACGCCATCAAAAACTATAACCGTGCTTTAAACAAACAGCGCCGCGCGGATCCGTACGGCGCTGTTTATCTTCCCGAAAATTTGGATGTTTCTGATTATGTCTATAAAAAGTCATTTGAAAATGCCCGTCAAGCAAACGACTTTTTGAACTCTATCCGTAGAGCAACAAGGAAGGGAGCTTTCCAACCTGTCATGAATGAAAAGGGCGTTGCCGTTAGCAAGTGGGAATTAAATGAAGCAAAGCTGAAAGCACGTAGGGATTATAGGCGTGTAATATCGGCGGCGGAAAAAGCGAGGGAAGAAGCAAAGAAAATGCGCGGAAAGGCGCGGCGCCGAAAGCTGATAGAAGCGGAACGGTTGCATGATATGGCAACCGAAACGAAACCCGACATCAAAAATTGGGGCCGCGAAGGCGCAAAGAAATACATGGACGCGCTTAAGCGCACTAACAATCTTGAGCTATTGCAGGAAAGTGATAACCGATATAAAGCGAATTATCTAAAGAAGCTGAAAGAAGTTTTTGGCGAGGATAACCCCATTGCGAAAATGTTAGAAAAAGTGGATCCCGCAATGATTGCCGCCTCATACTATGCTGACCCATACTTGGACTTCCAGATCTTTTACATGGACGATGCCCTTGAGGATTATTATGAATCTTTGCTCTCTCATTGGGAAATGTTCATCAACAATTATGTATCATGAGCTGGTACATGTGCGACTTTGAAACAACGGCTGAGGAAGTCCCGCGTGTGTGGGCGTGGGAAGCGTTGGGTGATGATGGAAAATGCACCGGAACGGAAATAGATTCATTCATAGAGTGGGCTTTTTCTGATTCTAAGGTTTTGTATTTTCACAACATGAAGTTTGACAGTTCTTACATTATGTGCTGGGCTTTCTCGCATGGGTGGAAACACACATGGGAAAAATGTGACCGTTGTTTCACATCCATCATCTCAGATAGCGGCCAATATTATATGCTGAGGTTTTGGAAAGATGACGCGGTGATAACGATTTATGACAGCTTCAAAATTATTTCCCTGCCGGTTGCAGACATTGGCGGCGCGTTCGACATCCCAGTGTCAAAAGGTGAAATAGACTATGAAAAACCACGCCCGCCCGGATATGTGCCAACTATTGAGGAATGGGACTATCTTCACAGAGATTGCGACATCGTATACAGGGGCTTGAAGGTGATTTTTGCCGCCGGACTGGACAAGATGACGCAGAGCGCAAACGCCTATGCGCAGTATGCCGAACAGATAGGCTACAAAAAATTCAAAAAGTGGTTTCCACTATTGACCCGTGAAGAGGATGAATATTGCAGAAAGGCGTACTATGGCGGATCTTCTCAGGTTGGTAAAAAGTTCAAGGGGCTAAGCGTTGGCGCTGGCATCGTTCTTGACTATAATTCCATGTACCCTGCGAAGATGCGATTTGAGCTTTTGCCGTGGGGGAAGCCGGTGTGTGGGAAGGGGCGCGCTCAGGTCACGAAAGAATTCCCGTTATATATTCAGCGGTTGACATGCTCATTGAAAGTCAAGGGCGATCATATTCCGTCTGTGATGGGAAAGCATGTCTCAAGGTTTCGCGATGTGAAATTCATCGAGGAAACGGACGGCATCATAGAGCTAACGCTTACTAATGTTGATATAGATCTGATGATGGAACAGTATGAGGTTTATAACGTCACATGGCTGGACTATTATTCATTTCGCGGTTCCCGTCAACTTTTTGCGGGTTTTGTCGACAAGTGGGCTGCAGAAAAAACAAGGGCCAGCGAGGAAGGAAACAAAGGAAGACGGCAGATTGCCAAAGATATGCAAAATAAACTTTCAGGAAAATTTGGCACAAAACGCTTGATGTACAAGAAAGAACCATATTATGACGGTAAGATAAAGCACCGGTTAGTGGAAGAACCAGATGAAGCGCGCAAAGGATATGTACCTGTGATTGCTTTCATCACTGCATATGGCAGGGCGGGCATTATCCGGGACGCACAGAAAAATTATGATCGTTTTCTTTATATGGACACGGATAGTTTGCATCTTTTAGGCGATGAAGATCCGGTGGGCATTGATATAGATGATGTGCGATTGGGCGCGATGAAAATTGAAGGACGCTTCTACCGCGCACGCTACCTTCATCCAAAGTGCTATATAGAGGAAATGGACGCTGACGAAAAAGAGGCTGACCGCGGAGGCTATCCTGTAAGGGATGGACGTATGATGAAAATAACCATTGCTGGACTGCCGAAAAATTGTCGTGAGCAGGTCACATGGGAAAATTTCCATGTAGGTGCGGTATATACAGGAAAGTTGCGACCGGTGCAGAAAAGCACAGGTATATTATTAGAGGAAACAACCTTTCAAATAAAGGAAGATTGACATTAAAAAAAATCCTGCTATAATATAAGCAGAGCCGGAAACTTCCGGTCTTGAAAAGGAGAACACGGGCAAAGATTATAATAGTTAGGTGATGCGTGCCGGATAACCACCGCTTGACCGCGGCCGGGCGCATGCGCGGGTGGTTCCGCCGCTTAGCCGAATCTTTCAGCCCCTGTTTCTCCTTTTTATTTATGTTTCACGTGAAACAAAGTGGGGTGAAAAAATGAATTATATAAACTGGCGAGAAATAGACGGGTACGCCTGTCCGGTGAATATTCTCGAAACTAATAGAGGTTTCGGCAAAACCTATGGGTGGAAAGAAAAGGTGCTAAAAGCAATCAAGAAGGGCAAGAAATTCTTATACGTGGTGAGGCGTCCGCAGAACTGGAAGGATATTACAGAAAAGGGAATGCAGATATTTGCAGACATAAATGCAGATAGTGGCCGCGATGTGAAGACGATGAAAAAGGGCTTTTTCGAGAATGGCGAACAGGTGGGGTATGTGGCTGAGCTGAGCAAGGCGCAGAATCTCAAACCGGCCAGTTTTGCCGATGTTTCCATAATTATCTTTGATGAGTTTTTGATCGAAAACGACAGTCAGGAAAAATACTTATACAGCGAGCCGAAAAAGCTGATGAATCTTTTTGACACCGTAGCTCGAAACAGGGATGACGTAAAAATGTACATGACGGGTAATGCGTCTGTGCTATATAACCCATATGTGCTATTTTGGTCGTTGAGGCTGCCTAAGAAAGGCAACATTTCTATCAGTGATAATAAGAAAATACTATTGTATATCGGTGTCAATGAAAAATTCATAGAACACCGTAAAAATACATTGGCGGGTGAACTGATGCATGGTACTAGCTATGAAGCTTTCGCCCTTTATAATCAGTTTGGCTATGATAATGACCTTTACATTGAAAAGCCCCCGCGCGGGGCAAAATATTATCTGACGATAAAGGCCGACGCGGTGATGGGCGTTTATTTTGACGGCGATAAGTTTTTCGTTAGCGAACACGTTCAGCCCCAGTTTTCTAAGGTGATTGCTCTTTCCCGTGAAGTGGAAAGCGAGACTGAAATTGCCCTATATCGGAATACATTTCTTGCTGTGATTTTGAAAAAGTATTACATGGCACAGCGAATAAGGTATGACAGCGTAAAAACAAAAGAAATTTTCTTAGCCTTTATTTCAAATTTTTTGTAGGCATGTTATAATAGCCATGTAAAGGAAGGTGAAAAAATGGACGTTCAAACAATTATTGAGATCGTGCAGAATTTAGGGGTTCCGGTGGCATGCCTTATTTTCTGCGGCTGGTTCATCGTGCGGCAGGAAAACCGTCATGAGAGTGAGGTTAGTACCTTGAGTGATACGATCAAGGGAAACACTGAAGCTATCAGCGAAATTAAAACGATGATTCAGACCTTTATGGACTACATGTCCAAAATGAGCACGGGAGGTGATGAATAATGGCAATTGTCGGCGAAAGTTTTTATAACAAATACAAAAATACAGCGATTGACTATGACGGTGTAGCCGGTGTGCAGTGCGTTGACCTTTTTAAACTCCAGTGTAAGGAGTTAGGGAAAAATTTAGGTGCTATTGGCGGCAGTGGATATGCAAAAGAAATCTATAAACGTTTTTCAGCCTTGGGTCTTTCCAAGATTTTCACACGCTATTCATACGGTTCTAAAACGCTGACATATGGTGATTGGTTGGTGTGGAATAGCGGGGCGCTTGACTGCCCGGATTCTCATGTGGCTATGTTCGTAGGCTGGAACGGTTCGCGGGTCATGACTTTCGGCTATAATCAGGCCGGAAAGAGCGCGGCGTCAATTGTAACGACTTCACCACATGGGCTGCTCGGCTTCTTGCGGCCGATCGCGCTGAACGCTACCGACCCGAAAGAGGTAACCGCGCAGTTGGTCAAAGATGTAATTGCGGGAAAGTATGGGAATGGACAGGCGCGCGTGGATGCGCTGGAAAAAGCGGGCTATGATTATGACGAAGTGCAGGATGCAGTTAACGATTATCTGAGCGGCGGTACAAAAGCTGTAACGGCTGAGGTAGTCAACGCTGTAATTCGTGGTGATTATGGCAACGGAAGCGCGAGAAAAACAGCGCTGGAAAAGGCCGGTTATGACTATGAAGAGGTACAAAAGGCCGTGAATGCGTACTTGGCATCATGAGAGACTATGAATTACCGTACAACATTACGGCAGAAACGGCAATCAAACACTACTACCGTAACATGTATATCATGTTGAAGCAGGCAGAGACAGAAGAGGATCCCGACACGTTGCGTCGGTTGATGTACGACATCCGAGTGTGTGCGAGAAAGGTTGATTTTCTTGTCCAGCGGCCGCCTGATGAGATGGTAAACGTGATGGAGTAGCGCATGCAGGCTGGGCAGACATTACGGGGGGATAACGGGCTGCAAGTGTGTCTTTTCCCTCTTCCGGTGCTATACGTCACACAGACTTCCAACCCTTCCAGCTACTCACACTGTTGCGGCTCGCCGTTCGATTGTGTGGGGACAAGCCCGCAATACTCATATTATGCACCATGTGATATGCAGTTGATATACGCTGGGCCATCCGGTAACGGGATGCCCCGCATATGGCAGAGCCGTCAGCAGGTGATAACGCCGAGCGGTGTCGGCTATGTGTGCATCGAGTTTGGCCATGATAACAATCCCCCTTTTTCGACGGTTGGCGCGACAGTATCGCAGGGGCAGTTAATTGGCCACACGGGGACGGCCGGGCAGGTAACCGGCGATCATGTACATATCGATCAAGCGCATGGGACAGGAAAATATTTAGTAGACTATGGGATTGTCTGCTCAGGTGGTAATGAGTGTTGGGCGCTGAATGGTTCTACCGCTCCCGTAAATATATTCTATATCAACGGGACTACGATTCAGCAGACGGGCGGTCTCAACTTTCAGACGTACGATGGTGGTACGCCGGGCCCTGGCCCGGGCCCGGGGCCGGGGCCGGGACCTGAGCCGGAATTTTCTTCAATGCCTTTTATTTATTATACCTTAAAAAGGAGATGAAAATATGCGAGATTCAAGCAAAATTAACGCGCTATTGGCCGACTACATGGGCGGCATCGAAGACGATGACGCACTGACGAGAACAGAGGGTCTTTTTTCTGAAATTCGCCGTGAAATTGAAGAGCGTGACGGATTGTTAAAGGATTATGTGGACATCCTTGAGGATGGAACGGTAAAAGCCAAGGTAAACCCCCTTACCGATTGGCATAAAAAATACGAGGACATGCGCCAGCGATACATCGATAGATGGAAAAATGGCGATGACAAAGATTATGAACCGGTCGATGATAGTGAAGGAACCGATGCGGAACCGCAGGGGGACGATGAACCGGAAACACTTCCTATGGAAGAGCTTTTTATCGAAAAGGAGAGTGAATAGAGATGGCTACTACACCTAAAAACGTCCAGATGAATGTATCTGCTCAGAACGCCGACTACCTTAACGCGATTAGAAGCACGGCCAGCGCGGCATATCAGAACGCTGTGCCGCTTGCAGAATATGGGGTTGCTAGTTCGCGGGAAATTGGCCAGATCATCATGAATAATTCAACCCTGTTGAACGAATTTTATAGCACTATGGTCAATCAGTTTGCATTCATTTTTGGTTCTTCAAAAATGTTTTACAACAAGTGGCGAGACTTTAAGAAAGGGTTGATCGGGTTAGGCGAATTGGTTGAGGAGTTCTTTGTGCAGATCGCTTTGCCTAACAACTACAACCCGGAAATTGCCGCGACTGAAATTTTCAAACGTGTAATTGCTGATGTGCGTACAGCAATTTATCGTATTAATATCAAGACATTTTATAAAACTACCATAAACCGCCCTATGATTGAAATGGCTTTCACCACAGAAGGCGGTATGGCTGACTTGATCGGAAAAGTGTTCACCTCAATGGCCGCGGGCTGTGAAGTCGATCAAATGAACGCAATCAAATATCTGCTTGCGCGCAAAATTTTGGACGGTCAGATCAAGACCGTACCTATTTCTCAGGTGTCGGGGACTGACACGGAAGCGAACGCAAAAGCCGCGGCAATGCAGATGAAAGAAGATTTTGATAATTTCATGTTTCCGCGTTCTGATTATAATAGCGCCGGGGTGGTAAACTGGTGCAGTGGCCCTAGTGATGTTACGTTTATGCTAACAACATCGTTTGGTGCAAAGTATGATATCTCTGTGCTGGCCGCCACATTCAATTTAGAATATGCTAACTTTATGGGCCAGGTTAAGAAGGTTGACAGCCTGAGCAATATTGACTTTGACCGCTTGCAGGCTTTCTTTGATGACCATGAAACAGTCACAGAATTTACCGAAGACGAAATTGAAACGCTGGATGCTGTGGCCTCTATCACTTTTGATAATGGGTTGATCCAGTGGTATGATCGTCTTTATGAATGGCACGAGGAGCCGAACGGACAGAGCATGGAATGGCAGAACTGGCTTCATTATTGGGCGTTGCTGGCATCAAGTCCTTTTGCAAATGCCGTAGCATATGTACAGAGCGCCGATGACACGCTTGGCACAGTGACGGCTGTAACTTCTGTCTATAATGGAAAGTCCATCTCTCTGCCGGTAGGTTCTTCCTTCCCTTTGACATGGGAAGTTGAGGGTACAGGCATCTATTCCAAGGCGGTTGATTTCACGTCTTCCGGAATCGTGGATGGCACTTTCACCGTTTCCCCGGACGGTGTGGTCACTGTGAACAAGGCCAAAACGGCTACAACGATTAATATCGTCAGCGTGCAGGACAGCTCGAAGAAGGCAACTGTGTCGATCACCGCAACGGCCGTATCATGATTAAGATCGGTGACGTATCTAATGTCGTTCCCGCAACGGAAGTAATCTTCCTTGCGGGAATTCCTGATATTAGCGGTGAAAATACAATTTTCTTCTATGATCGGTACACCCAAGAGATATGGTTCCGCCAGCATGAAAGCCCTACGCTTTCGTTGCGTGCTGATACATATACAAATATCAACATCATGCAGGGTACGATGATCGTTAACTATGATGCTGAGGCCGTTTTAAACGGGGCAAATTATTTGATGATAAAAAACCGCAACAAGTGGTATTACTGCTACTTGACCGGCGCCGTGCAGAACAGTGTGAACAGCTCCACAGTATCCTTTGAGGTTGACGCGTTGCAGACGTATCTTTTTGATTATGGCATCGTGCAAGCATATATAGAGCGGGAACACGTGACCAATGATACAGTGCAGAATATCTACACCGGAAGAAGCGCGCTAAAAGACCAATTAGAGTGTGGGGATTACATCGTAGATGAGAGAAAAACTAATTCTCTTGGCGGTTATTCCGTGATCGTGTGGTCAGCACAGAACGCGAGCGGATCTCAAACCTCAAGCACGCACTATGGACTATATAATGGCGTGGATGGTTATCGAATCAACCGGTCATCATATGACAATGATAACGATTTTGCAAATGCGATAAACGACTACATTAACGATCTTACAGAATCAGGCGCCGGTGATTCCATAGTTGGAATTTGCCAGGTTCCCAATACATTCTATGGGAGCAACCCTTACACCCTGACAATCAATACGCCGGATGCAGTAGATAATTACACGCCGCGCAACAAAATATTGTTGTCATACCCTTATACGTTCTGTGTAGCTGGAAGTAATACCGGGGCATCAAGTGAATTAATGTTTGAACTAGCAGATACTTATAGCGTGTCCTGCTTGTGCTATTATATGCTCTCCCCGTCGCCTCAAGCTATCATGTTTCCTCAAAATTATCGGAATATAGCTAATGATGTGGATGACGCGATAAAGATCGACGCATATCCACAATGTGCCTATGCCATAGATTCCTATAAGGCGTGGCTTGCACTAAATTCTAATCAGATCAATGCGCAATATGCCAACAACCTGACGAATTACAATACAGTGATGGAGATAGCAGGAAATAATCGCGCACTGGTAGATCAAAACATGTTCCTTAATTCGATCGGATCTATCGGCGGTGTAATTGGCGGCCTTGCGACGGGCAATATTGCAGGCGCTATTGGTTCAGGCGTTAGCGGGCTTACTGGTGCGATAGTTAGCCAGAACGAAGCGAATAACTCATACACCAATGCGAAGATACAGGCAGACGCTTCATCATCAATGGCCGTGCGTTCCTTGAACGCGAAAATGACGGATGCTGAAAAAATGCCGATGACCCCCCGAGGGGGTAGCGGTGGCAACGCGCCATTTCAATACATGTTTTTCACCGGCGCGGGCAGTGTGAATGCTGGTATGGGTGACTTCTTCCTTGAGCGCCGATCTATCAAGTATGAACAGGCCGTAAGGTTAGACAACTATTATGACATGTATGGCTATAAGGTAGACCGGCTGGGCATCCCCAACGAAGACCATCGTGTAAATTACTGGTACACAAAGACGGCTTCAATCATGCTTTCCGGCGTGATTCCATACCAGTACATGAGCCAGATAGAGGCGCGATATAATGCCGGTATCAGATGGTGGCGCAGTGAAGCATTATTTGGGAATTATTCCATTGACAACAGGACACTATTAGAGGCTGAGCCTATGAGATTATATGAGCCGATTCATTTCGACCCGCAGGGGGTGAAAAGCAATGTCAAGAAATAGCAGAAGAAAACAGCGGCTGATGAATGACATCAGCTACACAGTATGGTTTGACCGTTTAGCCAACATCTGCCAAAATCGTTTCACGTGGAACATTCCGGAAACGTGCGATGCGGACATGATCGAACGGGCATTTTTCCGCGCTGGACGCGCCTGCATCTTCAATGACGAAATTATTGGTGCGGTTTCCCTCCCATTCACCAACGCCCAGCCCCTTAACATTTACGGATATCCGGCATACATTCAGCCGTATTCATTCTATTGTGGGGTGAATTATGGACTTATCCCGCTCGCAGAAGCGGCGGTTGCGTTCGCCAACACACAGCGCGTAAGCGACTACTCGCTATGCAATTACTACGCCATGCGACTATCAGACCTCCAACGCACCGCGGATATCAATCTGCTTCTTCAGAAAGCGAGCGCCGGGGCGGTCGTGGGTAGTGAAGCGCAAAAGCAAAGCATGGTAACGGCCATCAAGCAGATCGCTGAAAACAATGCTTTCATTACGGTTGATAAAGATATGTGGAAGAATGCCGCGCTGACTGGAAAAGGCAACGAGCTTACCACTTTCTCCTTCAACGTTCCTTTCATCGCTGACAAAATCCAGATTGAAAAACAACAGCTGTTAAATGAATTTTTAACGGCTGTAGGAATTGAAAATAGCAATATGGATAAGCGTGAACGTGTCAACTCCTCAGAGACGAACGGCAACATAGGCGCGATAGAAATCGCCCGTGATATCGCGCTTTCACCACGCCAACAGCTGTGCGATCAAGCCAAGAAAAAATTAGGACTTGACATTTCGGTAATTTGGAACAGCGATCTTTATACGTTGCTCAACGCCGCTTTCAACGAGGATGCACGTGAAAATTTGGGACAAGGAGAAAGATATCGCAATATTTCTAGTGATGAAGAAATGCCAAGAGGTGATGAATATGATCAATCATGATAACTCTGATTATACGATTCAACTGGAAGAAATCATGCGGGGCCTTTTGCAAACAGACTGGGAACACGTTCTAACCCGTGATGAAATTGTACAAGCGTCATCAATGGTCTTTGATTTCCCCCTTGACAGCATTTCACAGCCCGCGCTTTTCGCGGTGGGCTTCTGTCTTCACTTTCGTTTTCGTGAAATTGCCGTAACCCCATATTCCCGATGGAAAGCATACTTAGAAGAATATTGTTATAACAACGCCGGTTTCATCAATGACATCATTGCATCGGCCGCAAAATCTACCGATATTTTCGGTAATATGGACGTGTCAGAAGATTATGAACGCGTCACAAAGCATGAACGGCAGTCCGAAAATACAAACGAAAGCAAACAAAATACAGACAGCAAGGACACATCAAACGTAACTGCGGTGAATTCCACCTTCCCACAGGCAACGCTTAACGGGCTGGACTATGCGAGCGGATCCGACCAAACCGAAACGGCCAACACCAGCACATACACGATGGATACCACGGCAAAAAATAACAACACTGAGAATTTGAACGAGGGGGAAAATACCACTCGCCGAACTTCCGGTGTCAGCGGGTTATCGAGCGGGGATATCTATGAATCCGCTATGCGCGTATACCCAAAAATGTATATACTGTGGCAGAGCATGAGCTATCTATTTTTCAGTGTACTGTAGAAAGGAGATAGAAGCATGGAAAAAGAAAAAACATACTCGCTTAACGGCCCCGATAAGCATATTACAAAATGGCGCGCCATCCGGGAGCTCCCTTTCAACTTCAACCCGATCAATAACATTGCCTTCATCGATGCGCCGACCGACTATATTTTGTTGGCAAAAGTTACTGAAAAAACAAATGAAATCATAGCGGCAGTAAACAATCTGAACGCGGCTATGGATGAATTCTATCAGCGCGTGGACGCACAGATAGAGGAATATACGATCAATCAGGTGAATAGCCTGCTTGCTTCCGGGGCAATCACGCTTAACATTTCATATAATGAGGGGACAAAAGACCTGAAATTCTCATTGACCACGAACGCGACAAGCAAGGAGGGATAACATGTCGGTAATTGGAAACTTTAAAACCATCAGCGATAACGCTAACACTTATAGCGTAGACTACTCAGAAATTCAACAAGAGTTTGACACGCTTGAAAGTTCTGTAAATCAATCGATCACGCAGATCAACCAGAATAACGAGGAATTTCAGGAAGAAATCACCGAAAAAGTAAACGCAATTAAAGGAAACATAACTACTATGCCGTGCTTTTCTCAGGTGTTTCGCCTAATCAAATTAGGCAACGCGGAAACCATTACACCGCGCCAATCATACATCAAATTGCAGGGAACGACCAATTGCGACAACGTGGACGGCGAAAGTAACCTAACGTTGACATGTTGGGACAACTGGGGAAATGACGACACAGCCGCAGACTGGAACAACTCTAACCAGCTAGTGCTGTATAACAACAGTGCACAGCTTGCTTCATTTACAGAGAGCACATATGGCGGACATGGAAATTCATTGTGCTACGTCAAGCGGAACACTCAGGGGTCAACCGCGAATGCGGCATACCTTACTCAGCTTTACACGCTCAACTCATCCGGCGGGACTGTGAAAACTTCTAATGTGATCGTTTACAATGTGACCACATCATCTATTACAAGAATAGGGGTGCTTGACCTTTCATGGTTATCCACGATTTGGCAGAGCCACGGCAACTCCCCATCAACATTTAACCTCAATTCAGTCGAGTATGTGGCAGACCTCGACAAATTTGCGTGCTTCATTAACAACGATGGATCAAGCGGCGCGCTGATTATCGTGTCTGCACAGCTTCAAACACTTGGGTCTTATTCCATTCTTTCACCGCTCAATTCCGATGTAGTTTATATCCCTCTTTCATATCCATTACAAGCAACATCCGCGGCTGAAAATCTCATTCAGACCTGCAAATACATGGGCGGAAATTATTTTGGGGTACTTCGTTTCAAACCTAACTTCATTCACGTTTTCCGTATTGATGACAGCGGTGAAATTATTGATACATCCGGCATGGATATTGGAATGTGGGGAAATTCCAATTACTGGATCGGCGAGCCACAGGACATGTGTTTAGTTGGCGACACCATGCGTTTATATTCCTATCATGTTCTTAATCAAAATATTGTTGCTAGCCGTGCCGATATTGCGGAATTTTCATTATTCGGACAACAGCCTTCCACTTCCAGCGATTCGCCAAAGACTTCAATTTATGAGCCAACAGTGTATGTAGACGCGTCAACATCACTGATCGGGGCCGCAGATGGATCTTCAGATTATCCGTTCCACTCTATCGATGAGGCGATCAAGCATGTTGAGTGTCCAAACAATGGTATCAGCCAGACGCGCATTAGGCTGGCTAATGGTAATTACTTAATGAGCTACCCACAGTGCACGAAAGAAATTTCAATCGAACCACAGACCGGTGCATCAAATGTTAATCTAGACATCACACAGTGCAAGGGATGCACACGAGTTGAGTTTAAACAACTTAATTTAACGAGCGGTGACAGATACGCGGATCCATCCCGAACAAATGACTTCATGCTTGGAATCCATGACAGCAACGCAAAAATTTATCAATGCCAACTAACACCAGATTCAACGCACAACGCACTTGCGCTCTATCATTCATCGGCGATCGTGTCAGAATGCACCGGAAGTGGAAATGCAACAAAGGCAAACGTATATGCTACAACTGGAAGCGATGTAAAAATAGTTGATGCCGGTGAATTCACTGGATTAAGCAATCAATCTTTCAACATTCTTTCAGGTTCTATCTGTTTCATCGACAGTTCGAAGACAGGAAATGTCAATCTAGGATCATCATGTCTGCTCTTCTCTAATGAGTTAGGATCAAAAACATAAAAATGCCGGCTATTCAGCCGGCTTTAATCTTATGTATGTGTGTAGCCCTTCTTGTTTTATACCAAAACAATAATATTTTTGTTCTCTATTGTTAAAATACCCATTTCTTGCTTGTTCTGCCATTGATGAAAAAGCAACTCTTTCACAATAATTCTTTAATAGTAAAAACTCAAAGTATATTATGCCCGGCTCTTTAATGTATTCGGGCATAAGCTCAGCGCATTTATCGCCAATTTCTTTAAGGGTGAATGTTTTCATAACCCCTTCACCCTTGCACTTTCAACGTACACTTCACCCTTATCATTTCCATATCCGGCGAAATCACCAACGATAAGGGCTGGCTTTCCATAGTATGGGGCCGTTGCGAGAACCTCTTCAATCTCACAGTATGACCCTTCTGTCAGCTCAACAGCGCATGTACCCGGGAGCATTTCGCCGGTCGTAGCGTGACATGAAACATCGTTTTCAATATCCCACTCATATGACGGACGAAGAACATCACCGACCTTTGCGCCTTCCTGATCTTCCGTTAACCATCTGATCGCCCACTGACCATAATTTTGTCCGTAGTGCTCGACGATTTTTGCCCAAGCTACAGAGCGTTCCTGAATTTCAGTATTCATACAATTCTCCTT
>ERZ1643246.2959-NODE-2959-length-15291-cov-16.515574_pt1 | contig 15291 bp, 22 predicted proteins | sample MGYA00579265_ERZ1643246 | MGnify/ENA primary metagenome ERZ1643246 (study PRJEB29033, sample SAMEA4952261) | chicken gut metagenome | biome: Broiler Chicken; feature: Gastrointestinal Tract; material: Caecum | place: Ireland | collected 2018 | study: Broiler... | reverse complement strand
AAAAACAATAAACTTCGATAATAAATATTATAATAAGTACGTACCTATACGTAAATAGGAGAAAGAGGTAAAATTATGGAAAATGAAGAAATTAAAAACAATGAAGAAGTAAAGGAATTAGCTGTAATAAAATCAAGAGCAGAAACAGAGAACGGAGCTATAATAAGTACAGAAACAACAATACAAGACAAAAAAGAGATATTTAATATTGAAAATGGTGAATGTGATATTAAATTAAATGATATAGTAGGACAAGAAATCGAAATAACTGATGTTTTTATGAAAAGGATAGTTAGTAAATTAAAAGAGGAAGAAATTGAAATAAATGAGCAAACTGGAGAAATTGTGAAAGATACTAAAATATCAGTGATAACAATATTATTAGATAAGAATAATAAAAAATATGTAACAGCAAGTAAAATATTTGCTATGTCAATTTTAAACTTAATAAGAACTTTTGGCATTGAAGATTTACAAAAAGGTATAAAAATAAGAATAATTAAAAAATCTGTATCAGGCTCTAATAATAAAGCTTTAGGATTTGAATTAGTATAGTAAAAATATAAGGCTTGTAATTATAAGCCTTATATTTTAAATAAAGGAGATAGAATTACATGGCTAAAATGAAAGAAGAAATAACAGAAGAGCAAAAGAAATTATATGAAGATTTAAAGAAGTTAGCAAAAAGAGCTAATCAAAGAATAGTAAGATTAGAGAGAGAATTTGGGAAAGATAGATGGGCTGTAAAGAATTTACGTGATAGATTAGATACACAAAAATTAAATGCATGGACAAAAAAAGGACGTATAAAATATAATAAAAGTATGAATATAACAGAATTAAGAGCAGTAACAAAAGCAACGAAACAATTTTTAGAATCACAAACTAGTACAAAAAGAGGTATAAAAGAAGTAAGAAAAAAGCAAATTGAAGGTATTAGAAGGACAATGTCATTTGATGATAAAGTATTTAGTTATGAGCAGGCAGAGGCTTTATATCGATTATTTGATGATACTGATTACACTTTTTTTGTACCAAAATATATAGGTGCAAGTGCATTTAATAGTTTAATTGAAATATCAAAAGAAAATAATGATTCATTTGATATTTTTAAAGAAAATATAGAAATATATATAACAATTGGTAATGATATAGAATTGTTAACAAGAGTAAAAGCAATATATGAAAAGTATGTAAAAGAATAGAGGTGATACAATGCAGTATTGGACTGAATATGTATCACATAAAAAAAAGACAGTAGGAAAAAGGAAAAAAGTAGATAATAATATATATACATTCGATATTGAAACAACATCATATATAATATTAAATGATAAAATATACGCTGGTATAGAATACGATAATTTTACAGATGAAGAAAAAGAAAATTGTCTAAAATGTAGTTGTATGTATGAATGGACTTTTTCAATAAATGAAGATGTATATTATGGAAGAACTTGGGAAGAATTTGAAGGTTTTTTGAATATATTAGATAGTAATATAGAAGAAAAAAAAATTATATTTGTTCATAATTTAGCATTTGAATTTCAATTCATAAAAGACAGATTTAATTTCAAAGAAGTATTTGCAAGAGATACTCATAAGACTATGTTTGCTATTATGTCAGATTATAATATAGAATTTAGATGTACTTTATTAATGAGTAATTGTGCATTAGATTTATTACCTAAATTATTTGGATTACCAGTCAAAAAATTAAAAGGTAATTTAGATTACACTAAAATACGTACAAAAGACACAATATTAAATAATGATGAATTAAATTATTGTGAAAATGATTGTCTAGTTGTTTATTATTATATATTAGAACTATTAAAAACATATGAAAGAGTTGATAAGATACCTCGTACAAGTACAGGACAAGTAAGAAATGAATTAAAGGAATTAATTGAAAAAGATTGGAGTTATAAAAATAGAGTTAAAAAAGCAATAAATGTAGATCCACATGTTTATAATTTATTAATAGAAGCATTTGCGGGTGGATTTACACATGCAAATTGGATATATGCCGGTGATATAGTAGAGAATGTTAAAAGTTATGATTTTACTAGTTCCTATCCATATGTTATGGTTACACATCGTTATCCAGCAACAGAATTTAAAAAATGTAAAATTAAAAAAAGTAATCAAATGTTAAAACAATTTGCTTATATATTAGTTGTAATATTTAAAAATATTAAATCAAAATATTATACAACATATATATCAATGAGTAAAGCAAGAAATATTCATGGAGGTAGATATGATAACGGTAGAATAATACAAGCTGATGAATTAGAAATAACATTAACTGACATCGATTTTAATTTAATATTAGAAATGTATGATTGTGATTATGAAATTTTAGAAGCATATTATAGTAAATATGATTATTTGCCTAAACAATTTATAGAATTTGTATTACAAAAATATGTAAATAAAACAGAATATAAAAACGTAAAAGGAAAAGAAATAAATTATATAAAAGAAAAAAATAAATTTAATTCACTATATGGAATGAGTGTTACAAATACGATAAGAGATAAAGTAATATTTGAGAATAAAACAAAAGATTGGCATAAAGAAGAATTAACAAACGAAGAAATTATTGAGATGTTAGATAAAGAAAAAACAAAATGTTTTTTATCTTTTGCATATGGTGTATGGGTTACTGCATATGCAAGAAATAATTTATTAAGAAATGTAATAAAATGTGATGATTATGTTGTTTATTGTGATACTGATTCAATGAAATTAGTACCAGGTTTTGACGAAAATGTAATAAAAGAATATAATGAATTTGTAGAAAACAAAATAAAATATGTTTCAAAGATATTAGAAATTCCAATAGAAAAATTTGCACCAAAAGATGTAAAAGGGGTTAAACATATGCTTGGATTATTTGATGAGGACGCAGAATATGAAGAATTTATAACGCAAGGAGCTAAAAAATATGCATTTACAGAAATAATAAAAAATAAAGATATAAATGAAAATGTAAAGGTAATAAAAGAAATAGATAATGAAAAAAGTTTAGTAATGGGAATAACAGTGTCAGGAGTTCCAAAAAGAGGAGTAAAAGAAATGAGGTCATTAAAAGATTTTAAAGATGATTTGACATTTCATTTTAAAAACACAAATAAAAATTTATTATTTTATTGTGAAAACATGAAAGAGATTGAAATAGAAGATTATCAAGGACATATAACCAAAATAAATGATACATCTGGTTGTTGTTTATTACCTAATACATATAAATTATCTAAATCATTAGAATATGCTGAATTAATATCAGATAATAGTAGTAAGAGAGCTATATATATTGAAAAAAAAGATAAGAGGTGATAAAATGGATTCAAAAGATTTTGTAAAAAAATTTACAGATATAAAAGTAACTAAAATTTGTGATAAATTAAATATAAAAGTAAGTAATGTTTCATCTGGTCGTACAAGTAAAAAAAATTATGATTTAATAAAAGAGGAAATTGAATCACAAATAGCAAGGTTATATTTGAAAGAAGGTGATTAATATAAGTAAACAAATTCGTTATAATATAGATACAATAGATAAAGAAAATGCAAATTATAATATAATATATGGTGAGAAATCCAACGGTAAAAGTTATCAAGTAAAACATAAGAAAGCAGTAAAAAAATATTTAACAACAGGAAAAAGGTTTATTTTAATGAGAAGATGGTCAGAAGATTTAACAAGTTCATGGGTTGAACAATATTTTAGTGATGTTGATATATCCGGATTAACTAATAATAAATACCAAAAAATTAAGAAATTTAGAAATGAGCTATATTTAACAACAGTAACAGAGGATTTTAAAGAAAAAAAAGGAGAAAAAATAGGATATGTAATTCCGCTTTCATTAGAGCAAAGGTTTTCAAGTGCTAGTTTTTTAGATGTAGAGGATATTATATATGAAGAATTTATGTCAAGAGGTGTGTATATTGCGAATGAACCAGCGAAATTAATGACATTTTATTCGACTGTAGATAGAAAAAGAGGTACAACAAGATTATGGTTAATAGGTAATACAGTTTCAAAAGTATGTCCATATATAAATGATTGGGATTTAACTGAAATAATGAAACATCAGAAGCAAGGTGAAATTAAAACTAAAATAATCCATAATGAGGAAAATGATGTAAAAATAGCTATTGAATATTGTAGGTCTAGTGGTGGGAAAACCATGGCAATAGGTAGTGCAAGTTCGATGATAGATAAAGGAGCTTGGCAAACTGACGTACAGCCTCAGCTACCTAAGAGTTATAAAGAATATGAAGTATTATATAGATTTGGTTTTCAATATAAAGGATTTAGATTTTTATGCGAATATTTAAACGATAAAAAAGAAACAATATCACCTATATGGTTTATACGACCATATAATAAAGAATTTAATAGTAATTTAATTGTATTTAGTGATGAAATTAAGGTGAGTCCTTTATGGCAACGTGATATTTATAATATTTCATTAAAAAATGAAAAATTAAGACAATTATTTCAAAAATTTAAGGAAAATAAAATATTTTACGCGAACGATATGACGGGAACAGATTTTAAACAAAGTATAGATTTTATTATAAGGAAGTGATTAAAATGGCTATTGATTTAAAAAGTAGAATTATATTAGCTAAAAATATAAAAATGGATAGAAACTATAATAATGTTTTATCATATACAGAAGAAGAAATGTTAAACTTATGTTTAGCAAATATAGTTGATGAAGTAGATGATTATTCTTTTATAAGAACTAATAAAAGCATATTATCTGGTTTTTCATATGAAACAGTATTACAAGCTAATTATATAGCATTTCAAAATAAAGATTATAGCAACAAATGGTTTTTTGCATGGATTGATGATGTAATATACAAAGGCGACAGAAACACTGAAATAATATACACAATAGATTCATGGTCTACATGGTATGAATATTGGCAACCTCAAACTTGCTTTGTATCTAGAGAGCATGTAAATGATGATACAATAGGAGCAAATACAGTAGATGAGGGATTAAATATTGGTAGAGTTACACAAATATCGCAAGTAGAAGATATATCATTAAGTAAATATTATTGGGTAGCTATAATGAGCAGTTGGAATCCAGCAACAGAAAAAGAATTTTTTGGAATTACTATACAAAATAAGAATGTATTTGGTAAAGAAATATATGTAATAAAAGCTAATCCTATGAAAAATTTATTAAATTTACTATTATTTTTAAATAAGACTAATGCAGATGGTCATATAGGAGACGTTGGTGATATATTTATAGTACCAGCTGCTTTAATAGATGAAACACAATTAACGTTATATGAATCATCAGTAGGACGGAGATGATTTTAGTTTTTACGGTTTACCTTTTTCAGATTCTGTAAAAGAATACACACAAAATGTCAGTAAATTATATACTTATAGTGATTTTACACCACGTAATAATAAGTGTTATGTATACCCATATAATTATTTATTCGCAAGTAATAATATTGGAGGTAATAACATATATAAATATGAAGATTTTTCAGATCATAATAATGCAACTTTTAAAGTACAACTTGCTTTTGGTATAGGTGGAAGTGGTCGACTATTACCTGTTAATTATAAAGGACAACCAACATCTGATGATGAAGCAATACCGCTTGCTAAATACCCTACGTGTGGCTGGTCTACAGATTCTTATATAAATTGGTTAACACAAAATGCGATTAATTTACCGACTCAAATTTTAGGTAGTTTAATAGGAACTGGTCAAAATATAATTAATTCAGCAACGCCAACGCAACAACCAAAAACAATATTAGGCCAACAACAACAGTTATATTCCAATACAGCAAGTGCAGTAGGCCAGGCAGGTTCTATTGTAACAAATATAGCAAGTTCAATAGGTCAGTTTTACACGGCTCAACTTATGCCTCAAATAGAATGTGCTCAAAATAGTGGAGATGTAAATTTTGCAGATGAAAGAAATACATTCACATTACGTCGTATGCGTTGTAAAAAAGAATATTTACAAATTATAGACGATTATTTCACAAGATTCGGATATAAAATTAATCGAGTAAAAAAACCTAATATAACAGGTAGACAAAATTTTAATTTTATTGAAATAGGAAGCGAAGACGTAGTAGGTTACGGTACAGTTCCAGCTATATATATGGATAATATAAACAACGCTTGTCGTAAAGGTGTTACAATATGGCATAATCACAATAACTTAGGTAATTTTAATATAGCTAATAATATTACATAAAAAAAGAGAGTATATCTACTCTCTTTTTATTATACATCATTTCCACTAAAATCTTTCCATTTTGTTGTACTATCAATATTATATATTATTGGTTTTTTAATTTGAGAATCATAATATATAAAATTTTGACAATAATAAGAATTTCCTAGATTTGGTCTTTGATCTGTAGAACCTACCATAACACTTAATAAAAGTGAATTATTTAAAAGTCTGTAATAGCCTTCAATTGTATTAGTAAATGTATTACCATAAATTTTTACAATAGAATTTGTTGCACCAAGACAAGATAAAGATGTTTTACCAGTAAAAGTACAATTAATTACAGCTATATCGGAATTTTGTTTAGCAACAACAAATTGACTTAAACCTGTTCCAGTAAATTTACAATTTGATATATAAGCATTTGATTGTATTAAAGTAAGGCATTGTGAATCTTCTGTAGTATTAAAATCACAATTATTGAATTCTAAATGTGAATTCTTAGTAATTACTTGGTAGTCAGTAAACTCTATATTATTAAATTGTACTGAACTACAATTGTTTATTTGACAACTTCTGAATTGAGGTTTATTTTCGGTGTCACCCTTTATTATTAATTCACATGGTAAAGACATAAATCTAATATTATTAAATAAATATCCTGATTTTACATTTACAGTAATTTTAGATGTTAATTTTGATATTACTTTAAATAATTGATTAAAATTTTGGAATGGTTTTTCTTCTGTTCCTAGAGGCTCACCTTTATCGCCGGTGAAAGTAGGATCTAACCAAAATTCAAATATTGTGTTATTGCAAATACCTTCTAGTGTGTAATCACCTTCAATTATGTAAACATTTGATTTTGAAACTTCAATTGTCAGAGGACTTAAACAACAATCATAATATTTACAATTAGAAACAAAAAATGAAGTTAATGCATTAGTACCAACAAAACCATCTGTTGCAACAGGGCCTTCAGTATTAACAACTTTTTCCGGTGCTAATTTATATAAATATTCTGTTAACATTTTAGGTTGATTTCCATGATGAAAATTAAATAATAGTTGAGATTTACCAACTTGGTTTTTTAAATTTAAATAAGTTTGAGTTATATTTGTGCCATCAAAACCAAAAGTTATTAATTGATTATATACATATAATTGAATGTTCATTGAATAAGTATTATAATCTTGTTCATCTGTAGGTATAGTTGAATAATATTTAAAAGCTTCTGTATTTGAAGCTAAAATATTAAAATAAATATTATTAGATAATTCGATTTTATAGTCTTGGTTTACATCTACCCATGTATAATTATTAGTTGTCAAATAATCAATTATCCTTTGTCTTTCTGCTACTACATCATTCAAATTAGAACCCGAATAATAACCTAATGGTGATTTTTGCAAATAAAAAGTTGTATTTTCATCATAAAGGTCTGTAAATTCAGTTAACCCACCAGAGTGATCTATATGATAGTGTGATACAATCACATAGTCTAATTTTTTATCTTGTAAAACTTCTTTTAAATATTGTAAATTCGTTTTAGCATCTAGATTATATCCAGTATCAAATAATACAGCTTTATCTTTTGTTTTACCTAAACATAGAAATTGACCGTATTGCCATTTTTTACCATCTGGTAAATATAAATTCATATAATCTTCTAGTTCATTTATTTTATTTTCTATTTGATTTATTTTATCATTTAACTCCTGAAATATTTGTTCATTAATTATATTAGCTAAAGTTCCATCTTGCACCATTTGATCTAATTTATTATTAATTTCTTCTTGTACGTCTAAATTATTAAAATAGTTATCAACATAATTTTTTAAATCATTAAAAGCATTTGTTAAATTTTCAACTTGCTGTCCGCTTAAGTTTACTGTATTTATTATTTTATTTATTTCTTTTCCTAATTTACAAAATAATTGCCAATTTGTCGCTGCATCAAAATCAGCTTCTATAAAAGGAAAATTCTCTAATACATACCATTTGAATGGTGTTAAATTTGTATATGTAAAGTTTATATTACTCATATTTTTATCTCCTTTCTATTCTAGACCATAAAATAAACAATCTAAATCATTATAGATTAATGTATAAATTGATTTTATATTTTCCTGCATTTCTTTTAATATAGATATTTTATCAGCTGGACTTCTTTTTATGGTTTCTTGATATATATTATCATCATTTGAACTAGATGTACCACTTGATGTACTAGTATCGTGTGATGTATTATTTGTTGTATCGTAACTATAATTTGTTAGATAGCTTCCATCTCTAATATTATCTAATTTTGATTGAGGTGTATCAGCTGATCTTTTATCTTGAATATCTTCATTAGTTGTATTTGATTCATTTTCTAATGTATTATTAGATTTATTAGTTCTGTTTTCAGTTCCTTGTCTTATTGTTGTTTCTCCATCTTCAAAAATATTCCAATTTTCTAATGAATCAAACATTTTATTATATAAAGGCATAATTTCATTTAATTTAACATCTAATGCAATTCTAAATGCCGTAACAGTTTCATATCCAATTCTACGCATTAAATAATGATTTAATATTTGTATTTCAAATTTTTCTTTGTCTATATATTCGGATAAAGGATATTTAAAATTAAATATAGTAGTACGTCCTTCTTTTGCTAAGTCTTTTATTTTTGTATAGTCGTCTTCTTCCTTATCTCCATTTACTATTGAATTTAATATGCTATATACTGTTGGTGGTTTATCACAATTTGGAGGAATAAACGGCATAAATAAATAACTAAATGGATATATCATCATACTCACCTTCCTCACTACTTTCAATATTTTCTTTTTTTTCTGTTGTTGGAATTCCATCATAATATGATACTTCTATTGGTTTTTCTAATACACTAGAAAATTTTTCGTTTATAAGTTCTATCGCCGTTTGTCTTGGATCAAACCTACTATATCTACTTGCAACTGTTCCGCCTTGACTTGCCAAAACCTCGTCTTTTATATTACGTTCTTTTTTCTGAAAATTAGTATTTGCAATTCCTATAAGTCTTAAAAATTCATTCCAATCTTTTTCTTTATGCATATCTACTTTATCTGCTACATACGGTGCTGGCTCTAATATTACATTTATATCATCTAAATCTATATCCTTATAAGTTAATACTGTATTAGCATTAGCGTCTACATTATTTATTAAATCTTCTACAGTTTTTTTATTCTCTGTTTTACATTTCCAAAATCTTGGTGTACGTTGCTGTAATATATTAATATCGCAAGTTCTAGTAGATAAAGCTAAACGTTCTGCATATTGAAATATGTCTAAATATAATGGGTATCTACCGTTATTATCATACATTATTACAAATTCACCATAATTTAATTTACGTCTGTATCCATTTTGTGAATATGCGTATATCTTTTTTGGCCTTCCATAAACATCTAATGTACCAATATTATTAAATGGAAGTGCTAAAAGCCCCATAACTTCATCTACAAAAAATGCTATTGCTCCTTGTCTTAAAAGTGTTTTATTAAGATATGCTTTATCAATAAATTTAGGTAAATTTTTAAATTCAAAAACATTTTCAGCAAGTGTAAGCAGCTGTCTTAAATACATTTGATATGTTTTAAAATTGGATATTTGCGAATTAATTAATTTTTGTTTCACGTATTTTCTCCTTTCTTTATAATAAAAAAGAGGCTTTACAGCCTCTTTAAGATTATTCAGCAATTGTAATTGTAGCTGTTCCAGTTTTTGTATTATCAAATACACTAGTTGCTGTTATTGTAATAGCTTCTGCTGTTGCGTCACTTGCTATTTTCAATAGTCCGTTAGCATCTATTGTTGCTTTCTTTCCTGATTCAACTGACCAAGTAACTGCTTGATTAGCAAATCCTGTTGTAGCAACTATAGCTGATAATTGAATTGACTGTCCTTTTGATACTGTTGCACTTGCTGGACTTACTGTTACACCTGTTACTGTTGGCTGTACTGTCACAAATACGCAAGCATTTTCAAATGGTGAACTTGAAAGTACTCCCCAAGCGTGCAAGAAATGATTTCTTTTTAAAGTTTGTGGATTATAAAATTCTGTTTGTTTTGTTACACCTGTATTATCTAATCCGTAATAGTAATCTTGGAAGAAATCACGACCTACGATTACTGCTGGAATTGCGTTTAATAATTCAGATTCTTCGCTTGTTATTGGCACGTATCCAGCTACATATTCCCCTTCTATAATTTCACCGTTATCATCACGTTTTGCAAATAATTGATTTAATCTTGCTGTATCAAAATTACCGAAACCGTCGCATAGTTCCATATGAGCTTTCATCTCGGCGTCACTTCTAAAATATGAAGTAGCTAAAACGTTTGTAGTAAATTTCGCATCAAATTTTGTAGATACTATTGCAAATTGGTCATCAAATGATGTAGCTTTTCTATAGCCTGCTGGGTTATAGTTTCGACTTCTAAAAGTCATATCATTTGAAATACCTTTAATTTCGGCAACTATATCTCTATCAGTTTTAGTTGTAAAATCTGTTATATAATAAGATGTTACTGTTCCTTCTAATATACGTCTTGCAAGCATATATTTATTTGCTTGATATGTATCGTATTCATAACCCTCATATAATGAATTTACAACTATATCAATTAGTTTGAATAAGTCTTCTGTTTCAAATGCCATCGCCATTTGTTCATCTGATGTAGTTGTTTTATAAAATTTTTGATAATTTAATTCGTGTAAATATGATAAAACGTTTGGTACTTCTGTTTTTATGAAATCATTTTCATTTTTTAACATTTCATTATAATCATATACATTAGCTATATCGCAAATTATCTCTCTTACTTGTTGTCCATATGATATTTTACCTTTGTCAGTAAATGTTTTCCATGGGTTTTCCCAATGGTTTCTTGTTATTACTGTCAAACCTATAATATTAATTGTATTTAAAAATGCATTTTTATATGCTGGGTTTGACATTATAATTTTACCTATTGGCTTTATTGATTCACCTTGTGTTGGTAAATCTAGATTGTCATGTAGTATTGGAGTTTGATTTATTACATAACTTAAAAGTTCAGCTGAACTTTTAACATTTAAATTTTGAGCTGTTACTGCTTTTACACTCATTTTTCATCTTCCTTTCTCAAATTATATTTCTTTAATATCAATTATTTCTTCTTCTTTCATACCGTCTTCTTTTTTGTCTTCTTCATCTTCTTTGTCTTCTTCATCTTCACCTTTTAAGAATCTTTCTTTATATCTAGCTGTTAAATCTTCTAGTTTCCATTTTAATTCTTCATTTTCTCTTTTTAAAGTTTCATTAATTACTGAATCTGTCCCTTCTTCCATCATACTGTCTTCAATATCTTCTAGTAAAGATATTACTAAATCGTCATTATCTTTTATAGAATCACTAATATATTGTTTTAATTCTTGCTTACTTCTCTTCATCTTTTTCACTTCCTTTCAAAAAATCTGATAATTTTATCTCTATTCCAGCTTTTTGTAAATTTTCTAGTATAGATGTAGTTTCCATTAAACATATATATAGACACACACCTACACTAATAAATGTTAATCCAAAAGCAAATTGCATAATAAAAGATAAAATCATTATGACTATTAATAATATTTTATGTAGCAAACCTTCTCTCATTACTTTACTATCAACAGTTTTATTGATTACTGCTTGTATATAACCAGTTACTATATCTGCTACTGAAAATAAAAGAGGTGTAATAATTTGCCATATAATATTACTAAATTGTAAATTTGTAAAAAATTCTTGCACTTTATCACCTCATTTCTTTTAATAAATTATAAGCATAAAAATTAATTTTTGTCAATAGAAAAAGGAATATTTTATTTAATATTCCTTCTTTTTATATTTCTTTTATATAACACCCATTTAAATTTATTTTTAGTCATAATAGGAGTAGGTGTTGGTGGTATTATTCCGCCTAAAAATTTGAACCATTCTTCTGCTTGTGTTCCTCTTTCTGGCTGGTTAGGGTCAGCTGGTCTTTCATAATTTGCTAAAAAAGCTAATCCTAAATTATATGGCGTATCTGTACTTTTAGTAAATTCTTCAAAAGAATAATTATAACTAGATGTTGCTATCCATTGTAAATTATTTTCAACCTCATATATTATTCTAGCCAAATTATTGTCCATTGCAGAAGGATCACCACTCACCCAATTTATATATTTAGTTGCTGGTGTCCATTGTACTAAACCATATCCATCATCTAAATTTCCTACATCATCACTTTGCCATCTACCTGGATTAATTGCTGACTCACTTTGCATATTTCCTAATATTCCAGCAACTGCATTCATTGTCCAACCTTTGTTTTTTAAATAAGCCCATATATAACTAGCATTTAATTTCATTTGACTCTTAGTCAAAGTATTTGAACTATTATAAGTATTTCCCCAATATGAACCATATGTACCTTGTCTTTGTTCTAACGACATTTATTTATCCTTTCATACAATATTCTAATGCTATCCAGCCTGATGGTATTTTTCCCCATGTGTAACCATCTGATACAACTATTTCAGAAACATCACACTCAACACCTTTTACCAATCCATTCGCCTTATATCCTACTTTATCATATATTTGTTTTTGTGCATTAGAAGTTAATTGTGAATATCGTAACCAATTATCATCTTCAATTTTAGTAGTACTTCTTACTGTTAATACATCAGTATTAACAACATAATGTCCTATTGTATATTCTATATTATCATACTTATTTATAAAATCATTAGCATTTATTATTGACATTATTTTAGATACATATTTGGGATCTGTTGCATAACCACCTTTTTTTATTTCTGAAATACTTTCTTCTTGACTATCACAATTCAAAGCTTTTTTATAATTATTTATTATTAACTTATAATAATCTTTTACACTTTCTTCTATACTATTATATGCTCTAAAAGTTGCGTATTCAGTACTTTCTACTCCATCATATACTTCATTTGTATAGCTAGAATATACTTTACCTTTCCAGCCACTTCCAGCTTTTATTCCGAATAATGCATTAGCTTTCATCATTATTTCTGATTGCCCCCATCCAGTTTCTAATACACTTTGAGCTATTATTATACTATTATATAATTGATAACCATTTTCTTTATTTATTTTATTTACTGAATTAAATATTTTATCAGCATATTTACTTTTTGTAACAACTTCCATTTTTATTTACTACCTTTCTCTGCTTTAAACTTTTTGTAAAATATCTCTGTCATTAAGTCTATTTGCTTATCTTTTTCTTCATTTCCTTTTTGCTGTTTAGTTATAAGCTGTAATAATATATCTGCATTTTTGCTATCGCTACTCATGATATATTTAGTTGTCCAAGAATTATTTTTTATATCTTCTAATAATTTAATAGCTTCCTTTTCATCTTCTGATAACATAGTTATTCCTCAACTCCCATCTTTTCAAAATATATAAACTTGTAGTAGCCACCTCTTTTGCTTCGTTATCCTCTATCATTTGCAAGACTTCATTTTCCATATTCTCACCTCTTTATTTTTTTTATTATTTCTTTATCTATTAAGGATTTTATTTCCTCAATATTAGAATCTAATGTATACATTACATTATATTTATACTCTATTGTACTTCCTATTATTTCATTTGTCAATAAATGTATTTCTATTTCATAAGTTCTTATATCTTTATATTTTACATTTATTTTTATACAATTTTTATACGATTCTTGTAAACGTTCTTCAATTTGCTCTTCCATCTATTTCACCTCTTCTATTAATAAATCAATAAATTTTAACATATACTTAAATGCCCAGTACTCTCCATTTGTCAACACTTCATCCATTTTATATGATTTTTTAAATTTTTCTTGTGCTTTTAATAAACTATCTACAGATATTGATGTTTTAACTTCTAAAATATTATTACATATATATCTATATATATTATACTGAGTTATATTATCTAATATAATTACATATCGTTTATTTTCTAATAATAGAATTAAAATATTTTCTTCCTCTGAATATTCCTCTATTTCTATATATGTACGATAAGCATTATTTAACATCATTATTAATTCTTCCATGTCTTTTAAACTACATTGTTTTTTATCTTCTAATGAAACTACAAATCCATTCATAAATACTTTAATCATTTACATCACCTCCCATCTAATTAACTCTAATATATCCTTAGTACTCAATCTACTATCTTTATAATTATAATATTCTCTTATATATGGTTTTGCTTGTGAACTTGCTGTTCGTATATTTCTCTCTACTCTATTACGTGTTGTATTATCTAATTCAGCTATTTTATTATATACACTTTCTAATGTTGTATATTTATTTTTTTTACTATATTCATATATTAAAGTTATCCAATATTTGAATCCTTTACTTGCTACATTAAAATTTAACGATATTAATTTATTTTTAATTTCATTTATTTCTTTTATCGCTGACATCTATTTCACTCTCCTTTTTTACTTTTTTATTATAATAATTTTCAAATTCTTCAAAACTACATTCATTATTGTAGACCATTTTAAAATATGACTCTTCTTTTGTTAGTCCTTGCATACAGTATTTTATATATTTTAATATTTTCATTGAATCAATCATCTTCTTTCTCTATTTTTATTATTCTATCACCTTCTTTAAATCATTTACTATATAATTTATTACTTTACCAACGGAATCACATTCTTTCATTATTATATATGGATAATTCCAACCATTAATTCTGACACAAATTATATTATACTCTTCAAAATCTTCTATTATAATTTCTATATTATATTTATTATATATTTCATAAAGTCTTTTTTTTACATATTCTATATCTTGTATTTTCATTTTATCACCCCCATACATTATATTTTTTTGCTAATATATATATCCATATTAAAGACAATATACGCATAATATAAGATATTATATTCAATTTATTATTTATTATAAATATTACTGCTAATGTTGTTATTATATACATTAATATTTTTTTCATATTTTCAA
>ERZ1643246.2958-NODE-2958-length-15296-cov-6.829079_pt1 | contig 15296 bp, 13 predicted proteins | sample MGYA00579265_ERZ1643246 | MGnify/ENA primary metagenome ERZ1643246 (study PRJEB29033, sample SAMEA4952261) | chicken gut metagenome | biome: Broiler Chicken; feature: Gastrointestinal Tract; material: Caecum | place: Ireland | collected 2018 | study: Broiler... | reverse complement strand
GTTAAATATTTTCTATATGGAAAATATTTGGATTTTTAGTAGTTCAGAGGGAGAAGAAAAGTGGAGAAAGCTTATTTTGAGATACAGTGGCCTAGAGAAAAATTGGTTTTGGCCTGTTATACGCATGACATATTAAATTACCGATATAATTGGCATCAATCTCAATATGAAATCACCTTGCTTTTGCATGGAAAGGCAGAATTTTGTAAAGAAACGTGTACCAGAATAATGGAAGAAGACGATCTCATTTTGGTTGAGCCAGGAATTGGACATGCTTCATTTGCTCTTTGTGAGGATACGTATTCTCTTGTGATTCGATTTTCAGATGCTATTTTTTCGCCTTTACTGAGAGCAGGAACTTCGTTTTTATTTCCGTCATGCTGTACCGCTCAAGAAAGCCGTGACTCAGAAAGATTCAGGCAATTACGATTTTATTGTGCGCAGACATTAATGGCAGCTTCAGAAGGTGGGCCATTTGCATCTATAATGATTCGGAGCTGTCTGGGAATGATAGCATCTACATTATGTCGTTCGTTCGATCCGCAAGTCCAGGAGAGGCCAAAAGAGAATGAGTGGCATGCAGAAACAGTGAAACGATTTATTAGTTATTTGGAAAATAACTATGCGTCGAAGCTGACATTAGAAGATTTAGCTCGATTTTCTCAATATAATCGGACATATGTTTCTACAATTTTTAAAAACACTGTAGGTCTTAATTTCCATGAGTATTTGACTAGATTAAGAATGCGTCGGGCTCTTTTTGAACTATCTACTACATCAAAAAATTTGACAGAAGTGGCTATTGACAATGGTTTTTCGGATTTAAAGACATTCAATACACGGTTTAAGGAAATTTTTAAGTGTACACCTTCAGAATATAGAAAAAGACTCGTTCCGGGACGTGTAGTGCCGGTATTTGGACAGAAAAATTTTATACCGGTTCAGGATGCCAGAATTCAGAGAAAGTTGAATGAATACCTTCATCAGACATTGCTATAAGTTTTGGAAAGAAAAAGCTGATTTCCGTTCAGGACCCCAGAGTGAAAGCAAAACTGAAGGAGTATGGGTTGGGGATGATAGAATAACAGTTCTCGGTCAAAATTCCCTTGACAATCAGAAAATAGATGTCTTATTCTTGAGGAAAGCACTTTCATATATTTGACGCAGCAGTTCAGGACGAGCAAGGAGATTGCCGTCCGGAACTGCTGCGCCTGACATGAAAAGAGGACAAGAATGAATATCTATGATATTGCCAAAGAAGCGGGAGTCTCCATTTCTACAGTATCCCGCGTTCTGAACAACAAGGGAAATGTGAATGAAAATACGAGAAAGAACGTAATGGAAATCCTGCAGAAGCACAACTATACTCCCAGCGCCATCGCTCGGGGGCTGGTAAACAAATCCATGCGGACGGTTGCGGTGCTGACTGTGGATATCCGGGTCCCCCATTACGCCAGAACGGCTTACACCATTGAGCGGGAGTTCAGCCGCCGGGGCTATGAGGTGACACTGTGCAATACAGGAGGAGAGCTGGCGGAAACGGAGAAGTATCTTCGGACGGTGGTGGAAAAGAAGGCGGACGGACTGGTCCTGGTGGGTTCAGTGTTTAATACGCTTTGTAAAACGCCGGAGATTGAGGGGATTTTGAGAACTACGCCCGTGGTACTGGCAAATGGGAAGCTGGATCTGCCCAACTCCTACTCCGTGCTGGTGGATGATGAGTACGGGGTATCTCTTGCGGTCAGGCACCTTGCGGAGAAAGGACACAGGGAAATCTACTATTTGAAAGATTTGGATACGGTCAGCGCGAACCGGAAATGCCAGGGGTTTTTAAACGGCATGCGCCATGAAGGGCTGGAAGCTGCAAAGCGTCATGTGCTGGAAACGGAGATGAGTCTTGAGGGAGGGATGCGGGCGGTTGAGAAACTGATTCGAAATAAAAAGACGTTCACCGCCCTGGTCTGCGGTGAAGATATCACGGCCGTGGGGGCGGTGAAGGCTCTTTTACGAGCCGGAATCCGGGTCCCGGAGGATGTTGCGGTAACCGGGTACAACAATTCGGAATACGCCAGAATCTGCGAACCGCAGCTGACTACAATTGATAATAAGCCGGAGCTGGTGGCTATGCTGAGCGTTCAGCTTTTAACCAGCCTGATTGAGAAGACGGACGTCTACTCTTCCTGCACCATCCAGCCGGAGCTGGTACAGGGGCAGACAACATAAAGGACCTGAAAGGGCCGCTGCAAAACAGATGAATGACCATCTGCGAGGCAGCGGCTTATTTTTGGGAGTGGGCTTAAAACAGAAAGCCGGTTATTCGATGCCCGGGAGCTTTGCTGAAAGAATGTAAAAGCGCTTTCATTATAATTGAAAAATAATATGTTAAAAACCACAAAAATCAGAGAGAAGATTTTTACAAAACGACAAAGTTAAATTCGAATATACAAGTAAATATTGACTTTTGTAGACGAGACACTATAATGAGAATAAAAGAAAGCGCTTTTATAAAAGTGCAAATTACTTTCACGGCAAGAAAGGGAGAAGCAAAATGAGAGTTCCGTACGATGTGATGGCAAGGGAATTTGAGAGAGTTCTGAAAAAGAAGGGATTTGGCCCGGAAGATGCGAAAAACGCGGCGATTATCTTTGCCCAGAACAGTCTGGCCGGCGTATATTCCCATGGTCTGAACCGTTTCCCAAGGGTGGTAAGCTACCTGGAGAAGGGTGAGATTGACCCCAATGCCCGTGCCACTTGTGAGATGAAGATGGGAGCCATTGAGCGCTGGGACGGCCACAGGGGATTTGGCCCATTAAACGCCAAAAGAGCCATGGACCGGGCCTGTGAGTTGGCAAAAGAGTACGGCATCGGCTGTGTGGCTCTCGGAAACAACAACCACTGGATGCGGGGCGGTACCTACGGGTGGCTGGCGGCGGATCAGGGCTGCATCGGAATCTGCTGGTCCAATACCATGCCCAATATGCCTGCCTGGGGAGGCTTAAACCGCAAGATTGGAAACAACCCCTTGATCATGGCAGTTCCAAGGTCCAATGGGGAGCACGCCATGATTGACTGCGCGGTTTCCCAGTTCTCCTACGGAAAGATTGAGGACTGCCGCTTAAACGGAAGGCAGCTTCCCGTACCGGGAGGATATGATACCAAGGGCAACCTGACCACGGATCCGGCGGAGATTGAAAAGACCTGGCGGGTGCTGCCCATGGGATACTGGAAAGGGAGCGGCCTCTCCATCGTTCTGGATTTGATTGCTACTGTGCTGACCAATGGAAATTCCGTCAGCAAAATCGGAACTTTCGGCGATGAGGTGGGACTGACTCAGATTATGATTGCCATTGACCCGTCCAAGTTCAACACTGTGGAGGAGACGGACGCGATTGTAGATGATATTCTCGCGGATGTGAAGTCCTCCCAGCCGGTGGAGGAGAACGGAGAGGTCTGTTATCCGGGTGAGCTGGAGCTAAAAAACATCCGTGAAAATAAGGAAAAGGGCATTCCTGTAGTAGAAGAGGTATGGGAATCTGTTTTAAAGATGTAAATGAAAAAGACCGTTTCCACGATTCGGCAGTCCGGCCAAAAATGGAAACGGTCTTTTATTAATTCAGCGGAATAATCGTGTCTGCCTGTCCGCTGTTATCCGGGGAAACGGGTTCTGCCGGCTGGGCGGCAGTGGTAGAAGAAACGCCGGGACCCTGGGCCGCCGTAGTGGGCGCGGCGGTGGTGGGAGCAGCAGTGGAAGGAGCGGTAGTGGGCGCGGCGGTAGAAGAAGCCGCAGTAGTAGCCCTGGTGGTTTCCTTCGCTGCCGTTGTGGATTTGGCAGTCTCCTTTGCGGCGGTAGTGGATTTGGTGGTTTCCTTAGTTGTTGTGGCAGCTTTGGTCGTTGTTTTTGCAGCCGTGGCAGCCTTAGTGGTTGTCTTGGCGGCTGTACTGGCTTTGGAAGTTTCTTTTGCCGCCGTTGTAGAGCGGGTGGTTTCACGGCTGGAGCCGGAAGATTTAGTATCCTCATCTTCTTCTGGATCTTTGGAAGAAGTCTCCTTGTCATCTTCTTCCTCATCCAAGCCTTCAATCCGGATAGAATAGGATGGTTCCGCTGCATTTCCTACAAAGTCTTCGATATGTACCACAATGGTATTACCGCTCATGGGGAATACCACGGTGCCCGTTTCACGGTCAATGGAGGTGGGCTCTATCCGCTCTCCGTCTTCATTGCGTCCGTAGAGTTTATCATAATTTACGCCGGAGAGAGAGTCGCTGACTGTAATGGTAAGAAAGTTGGAGTTTAAGGTATAATCCTCATCTACAGAGGGCGCCGTGTCATCCAGCGTTGCTACCTGTTCGTATACAGTCCGGGACATGCCGTTGATGCTTTCGGCAGTAACCTCCACAACACCGTTGGAAGTTAAAGTGGCCGTATAGGTGTGTCCGCTCCGCTCTGTTTCCAGAGGCGCTGAGTCCACTGTGATGGAGGAGCTTTTTAAAGGCAGGAGCGAGCGGATCCGGACGGTCACATCAACGGATTTATAGTCGGTAGTGTCACTGATATCCAGTTCCACCTTCGGCGTATAGACGGCAAAGAAAAAAATCAGCCCGTTGATAAGGAAAAAGGGCAAAACAAAGAAAACCAGATTCCGCAGAATCGGATTGTCCTTCCAGCTGGTCCGGCTGTAGGGATTTTTCTTTTTATTTCGATGGCTCCGGGTGGTATAGGAGCTTCCGCTGGAAGAGGTCCGTTCACTGCGGGGTGCTTTATAGGATGACTGATGGTTCATATAATTCCTCCTGAGTATTTCATAAGGGCAGTCCCAAAAAAGTCTTTTTATAGCATAGCAGAAAAAACGTCTTCTTACAAGTTGAAACTACCTTACAATTTACCTAAGATTTGCCATGGTACTTCAAATTGTAAGATCAATATGTTAAAATGAAAGCAGGTCCTGGGAATTGTGCCAAAGTAAAGGAGCAGAAAAATGATTGAAGAGGCGGCTGAATTTGCACGGGAGGCCCACCGGGGGATGTTCCGAAAAGGGACAAAGATACCTTATATTGTTCATCCCATTGAAACCGCGGTGATTGTAGCGTCCTTTACGGACGACGAGGAGATAATTGCGGCTGCGCTTCTCCACGATGTAGTGGAGGATACCAGTGTGACAGGAGAGGAGCTGGAGCAACGTTTCGGCCCAAGGGTGGCCGGCCTGGTGCTGGCGGAATCGGAGGATAAGAGCCGCTCCTGGCAGGAGCGAAAGGCCGCTACGCTGGAGCATTTGAAGACCGCCGGCAGAGAAATCAAAGTTCTGGCTCTGGGCGATAAACTCAGCAATATCCGCAGTACAGCCAGCGATTATCTGGTCCACGGAGACCGGGTATTTCTGCGTTTTAATGAGAAGAATAAGGCAAAGCATGCCTGGTATTACTGGGGAATTGCCATGGCACTGAAAGAATTAAAGGACAGCACCTATTACGCAGAGTACATACAGCTTTGCAGGCAGGTGTTTGGGGCGCCGGTTGAGTCCCCATAATATTTGTGTAAAGAGGAGCAGATGAGATGCGGTTAAAAGGAAAAGCTAGGAAGCTGGCGGCACTGCTGGCAGCTTTGGGAGTTTTATGCGCCGGTACGGGATTTACGTCTTATGGCGGAGCTACCGGGCTGGGAGCTGTCCGTTTTGAGGATAATGGTCCCGGCCCCGGCGTCGGTCAGACGGAGGCACAGTCCGGAACAGAGTCGGAGACAGCTGCTCAGCCGGAAGAGGCACAGCCCTCTCAGACAGAGGGGCAGGCTGCAGGAGGAGCAGTAGGAGGAGCAGTAGGAGGAGCATCTTCCACGGAAGAGAAGCCTCTCCAGATTAATTACTATGGATATTTTCATGGACAGGCCTGGTCGGAAGCTGCAGCGGACAATCATATTCTCCAGGCACCGGCTGGCAGCTGGCTTACGGCTGTCACCGCGAACCTGGTCAATATCCCTTCCGATGCGCAGATTGGAGTCCGCTATCAGGTCAATTTAAGCGGCTCCGGGTGGCTGGACTGGGCAGCTGACGGAGGCGAGGCAGGAGGAGCGGGCGGCGAGATGCCCCTGGAGGCAGTCCGGATGGAGCTGACGGGCTCTTCAGCGGAACACTATGACCTGTATTACCGTGTTTACCAGAATGGCTCATGGACGGATTGGAGCGCCAACGGGGCAGCGGCAGGGCAGGAGGGAGTGGGACTTCGCATCGATGGGATCCGTGCCGGAATTGTGGCGAAGGGAGCGAATCCGCCGGAAGAATTCCCAGGCTCCCGGATCGATCCGTCCCGTCCCATGATTGCCCTGACTTTTGACGATGGACCCAAGGCATCCGTGACAAACCGGATCTTGGACAGCCTTCAGGCTTACGGCGGCAGGGCAACCTTCTTTATGGTAGGCTCCAACGTCACCTCCAACGCTGCAGTTGTCCAGCGCATGGCGGCTCAGGGCTGTGAGGTGGCCAACCATACTCACGATCACCAGTATATCAGCAAAATCGGTGCCCAGGGCATTATCAGCCAGGTGACGGCTACCAACCAGAAGATCCAGGCAGCCTGTGGGGTTTCCCCCTCTCTTTTAAGGCCGCCGGGAGGATACTACGATTCCGCTTCTCTGGCAGTGCTGGGAAACCTGGGGATGCCCGCTGTGATGTGGTCCATTGATACCAGAGACTGGCAGCACAGGAATGCCCAGAGAACGATCGATACAGTGCTGAGCCAGGTGAAGGACGGGGACATTATTCTGATGCATGATATTTACAGCACATCTGCTGATGCTGCACAGGTCCTGATTCCAGAGCTGACGGCCAGAGGATTTCAGCTGGTAACGGTCAGTGAGCTGGCCGCTTTCCGGGGAGGAATGGTCCCCGGAAAGGTGTACAGCCAGTTTCGCCCATAATGACCATAAATTGGAAACCCGGAGTGAAGGCTCCGGGTATTTTTTTATAATTCTTTTGGCGGATGATCCAATTTTGTCCTTGATTCTTTTCCCCCTCCCTGCTACAATAGAACTACAAAACATTTCTTGTTTTGTCCTGTGCATCGGCACAGTTCCATGACACGGTTCTGGTTCATGGAGTTCCCTTGATTATTTGTAAAAAAAGATATCGGAATGAAGAGGTATTGTTTGTCTGCGCATCTGGACAAGTGGATCTGGGATCTGACTGCAGAGAGGAGGATGAGGATGAAAAGAAAACGGAAATCCTGCTTTTGGAACCTGGCGGGGAAGACAGGCGGAGGTGAGATGGAATGAGCGGATATGGACGGCTGCGGTATATATGGATTCTGCTGCTGGTGATGCTTTGGCTGTTTCCTGGAAGCGCACAGGCTGAAACGCTGCATCAGAGCCGGATCCTCACACAGGAGGAGAAGGAAAACTTTCATGGGCCGCCTGAGGAATACCAGGACGGGGAGGGCCATATTTATAATCTGAAGAACTGGCAGCTGGAGGAGGTGCCCGGGGAATCAGGATGGCGGGAGATCGAGCAGGAGGTGATATATCGTCAGGTAGAGGCGGCAGAACAGATTCCGCATACGATCCCTTATCATGAACAGGCAGAGGGGCAGGAGGTGAGAGGGGTCCTGACAGAGGCGGATCGGATGACCATTGGAGAACGGTGGAGCGGGGATTTTGAGATCCCGCTCATCTTTCATTCCTATGGGGCGGACGCATATACCCTGGGAGAACTTACCCTGACGGTTTCGGAAAACTTTCCTCCTGCCCAGGAGTATGAAGCGCAGCTTCTGGGAATACTTGGACTGCCCCTGACAGATTATGAAATTCTGCAAATGGAGTGGAGAGGAGAACCGTATGAAAATGAAGATGGAAGCCTGTGCCGCATGGCAGCTGCCCTGGGAAATAAGCGGCTGAGGGACTACCGCGTCATCTACCGGGGGGAGCTGGCCTGGCCTGCGCCGTCTTCCTACGAGCTGACAATGGTTTACCAGAAAAGGGAAGAACAGGAAGTGGTTCTGGCGGAAGAAAATGCGGTTCGAAGTCCGGCTCAGGAGGCGGAGAAGGGGGCAGGAGAAGGCAAGAAAAAATGGTCCTGGATCCAGGCCGGAGCGGCAGTTACCCTTGCTCTGGGACTTCTGGGCATGGCTCTGGGGCTTTTTCTTCTGGGGCTGTCAAGACGGAGAGAGTACAAAAAGAAACATGATCGTCCAGGACGATAAAGTCTTTGGTTCCGGTGCCCTGAGGTGTTACAAAATATTTAAAGAAAAATTCACGAAAATTTACTGGCAATTTATGATCGGGTGTAGTAAGATGAGTCGTGACAGCCCCGGGGGCTGTTTTTACGGAGGAGAAATGAGAGAGGACCGGCGGCCTGTCCCATGCCGCGGGTATGGACGGCCGCAAAAAATCGTGATAGAAGAGGAGATGTAAAATTATGAAAAAAATGGCAGTTACTGCAGCGTTTATGGCTTTGGCTCTGGGGATGACGGCATGCTCATCCAGTCCGTCCCAGACTGAAACGACTCCTGAGGCTACAGAGGCCGCTGTACAGGAAACCACTCAGGCGGAAACAGAGGAGACGGAAGAGGAAGAAGAGGACTATTTTTACGGATTCATTACCCAGGTGGCAGATGATCAGGTGACGGTTCAGGACGATGAGGGCCAGACGGCTGTCTTTGACTGCTCAGAGGCGGAATTTTCTGATGACTATCCGCTGTCGGAGGGGGATGAGGTGGAGATTACGTTCCTCGGGACCATGTCAGAAGATGTCACGAAGGCTGTTTATGTAGATATTATTACCTCCGCCGCTGAGGAGTCTGAGGAAGCTGCTTCTGAGGATGAGGACCCGGTGATGACCGGAATGATCGAGAAGGTGGAGGGAACCACCCTGAGCTTAAAGAGCGATGAGGATGACAATGTATACCGCTTTGACACCTCCATTGCCCAGCAGGTATCCCTGGGAGGCATCCAGGCCGGAGTAGAGGCGGAAATCACCTATTACGGAGATCTGGAGGATGAGGATTATCTCCCCATGGCCACCAGAATCGTGACAGAGGATGCCTACGACTCTGAGGACGCCCAGGAATACACCTTAACCGGAACCGTGGTGGAGGCAGGTACGGATTATGTCGTGCTTGAGACTGCAGATCAGGACAAGAGCCTCTTTACATTTGTGGGCGATGCCGGAATGTTTGACGGAGTAAACCCGGGAGATACGGCTACAGTCATTTATGAGGGGACTTTAACCGGAAAGACCGTTCAGGCTCTTGGATTAAAGTAATTAAAGAGAAAACACATGACCTACAGGATGCCGCGGAGCTCTGATCTTCAGAAGCTTCGCGGCATTTTTTTGCAAAAAGGCCGGCTGCCAGGAATTTTCAGTGAAGAATTTTATGTCAGCTAGTTGCGAAAAAAAAGGAAGTATGGTATTTTATTAACAATTGTGCAGACGGAGAAAATCTGCCGTCTATGCCAGAAGGGAGGAATTTTTCAATCATGAAGAAACAATTTTTAGCTGGTCTCATGACCATGGCTATGGCGGCGTCCCTGCTTGCCGGCTGCGGCGGAACCGTTGTGGAGGAGGCTCCGCCCTCTGAGGCAGCCGGAAGCAGCGCTGCAGGAGAGAGCGCAGCGGCCGGAACGGGCACCGGTACCGGCTCTGCCTTTACCTATGCAATTGCAGGTGATACGGGCAATACCTTAAATCCCCTGACTGCAGATGACCGCTACGGTCTGATGGTATGTAAGGTGATCTATTCGCCTCTCTACTATATTAATCTGGATGGTACCGTGGAGTACGTTCTGGCAGAGAGCATGGAGGCCAGCGAAGACGGCATGACCTGGACCCTGAAGCTGAAGCCGGATCTGAAGTGGTCTGACGGAGAGGCGGTTACTGCTGACGATGTGATCTTTACCATCAACGCTCAGAACGAGAACAGCCCGCTGCTCTATGTAAACGATGAGCCGGTTACCATGGAAAAGGTGGATGACCTGACGGTAGACTTCAAGCTGCCCACTCCTTCCGCTTCCATCTTTGAGCTGCTGTCTGCGGAGATGTGGATGCTTCCCCAGCACTATTATGAGCCCAAGGGAACCTTTGACGTAAATATGCTGGAGGAGACTCCGGTCTGCGGCGGCCCCTACATGCTGGACAAGTATGAGACCGGACAGTATCTGCAGTTTAAGAAGAACCCCAATTATGCACTGGGAGAGGCAAGCATCGACACAGTGGTATACCGGGTGATCCAGAATGAGGATACGGCGACTCTGGCTCTCCAGAACGGAGAGGTGGATGCATGGATGGCCTCCACGCCCCAGCAGCTGATCCCTTATGAGAACAATGAAAACTTCAATATCTACAATTACACCGAGGGCCGGGTTGCCTACATGGCTATGAACCCCACTTCCCCCAATATGCAGGATATCGATTACAGAAGAGGTATTCTGTACGCCTTAAATAAGAGTGAGATCATGCAGGCAGCTTACAGCGACCCGGAATTCTACGATTTGGGCAACACCTTCCTTCCTCCGGTCAACGAGTATTACGATGACACGGAGGTGGAGAAGTATGACCAGGATGTGGAGAAGGCCAAGGAGCTGACAGCAGGAGGCCCCACCAACCTGAACATCATGTATCTGGCTTCCGATACCATGCAGGAGCGTATGGCCCTGACTATTCAGGCGGAACTGGGTGCCATCGGAATCAATGTAGAGTTAAACGGCGTGGAATCCGCAGCATGGACTGCTGCTTACCAGGATAAGGAAAACGATACCTTTGATATGCTGTTAGGCGGCTACATCATGGGCATTGATCCCAACCTGTACGCTCCTCTGTTCTCCGGAAAGATGGATGACAACTTCCGCTTTAACCGCCCGGATATTGATGAGCTGTGGACACAGGCAGATCAGGTAACGGATTCAGAGGCCAGAAAACCCCTGTATGCTGAGATTCAGAAGCTGATCCAGGATGAAGCGATCTTCTATCCCCTGGGCTCCAACAAGAGAACCCTGGTGATAAATGCCAGAGTGGGCAACGTGGAAGAGGCAGGACTTGTTCCGATTTACTCCATTAAAGACCTCTCCAAGCTGACCATAACCGAATAGGATTTACACCCGGACAAGAAGTAAACAGTTATGCAATACAAGCAGAGTTACCATGCAGCTCCGAGCGGGGGCCATGGTAACTCCTCGCGTTATTATGAGCACTTTGTATTTCAGGAGGATTGAAATATGCTGAAATATATCATTAAGCGCATCCTGCAGGCCATCCCCCTGCTGATCCTAATTACGGTGATCTGTTTCGCACTGATCAATATGGCTCCCTACGATGCGGTGGATGCGATCACCACCCCGGATATGAGCGCTGCGGAGATCGAGATGCGCAGAGAAGCCTACGGGCTCAATGACCCGGTATACGTCCAGTATTTCCGGTGGCTGAACAATATTCTGCACGGGAATTTCGGATATTCCCTGCTGTCCCATACCAGCATCAAGTATGACCTGATGATCCGGATCCCCAACACGGCGATACTGGTTCTGGCCTCCTATGTGACCGCTTACGTGCTGGCCATTGTGCTGGGACTGGTGGCAGGAAGCTACAAGAACCGCTGGCCGGATAAGATGATCGATGGTCTCTGCTCCATCGGAATTGCCACGCCTACCTTCTGGTTTGCCATGCTTCTGATTTATATCTTCAGCTTCCGCATGAAGATCTTCCCCATTATGGGTATGCACGCGGTGGGCGATGATTCTCTGGGGGACTTGCTGTGGCATTTCTTCCTGCCCTACATTACCCTGGTCGTGGGCTTTCTGCCGGATTTGACCCGTTTCGTCCGGGGCTCCACCATCGGACAGATGAAGGAGGACTATGTGGTGGTCCAGCAGGCATTTGGCGCCAAGAAGGTTCAGATCCTGTTCCACCACATTATCCGCAACGTGATGATTCCTATGGTAACGAAATTGGGCATGGCCCTTCCGCAGCTGGTAACAGGCGCGGTCGTGACGGAGACCGTATTTACCTGGCCCGGCATCGGCAACTATTTCGTCAGCGCCGTGAAAGGACTGGACTATCCCATCGTTATGGCCATTCTGGTGCTTTCCAGCACTCTGGTTATTTTGGGAAACCTGCTTTCGGATATCCTCTACTGTGTAGTGGACCCGAGAATCAAATCCATGCAGTAAGGAGGAGCAGGCAATATGAGCGAACAGACAAATGAGAGCAGGAAAAAGGACAGGAACCGTCGCCTGGAAAATGTGATTTACGAATTTAAGCACAATAAGCAGGCTATGTTTGCGGCGGTTTACCTGTGCATTGTGATCTTGATCAGTATCTTTGTAGTATTGGTCCCCAATCTGGACCCCAATGCCATCGATGTAACCAATCAGCTTCAGCCTCCCAGCGCGGCTCACTGGTTCGGCACCGACAACATGGGCCGGGATTATTTCGCCCGGGTGCTTTACGGAGGAAGAATCTCCCTGGTCGTGGGCGTTCTGGCTATGCTGACCTGTATCGTGTTCGGCGTGATCATCGGCACGGTGTCCGGCTATTTCGGAGGCCTGGTCGACAATCTTCTGATGCGTCTGGTGGATGTGTTCCAGTCCATTCCCTGGATCATTATGGTGACCGTGGTGGGCATCATCTTTAAAAAAGGTTTATTTTCCATCATTTTTGTAATCGGGCTGTTCTCCTGGATGCCCATCGCCCGTCTGGTGCGGTCTGAGGTATTAAGCTCCAAGGAACGGGAATACGTGCAGTATGCCCGGTTTATCGGCGTCCGTTCCATGACGGTTATGCTGAAGCATGTGCTGCCTTCCGTCTTCCCTACTATTATAACAGCAGCTACGGCAGCCATCGCCAATGCGATCATGACCGAATCCTCCCTCTCCTTTTTGGGGCTGGGAATCCAGCAGCCCATGTCCTCCTGGGGTTCTCTTCTCCAGCAGGCGCAGCAGTATCTGCAGATGGCTCCCTATATGGCGATCCTGCCGGGCATTCTGATCATTTTAACAGTATATTCCTTTAATAAGCTGGGCGACGTGCTCCGGGTATTCGTCGAGCCAAGAGTACAGGCAGGTGAAAAAGATGGTTGATAACAGTGAAAAGATATTAGAAGTAAAAGATCTGAACGTGACCTTCCATGCCAGAGGTCAGGAAATCCGGGCAGTTCGGGGCGTAAGCTTTGACGTCTGTCCCGGTGAGATCCTGGGAATCGTAGGAGAGTCCGGTTCCGGAAAGTCTGTTACCATGAAGGCGGTTCTGGGCATCCTTCCGGAAAATGCCTCTATCCGGGCGGAGAGCTTAAAGCTGGGTCATACGGAGATGACAAAGATTTCCCAGGAGGAGTACCGGAAGCTCCGGGGCACCCAGATGACCATGATTTTCCAGGACCCCATGACGGCCCTGGACCCGGTGATGACCGTTGGAAAGCATATGGAGGAAGTGCTCAGACGAAACGGAGGCTTAAAGAGCAAGGAGGAAATCCGGGCCAGATCCATTGAGATGCTGGATAAAGTAGGGATTCCTGATCCGGCTTCCCGTTTAAAGCAGTATCCCCATGAATTCTCCGGCGGCATGCGTCAGAGGGTGCTGATCGCCATGGCCCTGGCCTGCAATCCCAAGATGCTGATCGCGGATGAGCCCACTACGGCTCTGGACGTTACGATCCAGGCCCAGATCCTGGACCTTCTTCAGGAGCTGGAGGAGCAGTATCACACCTCCATTGTCCTGATCACCCACGATATGGGCGTGGTGGCTACGGTCTGCCAGCGGGTAGCCATTATGTACGGCGGACTGATTATGGAAACCGGCACTTCCGACGAGATCTTCTACGACCCAAAGCACCCTTACACAAAGGCGCTGCTGCGGGCCATTCCCTCCACGGAGCTGAAAGAGGGAGAGCGGCTTCAGGCTATCGAGGGCCTTCCGCCTTCTCTGGTGAATCCGCCGGCGGGCTGTCCTTTTGCGGAGCGCTGTGAGTATGCCAGTGACCTCTGCCGCAGACAGCTTCCGGAGTATCAGGAATTTTCCGGTACTCACCGGGCCATGTGCCACCTTTATGAGGGGCAGGGCCGGAGATCAGGGAAGGAGGCGGACTGATGAGCGCGAATACCGAGAAGATGTTTGAACTGAAGGAACTGAAGAAATATTTTCCCGTGAAGCGTTTCCTGGGAGGAAAGAAGCAGTATGTGAAGGCGGTAGACGGCATCACCATGGACATTTACAAAGGGGAGACCTTTGGCCTGGTAGGAGAGTCCGGCTGCGGCAAGTCCACGCTGGGACGCACCATGATCCGGATGTACGATGTAACCGGCGGCTCCGTGACGTACAAGGGGACGGATATTACGAACGCCGCCCCGAAGGATATGGCACAGTTTCAGAATAAGCTTCAGATTATTTTTCAGGACCCCTATTCCTCTCTGAATCCATTTTGGAACGTGGAGGAGATCTTAAACGAGCCCTTAAAGCAGATTGGCATGGAGAAGGGGGAGCGGCGGGACAGAATTAAGTATCTGCTCAACAAGGTGGGAATGAAAGCCGATGATATGGAGAAGTTCCCATACGAGTTCTCCGGCGGTCAGCGCCAGAGGATTGGGATCGCCAGGGCTTTATCTGTCAACCCGGAGTTTATCATGTGTGACGAGCCCATCGCAGCTCTGGACTGTTCCATTCAGGCCCAGGTGGTGAATATGTTGGAGGACCTTCAGCATGAGATGGGACTGACCTACCTGTTTGTGTCCCATGACCTGAGCATGATGCGCTATATCAGCACCCGCATCGGGGTGATGTATCTTGGCAACCTGGTGGAGCTGACGGACAGCGATACCTTGTACGAGCATCCCATCCACCCATATACCCAGGCCCTGCTTTCCGCGCGTCCTGTGGCGGACCCCAAGCGGGCCAGAGCCAACCGCAGGATCAAACTGACCGGTGAGCTTCCAAGCCCCTTAAAGGTTCCCTCCGGCTGTCCCTTTGCGCCCCGGTGCCCCTACGCAGTCAGCGCCTGCAGCGAAGCACGCCCCTCCCTTAGGGAGATTGAAACGGGCCATTTTGTGGCCTGCAGCCGGGCGGAGGAGATTGGGAATTAGATCAGAATGTTTTATGCCGCAGATGCCTGCCTTGCGGGCGGGTCTGCGGTATCATTTTAATTTTGGGGTACAATTTCCATGGATATCGATGTACGATAAAGATTGGAGAATGATAAGAAAAAAATTTGCAGACCAAACAGAGAAAAACCGGGAACAATCCGGGTGGTCAAAAACTTGAAAGGAAGGCTGGCTATGGAGAATCTTATTTTTAGTCTGAATGCTACGATACCTGTATTTTTGCTGATGG
>ERZ1643246.2957-NODE-2957-length-15302-cov-4.563258_pt1 | contig 15302 bp, 17 predicted proteins | sample MGYA00579265_ERZ1643246 | MGnify/ENA primary metagenome ERZ1643246 (study PRJEB29033, sample SAMEA4952261) | chicken gut metagenome | biome: Broiler Chicken; feature: Gastrointestinal Tract; material: Caecum | place: Ireland | collected 2018 | study: Broiler... | reverse complement strand
ATTACTTATCAGATCGGTACGATGGCAATGTATGTTTTCTCCATGCCATTAAATGAAGCGCTGGTTCTGGCAGGTTCCACAAGATACTGCAAATCAATCCTTCTGGCAGTATTTTTTGTGATTCTTATATTATGTATGAAGATTCTTTCTAGATTAAATCGGGTAAATGTAAAAAATGCGATATCCTGTTTTGCATTAGTGGCGTCTGTAATTGTAATATGGGGATTTACAGACAATAGTTTCCAGCTATTTTTTAATATCCCAGGGGATAATTGCCCTGAGGAGAGAAAATGGATAGAGAGCAATGCAAATAGATATAATATTCCGGAAGGAGCGAAATGCTGTATACTTGCGCCGGAAGATAACAGGGGATATCTGAGATATATATGCAGATATGTTCTGCATTCTCCCCAGATTAAAGCAGAGACTGTCAGTTCACAGGAAGATCTGGAAGGTGTAACAGACTGGGATTATGTGTTCATATATGATAATGAGAATCCCATTATACAGGATTGGATTCAGGAATATTATCCGGATCAGTTAAATCAGAATGTAATTATAAGAGGGGAGTAGAAAGCATGGAAAAGATGATACCGGTTATTATTCCGGCATATGAGCCTGACACGCGTTTACTGGAACTGCTGAAAGATATGAAAAGCAATAAATGCGGCCCGGTGATTCTGGTAAATGACGGCAGCGGAAAAGAGTATAATGATATTTTTGATAAAGCCCAGACAATATTAAAAGATATAGGCGGCGTATTGTTGATCCATGAAAAGAATAAGGGAAAAGGCAGGGCGCTGAAAACGGCATTTGCTTATGTTCTGGAGCAATATCCGCAGGCAATCGGTGTTGTGACGGCTGACTCTGACGGACAGCATACGGTTTCATGCATCAATGCTGTCAGATCCGCTTTAGAGCAGCAGCCGGATAATCTCATCCTGGGTGTAAGAAAATTTGACGGTGAGGGGATTCCCTGGAAAAGCAGGTTTGGAAATACACTGACAGAGAAAATCTTCGCATATATTACGGGTGTGCATGTCAGTGATACACAGACAGGGCTCAGAGGCATTCCTACATCATTTATGGAAGAACTGCTTGAAATCCCGGGCGAGCGGTTTGAATTTGAAATGCAGATGCTGATGGAGTGTGCCGGAAAGTATAACATTACAGAGATTCCGATCAAAACAATATATGACTCGGAAGATAATCACCAGACTCATTTTGATCCTCTGGCAGACTCGATCCGTATTTACAAAATTATAGGCAAGAAGTTTTTTAAATATATCTTTGCCTCGTTTTCCTCATGTATTATTGACGTTGTATTATTTGCCATATTCTGCAGTTTGCTGAAATCAGCTTATCCGGGGATATATCTGGTTATTGCTACAATAGGCGCGAGAGTAATTTCCGCGGTTTATAATTACGCGATGAATTACAGGGTTGTATTTAAAAGCCGGGAATCAGTGGGGAAGTCCGGCATAAAATATATAACGCTTGCGGTCATTCAGATGTGCCTCAGCGCCGGAGGTGTTACATTATTAAAGACAATACTGCCGTTTATTCCGGATGTTTTGATAAAAATTATAGTAGATACAATTCTGTTTTTTATCAGTTATCATATACAACAGAAATACGTATTTAGATAAACTGCTGTTTTTACTGGAGGCGTTCTGTTCTTTTGTATGTGAAAGTGATATCATTATGACAAAATGTAAAATCTGTATAAGACAGTACAGATTGGAAAGAGAGGAAGACAATGAAACAATATGACTATCTTATCGTCGGAGCCGGGCTTTACGGTGCCGTTATGGCCCATGAACTGGGGAAACAGGGAAAGAAATGCCTTGTAATTGACCGCAGGAATCACATAGCAGGCAATATTTACTGCGAGGATGTGGAAGGAATTCATGTCCATAAATACGGAGCGCATATATTCCATACTTCAGACAAAAGGGTGTGGGACTATATTAACCAGTTCGCGGAGTTTAACAACTATATTAATTCTCCGGTCGCTGTTTATAAGGACGAGCTTTACAACATGCCGTTTAATATGAATACATTCAGTAAAATGTGGGGAATCCGCACACCGCAGGAAGCAAAAGATATCATAGAAAAACAGAGAAAAGAGACCGGTATAACAGAACCGAAGAATCTGGAAGAACAGGCTCTGTTTCTGGTTGGAAGAGATATCTACGAGAAGCTTGTGAAAGGCTATACAGAGAAGCAGTGGGGCAGAAAATGTACGGAACTCCCGGCCTTTATCATCAAAAGACTTCCCTGCCGGTTCATGTATGATAATAATTACTTTAACGACAGATACCAGGGCATACCGATTGGCGGGTACACACCGATTGTAGAAAAAATGCTTGCCAAAGCAGATGTGCGTACAGGCGTTGATTTCTTTGAATTCAGAAAAGAAAATCCGGATATTGCAGAAAAAATTATTTTCACAGGTCAGATTGACGAGTATTTTGAGTACAGACTCGGCGCGCTTGAGTACCGTTCCGTACGGTTTGAAACAGAAGTCCTTGACTGTGAGAATTATCAGGGAAATGCGGTGGTTAATTATACAGACCGGGAGGTTCCCTTTACCCGCATTATTGAACATAAGCACTTTGAGTTCGGAAAGCAGGAAAAAACTGTAATTTCCAGAGAGTACTCTTCTGAGTGGAGTGTGGGCATGGAGCCCTATTATCCGGTAAATGATGAGAAAAATAATCGACTTTATAAGGAGTATAAAAAGTTGGCTGCTCAGGAAGAAAACGTAATCTTTGGAGGCAGGCTCGGAGATTACAAATATTATGATATGGACAAAGTAATTGCAGCGGCTTTAGATCGTCTGCAGACTTTATAATAAAATTTCAGGGTGGCAGAATAGATTCAAAAAATAATGTAAATCAAGTAAGAATAAAACATATCGGAAATAGCATAATTGTGGGCATATGTCTGGTAGTAGCTAATGTATTGCTGTTGCATCCGGTGGAATTACAAGCGGCTGTAAATACAAGCAGTGCAGAACAACTTTCAGAAACCCAGAATGATAAGGAAGAAGAACAGCCTGAAGAATTTTTAGAAGGGTACGAATATGGAGCCCCATCGGAACAGTGGAATATTACAGATATGGATCTGACATTACAATATGATGACAGGTATTCTTTGGACAATATAATAGGAGACTGGAGTGTCGCTTGCATTAAAACAAAAGAAGTCTATTCTACACAGGTTTCCAGAGGATGTAATACTGGTAAGGCTGATAATGATGTTATAGTTCAGGATGAAAAAACAGAATGAATATTATCGCCGCCGGTGTGGGAAAAGCAGAAGTCATTCTTGTACCTGAAGAACAATTGGAAGTGGCACAGGCGGCTTTGAATGATGCGGAGGAAAATGTGGAGAAACACCAGACGATAGATGCTCTTCGCATAAATGTGACGGTAGAACCGGCAAGGCTGACACTTATTTATATCGCAGGACAGAGTAATGCAGAGGGTCTGTGCTCTTCAAATACGGGTTATCGTCAAGATGAATCGGTTGCTTGCACAGAAGGTACAGTATATTCAACTTATGCGCCGACAACCGCTCAATCGAATTCCATTACCGGAATTTCTTTTACGAAGTTTTGCACGAAAGATAATACCGGAGATTTTGTGGCGGGTTCTTCGACTGGCACTGAAAGCATTACCGGAAAACAACTTGAATATTTATTAAACTTCCTATGCAGGGGGCACAGCCGAAATTTCCGGCTTTTGTATCACAGGTACATAATGAATATATTATTCTCAGATCGGACATAATGAAAATGCAATTACTGTGGTTGATGGCATGTATGCCGTGTTATTTGACACAGATGATACAGATGTGTCTGCTATATGCTAGAAAGGTAGAAATGGCAAAGATATTACTACATTGGAGATGGAGGATAAAGGAAAAAAAGAAACGGCCGTTCCTATAATTTATCCTTCCTATCGTATGAAAGATGTTCAGTATTATGTGGAGGGAACAGAAGTCTCATATAATCAGAAAACAGGTATGGTTACTGCAAAGGAGCGAGGCAACGCTGCAATTTTTGCACGAGATTCGTTGGGAAGAATCTCAGCAGAGCTAAAGATTACAGTTAAAGATATATCAAACCTAACGGAAGCTGCGGGTAATTATTCTGATTTGTATCACCATAAGGGTACATGGTGGTATCTGAAAAATGGATACATACAAAAAAATATACTGGTATTGTAAGAAATGAGAATGGTTGGTGGTATATCCGCAGTGGAAAAGTAGATTTCGGATATACAGGGGTAGCCTCAAATAGAAATGGCTGGTGGAGAATCGAAAAAGGAAAAGTAAATTTTGATTTTGATGGAATTGCGGAAAATACAAATGGAAAATGGTATATACGTGGAGGAAAAGTGGACTTTGATTTTAGCGGCAACGTTCTGTGGGAAAATAAAAAATATATAGTAAAAAACGGATTTGTACAGGATTAATCCATTGGGTAAGTTTTATAACTCTATCTTTCATATCTCCAAACACCTCCTCTACTTTCCCATGGTAAAGACGGGATCGCTATCGGGCAAGCCTGATTCGAAGAAACTGGCTTGATGAAATCTGTGTGTGACTTCTCCTTGCAATAATATGTCGATTCGTATATAATGTTACAAGTATGTTAAAAGAATATTATGTTGTCAAAGGAAGAATTCTGCAAGTTTCCATGACATGATGCTATATTTTTACGGTGGTGGGTAAATGAAAAAGCATTTACACAAATTTGAATCGACACTCTGGCTTGTGATAAAAGTCCTATTGTATTCTTTGCTGTTGATCACATTTATTATGGTACAGAAAGAGGAAAATATAGGTCTGAGACGGCTGTCAAGAACGATGGGTATCACTGTCTTTACGTTTGCAATCGTAGGACTTTTGCTTTTGACGGTATACGGTTCCTATGATGTTGGGCGGAAGAAGAGCAAGCCGATTATCTATTCTTTGTCTCTGGCAGTGATCTGTACAGATGTGGTCACATATCTTCAGGTTATGATTATGAGGGCAAATACAAATATACATGGGTTTAAACTGCGGGGCATTGAACTGCTTTTTGTTACGATAGTGATACAGATTGTTATCATTATAGTATTTACTTACGCTGGGAATGCTCTGTTCTTTTTGATTCATGAACCTGAAAAATGCTGTGTGATCACATCTTCACAGGAAAGTCTGGATATAATTACTTATGCAATGGGTCGATTTAAGAAACAATATAAGATTTCTTACGTGCTTGATTATCGAAGTTCAGAGATAGAATCATATATCGAAAAATCCAATACGGTCTTTATGTATGATGTGCCTTCAGAACGCAGGATACAGATTATGAGATTGTGCTATAAGTACAAAGTGAACGTATATTTTAATCCATATCTGGAAGATATCATGGAAGTTAACGCAACTCATTATGTACTTGATGATATTTACCTGTTTAATAAGAATATTAAAACACTTACCATGGAGCAGCGTATCATAAAGCGGGCTCTGGATATTGTACTCTCTCTGTTTCTTGGTATTTTAAGTTCACCGCTCTGGCTGATTGGAGCATTGGCAGTGAAACTCTACGACGGAGGTCCGGTCATCTTCAAGCAGGAGCGGGCGACAATCCATGGCAGACGATTCTATGTGTATAAGCTCAGGACAATGAAGGAAAACGTGGAGAATTATTCTGTTCAAAAAGACGATGACCGTATCACAGCTCCGGGGAAAATTTTGAGAAGAACAAGAATAGACGAACTCCCTCAACTCTTGAATGTATTGAAAGGCGATATGACTTTTGTAGGACCGAGACCGGAGATGATAAAGAATGTTAAGAGTTACACGAAAGAACTGCCGGAGTTCAGATACAGACTTCGGATGAAAGCAGGACTTACCGGCTATGCACAGATTGCCGGCAAGTATAATACTACGCCTCGGGATAAACTGATCATGGATATGATGTATATCGAGCAGTTCAGCATTCTGAGGGATATTCAGCTGATCCTGCAGACGGCAGTAGTTTTTTTGCGTTCTGACAGTACAGAGGCGTTCGGGAAGAAAAGAAAATCAGATTATAAATTTGTTCCGGCAAAGGAAGAAGAGGATATACAGGAAAAGAACAACTGACATATTAAGATAGCTAAATGGTTGAGTAATTGATTGCAATAGAAGTGATAATATTACGCTAAACAGGGGATTGCTATGTCTAAGAACGTAAGAAGACGCGGACAGAGACGTGTCCGGAGAAAAAAAGGAAACTGGTTTACCAGATTGAAAATGTGGCAGAGAGTGCTTTTGTGTACAGCTGCGGTCCTGCTCTGCCTGGGCTTTGCAGGTGCTGCTTATGTCTACGCTATGTGGAATAAGATTGACACTCAGGTAATTAAGGCGGATGACCTTATAATTAATGAAGAGGTAAAACAGAATAAGGAAGTAGATCTGGGAGACGGATATACGAATGTAGCGCTGTTCGGCGTTGACTCCAGGGATGGCAATCTGGGCGAGGGGAACCGCACCGACTGTCTTATTGTGGCCAGTCTGAACAATGAGACGAAAGAGATACGGATGGTTTCGATATACAGGGATACATTGCTCGACCTGTCAGAAGGAACTTACCAGAAATGCAATGCAGCATACAGCTATGGCGGTCCCGTGATGGCGATCAATATGCTCAATATGAATCTTGATCTTGACATAGAAGACTATGTGACAGTTGATTTCGGGGCTATCGCGGACGCAATCGACCTGCTGGGCGGCGTGGAGATAGATATACAGGAAGAGGAGATCGCACCTCTCAATAAGTATATCAATGAGACTGCAAGATCAGCAGGAAAAGAGGCGCACCGTGTGGAACAGAGCGGACTGCAGCTGCTCGATGGCAGTCAGGCGACGACTTATGCACGGATCCGTTCGACAGCCGGGGGTGATTTCACCCGTACAGAGCGTCAGCGGCTTGTGATAGAGAAGATGTTTGAGAAAGCGCTGCAGGCGGATCTGAGTACGATTAATGCGATTATCGACAAGGTGTTCCCACAGGTATCCACCAGCTTTACGCTCCAGGAGATCCTGACATATGCCGCGGCATACAGCGAATATACGCTGGGTGACAATATGGGATTCCCTGCGGATAACACAACGGACACTCTGTCGGGACTGGGGAGTATCGTTATCCCGCAGGATCTTGCGTCGAATGTCTCGCAGCTGCATGAATTCCTGTTCGGCACAGTGGACTACACTCCGTCTTCTACGGTACAGACCATAAATGCGAATATCATCAGTACTGTAAATTCCGCGGGAACAGCATCTTCCGCTTCATATCCTGAAGAAGGATACTATGAAGATGCCAGCGGATACGATAGTGAAGACGACTATTATTATGAAGAAAACTATTCTGATAACAGCGAAGATTATGGCTCGGGAGGATATGAAGAATCATACGGGGAAGCGGCGGAAACACCGGAAGAGGAGGTCTTGGGCAACGGCGGTCAGGAAACGGGAAATGAAACCGGTACGGGTACCGAAGGAGGAACGGGCGCCGGCGATGAGACCGGAACCGGAGGAACGGGCGTCGGAGTAACGGGCACCGGAGGGAATGAAACCGGCGCAGAGAGCGGCTCCGATACAGGCGGGACTGCCGGCAGCAGTGAAGGAACCGGCGCCTGAACAGTCCGGGAAAGTTCAGTGCTTTAGCATATGAGTTCTGGACTTTTTGTTACAAAGCGTGTATGATAGTAAACGGATAGATTTGTGTTCCGGTTTTACTCCGGAAAAAGTAATCAAATACAGAAGAGGTAATTATATGAAAGTATTAAAGAGATTTGCAGGTATGATCCTTGCCGTGTGTCTGATGGTTCCGATGCTGGGAACGATAGTTTTTGCGGCGGAGGGTGTATTGATGTACTCCGATCCCAGCACGAAAGTTGGGGAGAATGTAAATATTGATCTTGTTGTACAGAGCAGAAGTGGAGAGACTGTTGGAGATGTACAGGTAGATATGACCTATGATCCGGAGTCTTTGGAGTTTGTCAGCGGAGAGGGCTTTACAGCGGATGGCACAGGCGCCCTGACCTTTGCAGGTACCGGCTCAGGAGCAGAACTTAGAGAGACCATGACGTTCCGTGCGCTTAAGACCGGTGAAGCCAAAATCACTGTTGACAGTTCTACGGCGGCGCTCTCTTCCGGGGAAACATTAAATCTTACGCAGGGGTCTTCCACAGTCACGATCGCAGCGGCAGATGACGGCACTACTTCCGTAGAGCCCACAGGATCGGATAAAGCAGGGGAAACTACGGATATTGTAGTCAGTGTAAATGGTACAGACTATAACTTCTCCGAAGCATTTACCAGCGCTGATATTCCGGAAGGATTTTCTGAGACGACCATTACATTTAACGGTGAAGACAGAAAATTTGTGGCGAATGAAGCAGGAGTTACGCTCGGATATCTGGTTGACGGTTCCGGAGCGGGAAGCTTTTTCCTGTATAACAGTGACGATGCTACATTTGCACCTTATATAGAATTAAACATCTCGGATACTACAACGATAGTTCCGCTGAATGAGGCGGATGCAGTCAGCCTGCCGGACAACTATCAGCAGGTGGAGCTGACAGTTCAGGAGCAGCAGTATCCGGCCTGGTCTGACCCGGCAAATGACAGGTATTATGTTATCTATGCACTGAACACGAGGACAGGAGCAAGCAATCTGTATCAGTATGATACAGAGGACGGCACGTATCAGTATTTTGAGGCTCCGGCACAGACTAAGCAAGAAGATTCGGGGGCAGCCCTTCCGGGAAGGCTGGGCGAACTGATTGGGGATCATCTTATGGTCGTACTTGTTATTGTCGCAATCGTGATTCTTATTCTCCTCATTCTGATGATTGTGTTTGCTGTGAAACTGGTTCATCGAAACCAGGAACTGGATGATCTGTATGATGAATATGATATTCCTTATGATGACGAGGAGGAAGAGAATTCGGACAATAAGAAGAGTAAAAAGTCTTTAGATGAGTCGGATGACGATGATTATGATGATGACGACTACGATGACGATGATTACGACGATGATGACGACTACGATGACGATGATTATGATGACGATGACGACTACGACGATGACGACTATGATGAATCAGTAGATTCACATAGTAAGAAAGGCGGAAAAAAGAAAAAGGGCGGATCATCGGATGACTATAATATTGATTTTATAGATCTGTAAATTATGAGAGACATGACCGGCGGTTGTAATATGAAAAGATTTTTCAGTGGCCGGTAATGTCTCTTTTTCAACGTTTGTTAATTGCTTAAACACAGTTTTTTCACAATAAACAATTATGATAAAATTGAGAGAGAAGAACACAGAAGAAAGCAGGTAGCTTTATGGATAATCAGTATAAGTATTATAATCCTCAGGAGGATCCGAAAAATCCGGAAAACAATGGAGCCTGGTCTGAAAGACCGCCGGAAAAGAAGAAAGATCACAGAGCGATGCCCAAGGTAATAGGTGTTGCAGGACTGGCTATTTTGTTTGGCGTGGTTTCCAGTGCGGTATTTCTGACTTCAAATGTTATCGGAAGTAAGATTCTTGGCCTTGAGAGATCTTCTGATACTCAGGCAGTGTCAGGAAATGACGTGAACAGTGGTACAACGTTGTCAAGGTCTTCCAGTGTTGTGACATCGGATGTATCAGATGTGGTGCAGAAAGTTATGCCGTCTATTGTGTCCATTACCAGCATGTCGGTGGAGGAGGTGCAGAGCTTCTTCGGTGGAACTTATCAGAAGCAGAGCGCCGGGGCAGGCACGGGAATCATCATCGGAGAAAACGACTCGGAATTGTTGATTGTTACTAATAATCATGTTGTTGAGGGCAGTGATACTTTGACGGTGTCATTTGATGACGAGACGAGTGTTGAAGCGAATATTAAAGGAACGGATTCGGCCTATGATGTAGCGGTGATCGCGGTTCCGTTAAAGTCTTTATCTAAAGAAACGCTGGGGGCGATTTCTACTGCGACATTGGGAAATTCAGAGGAACTTAAAGTGGGAGAACCGGCAATCGCAATTGGCAATGCGCTTGGCTACGGACAGTCTGTTACTACGGGTGTAATAAGCGCGCTGGATCGCTCTGTTGCCACCACGGATGCCAGAACAGGTCAAAAGAAGGAAAGCAGTGTAAATCTGATTCAGACAGATGCGGCGATTAATGAGGGGAACAGCGGCGGCGCGCTGGTCAATGTAAACGGGGAAGTGATCGGTATCAATTCAGCGAAGCTGATCGGGGACAGCGTAGAGGGAATTGGTTATGCAATACCTATCAGTGATGTTTCTGGTCTGATTCAGGGTCTGATGAATCAGGAGACAAAGGAGAAAGTAAATGAAGCTGATCGGGGCATGATCGGTATAACAGGTATCAGCGTCTCTTCTGCATTTTCTGCGCAGATCGACGTGCCGGCAGGTGTTTATGTTACAGCTGTGACGCCCGGAGGCGGAGCAGAGAAAGCAGGAATGACGAAAGGGTGTATTATTACAGCCATAAACGGAAGTTCTGTTGACAGTATGGATGCTCTTCAGGAACAGCTTGAATATTATGCAAAAGGAGAGACTGTGGCGCTGACTATCAGAATTCCTCAGACAGATGGGGAGTATGACGAGCAGACTGTAGATGTGACACTCAGTTAAAAATATCCATAGAAAGACCATCCGGTTTTTAGCCGGATGGCCTTTTGTATGCTATCTGTCGAATTCTGGATTGAACGCGTAGAAATTCCGGCTGTCAAGTTTTTCCTGTACAATGCGGAGACTCTCGCCAAAACGTTGATAGTGCACGATCTCGCGTTGTCTCAGGAAGCGGATGGGATCACAGACTTCCGGATCTTTGACCAGACGGAGAATATTGTCGTAAGTTGTACGCGCTTTCTGTTCGGCTGCCAAATCCTCATGGAGATCTGTGAGGGGATCTCCTTTGGACTGGAATACAGTAGCAGTCCAGGGCATTCCGCTGGCTGCTTGCGGCCAGAGAGCAAGGGTGTGATCCACATAGTATGGAGCAAAACCGGAACGCTCGATTTCTTCCGGAGTGAGATCTTTTGTGAGCTGATAAACTATGGCACAGATCATTTCCATATGGGCAAGCTCTTCCGTGCCGATATCCGTCAGGGTTCCAGTTACTTCTTTGTATGGCATTGTATATCTCTGAGACAGGTACCTCATGGAAGCTGCCAGTTCTCCATCCGGGCCGCCGAATTGAGATATAATGACCTGAGCGATTTTGGGGTTGGTCTGTGTTATTTTAACTGGATATTGAAGTCTTTTTTCATAGTTCCACATAGATTAGCATCCTCCTTCCTGCCAGGGCCATGGCTCGTTGATCCAATTCCATCGTTCGGTGCATGAGTCGTCTGCCGTGTCAATAGTCAGAGGCCCGTATGCGGCGGAATATTCTTTCAGTGCCTCATTACGTTGCCTGCTCATCTTCCGGAAATATTCAAGCGCTTCTGTGTCACATGGATGTGTATTGAGATAAAGGCTGACTTCGTCTACGGCAAAACTAACCTGATTAATATGGTTTAAGAGCTGGCGGCGGTTCATCTGTCGATTCATTTGGCTGCCCATCTGATTATTCATCTCCGCATGCCTCCTTTTCCAAGAAATGGTTTATCAAGCTCTCTGAAAATGGTTCCGTGTTCCAATCCTTTGCAAGGTTCATATATATCCTGCCATTTTTGCCAGGGCACATAGGCCATGGCTATTGGCATGCTGCCTGGAAAATGATCGTGTGTATCAGGACACCCGTCTATTCTGCGGCTGAAATTGTCCTGTACCGGCATACCGGCCTGCATGGAACGGCGCGGACAGCGCATGTTATTCTGATAATTTGCCATATGCGGCATCTCCTTCCTTTTTAAACAATGGCTTTGTAAATAGAATATGATAAGAGGAAATAGATGTGACTGGGAGAAGAACAAAAGATTGCTGAAATATTTCTTTACAATTCCATGTAAATTATATATAATGTATTAGTCGGCGGGGTGTGGCTCAGTTTGGTTAGAGCGCACGGCTGGGGGCCGTGAGGTCGCAGGTTCGAATCCTGTCACCCCGATGAAACAAAGCAATTATTCAGTTAAAGCATTATCATAAGGGATCAGATCGGGCGGATACGACTACCGAAACTGGTTCCTTATCTGTTATAAACAGAAGTTTAAGCGGAAAGCGATGGTAGAATGAGGAGCAGGATTGTACGGCCGGTAAAGCGGCGGGAACAAAGTTCCAGAAACAACAGGAAAAGCAGAGTGTCAGGAGATACACAGCCGATGCGCCCGGTAGGGCAGGGCCGTTTTTCTGATACCCGGCCGATACGCCAGGTAAATACCGGTACCAGATCCGGCTACGGTACATACAGGGATTCGTATCGAAAGACGATTGACCGCAGACGTGAAGTTCTGCGAAGTCCTAAGCCTGAGCCTGAGAGAAGGTATGCCCGCTCTGCTGCAAAACCGAAGAGAAGCGGGATCAGCAGGATAATAGCGAATAGACGGAAACGGGCAAAGACGGCAGCGGCAACGCAGGTACAGTATTTCGACTATGATCTGTTGCTGGTTATTGTGTTTCTTATGTGTTTCGGGCTTGTGATGCTCTATAGTACAAGTGCGTATGAAGCGGATGCAGATTTCGGCAATGACTTGTATTACTTTACCAGACAGAGCCTGATCGGCATAGGCGGATTCGTTGTGATGTTTATTGTCTCGAAGATTGATTACCATATTTACGGGGCATTTGCAGGAGAGATATATGTGTTCGCCATGTTCATGATGGCATTGGTGCGAACTCCTCTTGGCCTGGAGTTTAACGGTGCGAGAAGATGGATCCGGCTGCCGGGAAACCAGACTTTGCAGCCCGCCGAGATTACAAAGATCGCAGTGATACTCTTTATTGCATATGAACTGTGCCGCCTGGGGAAGAAGGCATATACGATGCAGGGAATCATAAGAGTACTGGCATTTGGGGCTATTGCTTCGGGCGGGGTTCTGTTCCTGACGGACAACCTTAGTACCGCCATTATCGTTATGGCCATTACTTGCATTCTGATCTTTGTGATCCACCCAAAGACAAAACCGTTTGTTGCGATTGTTGTAATCGGGGCACTGATTGCGGCTGTCGGTATCATAATCCTTTCGGTGATCATTGCAAACACGGATGCGGCCGGCAGTGACAACTTCAGACTTCAGAGAGTTATATCGTGGTTGAACCCGGAGGCTACGGCGGATACGGGAAGTTATCAGGTTATGCAGGGACTTTACGCTATCGGAAGCGGCGGGCTGTTCGGGAAAGGACTGGGGAACAGTACCCAGAAGCTGGGGGTAATCCCGGAGGCGCAGAACGATATGATTCTCGTCGTTATCTGCGAAGAGCTTGGTGTATTTGGCGCTCTTCTGATTCTGATCCTGTTCGGAGTCCTGCTTTATCGGCTGATGTTTATCGCGAAAAACGCGCCGGATCTGTATGGATCATTGATTGCCACTGGAATATTTGCACATATCGCATTACAGGTCATTCTTAATATTGCAGTCGTAACGGGACTGCTTCCCACGACAGGTATTACGCTGCCTTTTATCAGTTATGGAGGTACGGCGATACTTTTCCTGATGGCGGAAATGGGAGTAGCTCTTGGGATTTCACGAAAGATCAGGCTGGAAGGTGAGTAAAGCAGGTGAAGAGCCTGCTTTTTTCATGCGTATCTTCATGTCTGAGATAAAAAATGAATTATTCCTCTTTCTTTCTAAGAAAATGTATGATATAGTTGTATGTGGTATTGAAAACCACATGTAATAGAAATATTGAATATACATTGCGGTTCGGGAGGGATCATTGTGGAATATAAGATCATTGTAGATAGCTGCGGCGAGTTGACATACAGGATGAAGCAGAGCGGAATATATGAAACAGCTTCGCTTAGCATGGAAGTAGACGGTGATGTCATCACAGATGATGAATCTTTTGATCAGGCCGATTTTCTGCGACGCGTGGCGGCCAGCCCGGAATGTCCAAAGTCTTCATGTCCGTCGCCGGAGAGATATATGGAGCTGTATGAGGGGGACGAAAAAAGGGTCTATGTTGTTACTCTTTCTTCAGAACTCAGTGGTTCCTATAATAGCGCAGAGCTTGGCAGAAAACTTTGGAAAGAAGAACACGGGGATGACGGGAAGCGGATTTATGTGTTTAATTCCCGGTCCGCTTCGGTAGGAGAGACGCTGATCGGTCTTAAGATACAGGAGTGTGAAGAACAGGGCCTTTCATTTGAGAATGTTGTCCGTACTGTAGAAGATTATATAGAGGGTCAGCATACGTATTTTGTTCTGGAGAATCTTGACACGCTTCGTAAGAACGGACGACTGACGGGCATCAAGTCCTTTGTAGCCAGTGCATTGAATATCAAGCCGGTTATGGGTTCCACTCCGGAAGGGACGATCTGCCAGCTCGGTCAGGCGCGGGGGATGAAACGCGCGCTGGTGAAGATGGTTGACCAGATTGCAAGAGAGGGAAGAGCGACAAAAGAAAAAATCCTGGCGATCGCCCACTGTAATTGTCCGGAGAGAGCCAGAGAGGTAGAGCGTATGCTAATGGACAAGATTCATGTGAAAGATAGTTTTATTGTGGATACGGCAGGAATCAGCACAATGTATGCAAATGACGGCGGAATAATTGTTGTGCTCTGAGGATGATTGTGGTAAACTGTCATTATTGAGGCGAAAAGCAGGTTAGTGAACAGCCTTTGCCATAGTGAAAGGAGCCAGATGAGATGAGTCAGGAAAAGGTTGACAGATATAAACAGGAAAAGGCAAACAGAAAGAAGATCATGCGTAAACAGAAAGCGATGAGTATTGTCAGGAAGGCTGTGCTTTCAGTGGCAGCGCTGGCCCTCGTGGCATGGCTGGGATATTCCGCTTATGATATGTATGAATCGGGGAAAGAGAGAGTGGTTGCGGAAGTGAATTATGATGCAATCACGAATTATTTAAACGGGCTTGCAGCGGATGAGTCTGCTTCGGAGTAGATTAAAAAACAGTATATATAGTAATAAAACACAACATGTAGATGATAAGATTAATCTATCATCTACATGTTCTTTTTTTGCGAAAAATTAAGTCTGATTTGAGTTTCTCACGAATTTTATATACACAAAAAAATCAAAAAAAGGGGTTGAAAAAGGGGAAGTAGTGGTTTAGAATGGTGTCAAGTGGTAAAGAGTGGTGGCTAGTGGTATAAAGTGGGGAGCGATGTGGAGGCTC
>ERZ1643246.2956-NODE-2956-length-15313-cov-6.697732_pt1 | contig 15313 bp, 13 predicted proteins | sample MGYA00579265_ERZ1643246 | MGnify/ENA primary metagenome ERZ1643246 (study PRJEB29033, sample SAMEA4952261) | chicken gut metagenome | biome: Broiler Chicken; feature: Gastrointestinal Tract; material: Caecum | place: Ireland | collected 2018 | study: Broiler... | reverse complement strand
TGATAATGTATTAGACAAACTTTTATTAATGGATCTATGCCATCTTCATTATTATTTATGTAATCTTCTAAATTTTTTAAATAAGTTCTTATTTCCTGTTCACTTTGAGGTGGAGTATATATTGTTTCTCCAGTAATTGAATTTTTTAATTCTGTGCCTGGTAATTTTCTAATTCCTGCATTATTATGTTCAATAGTTCCTTGAATTTTAATGATAGTATTTGTATTTATATAACCATCCTTTTTAATTCGTTCATATCCGAGCCAAATAGCATTTCTATAATCTACAACTTCTTTTGCATTTTCTTCTTTATATCCACTTTCTGTTAGTACTTTATAAATGTCATCATGAGTTGTAACAATATTTTCAATAGCACTACTATCTTTGGCTTCATTAATAGTTACAGCATTTATTAAAATATGCATGTTCGGAATTGTATTTGAATATCCTTTTAATTCTGCTAATGCTCTTGACGATAAAGTTAATTGTTCTAATATTTTATTTGTTTTTAAATTAACATTTTTTATATATTTTCAATAAATATGTATAAAAAATTAAAAAAATTATACATATTTTCAAAATATGTATAATTTTTTAATTTTTCTTTATTCATAATTTATCTATTTATTCTGTCAAAAAATTCATAATCAAATCTATCATAACTTCTTTTTCTTTAGGGTTAGATTCTGCAACAAGCAATGTTAATGCTGTTAATGTATGATTATCAATAACTTTTCCATTTGCATTATATAATATGTTATAAAACTTTAGAAAATATATAAATAATGTTGCTGCAATTCTTTTATTTCCATCAATAAAAACATGATTTTTTACAACTAAATAAAGCAAATTAGCAGCTTTTTCTTCTATTGTACTATAAATATCTTGTCCGTCAAATGACTGATACACATTTCCTATAATTGCCTTCAAACCTTTATCTCTTTCAACGCCAAATAATTCGCTTTCTTCTTTATATTTTAAACTATTTATAATAGTCATACAATCATCATAAGTTATTACTCTTGTATCTACATTTCCATCTGGTTTTTTTAATGTTTTATGATCATATTCATCTAACATATCTAATGCTCGTGAATATTCACCAATAACCTTTAATATTTCTTTTGCATCATCATTTTCTAATCTATCATCAATTCGATTTGCAATGTCTATCAATTTTATTGTCTTTTCTAAGTACTCTAATCTTTTTTGGTTTACAGCATAACCTTTTAACATATAATCTTTTAAAACTTTGTTGGCCCATTTTCTGAAGATAACGCCCTGATTAGATTTTACACGATAACCAATTGAAATAATCATATCTAAGTTGTAATAATCAACCATATGTTTTTGCATTTTTCCCTCTATTGCACCATGTTTAGTGGTTGTTGCAAATTTTGCAACAACCTTGTCGTTGCTTAATTCTTCAGATAATGCATTTTTTATATGTCTAGATATAACTGACTTGTCCCTTCCAAAAAGTTCTGACATTTGTTCTAAATTTAGCCATACAGTTTCATCTTTTAAGTTTACTTCTAATTTTACTCCTTGGTTTTCAAATAAAATAATTTCATTCTTTTTTCTTCCATAAGAACACATCCTTTATTAAATTATTTAGTTCTTACTACATTTATTTATTCTATATTATATTACAATTAACTACTATATAAACTATAGGAGTATTCTATAATAAATATAGTAAAAAGTAAACTAAATTTAGTTGCTTATATAAAGCTAATATAAAAAGTAATTATAGCTTTCTTAAAACTTTACAAGCTTTTTAATAAATTGTATAACTTAAAAGCATCTGATGCTATTTTAGCTATATCAGTAGTATATTCATAGCCTTTTATCCATAAGTGGTTGTTTTCTTCAATATATTGCATACTGTTTTCATTTAACAATTGTCTTATTTTAAATTGATTAGACTTTTTCCATATAAATATACCTATATTCCAATTTTCAGTACTCAATTTAACATCTAAATTATATCCAGAATCAAATACTACATATGCAGTAGTAGAAATTTCTCCCTCTCCATAATAGTATCTAATTTTATCATTTTTATCTATTTCTTCTTCAAAAATACTTACATACATGTTAATTCTCTTATTTATATTTTCTTTAGCAATATTTAATAAATTATTAAAATCTCTAATTTCATCTTTATGATTATTTATCCAATTATTAATATCTACTTCCATATTCTCTTTTATACTTACTCCTTTTAAACTTTCCATAAAATCTTTTAAAAATACATACCATTTATCCTGATAATTTTTATAACCTTTCAAGTTATTTTCAATCTCTTGAAAGAATTCTTTATATGTTATATTAATCCAACCATTATTTAATGCTATTTTATTTTCCTCATGTAAAGTAAGTAAAATTTTCAAAGAATTTTTATTTAGCATATCTATAGTATTACTGTAATCTTCTAAATCATTATATACACCAGCATTAATCTTATTTTCAATTCCTATAGCATAATCTTCATTTTGTAAAATAATATCAATTCTATTACCTTTAGATGTCAAATACTCTCTATAGACTTTAAAATTTAATGTATTAATATTATCTAAAGTATAACCCTTTTTATTTATTATAGTTAGTAGAGATTTAATAAATAAATCACTTAACTTATGCTCTTCTTTAGGATTTAAATAAAAAGCTAAAATATTACTATAAATATTTTCTAAATGAGAAATGCCTAAAATATCCATAATATTCTTTTCCTTTATAGGCAAAGAATTATACATAGCCTTTGCATCTTTCAAAAAATTTTCATATTGTAAAAAAATCATTTCTACCTCCAATTAAAGTAATCTATCTATATAATTTCCATCATCATCAATATGTGAATCCATAAAACATTCCTCACACATATTATCATATAATTCACATTCTTCATATGATATTTCTTTAAAACATCTTTCACAATAATATTTTTCATCATCTTTTTTTAGCTTTATTTTTTTCATATTTATAGAACTATTTTTATTAGATAAATTAATATCATTATATTTAGTATTATTCTTTTTCTTTAAAGCTAAAATTATATTATAAATATAATATACAATTAATATAGGCATAGCAATTATTCCTACAAAAGCTGATATAAATATTTTTACTAAAAACCATAATATAGCATATAGTCCAAAAGTTACTATAGAAATTAATATATATAAATCTTCAAAAAAATCATAAAATCTTTTACTAATATGATTAACCCAAACATATCCCCATGGACATGCTATACCTAATACAATTCCAAATGCAATATTATACTCATTATATTTGCAAAAACTAAATCCTATCAAAGCCCCAATAATGCTAAGAATAAAAAGTTCTACTAATTTACCACATATTGTTTCTATTTCATTTTTTATTAATTCATAACTCATAATTTACCTATTTTTTATTTTATATAATTCATATATATATATATATATTAGCACAATTAAATTGAAAATAAAATATATATAAAGACATAAAAAATTTTATTGACAAAAATCTATAAAAATATTTTCATGTCTTATATAAATTATATGTAAAGAAAACAATCCTAAAAGAATTATTTTCTGAATAATCTTCATTTTAGTTACATATTTATAAATTAAGCAAATAATTCTAAGATTTCTTCTTTAGACATTTTATTAATAAATGTTTCTTTAGTAGATAAAATATCTTTAGATAGTCTCTCTTTTCTTTCTTGCATTTGATTAATTTTTTCTTCTATCGAATTTGTAGTGATTAATTTATATACTTGCACATTATTTTTTTGACCTATTCTATATGCTCTATCTGTAGCCTGATTTTCACTAGATACATTCCACCACGGATCATAATGAATTACAATGTCTGCAGATGTTAAATTAAGTCCTGTTCCTCCTGCTTTTAATGATATTAAAAATATTTTTATATTGTCATTTTTATTAAATTCTTCAACCATTTTTATTCGATCATTTACTGGAGTACTGCCTATTAATTTATAAAACTGAATATTTCTTTTTTCTAATTCCTTTTCTATTATTTCAAACATTGAAGTATAACTTGAAAATAACAAAATTTTATGGTTTGCACTTACAGCATCATTTATTAAATCCATACATTGATTTAATTTACCACTACCACCATTATAGTTCTCTATAAATAAACTAGGATGGCAACATATTTGTCTTAATCTAGTAAGTAACATAAGTATTTTAAATTTACTTTTTTCAAAACCGTTAGAATTTAGCTCTTGTGATACTTCTTTTTTAGTTTGTAGCAAATATGACATATATATCTTCTGCTGTTCATTTTCCATTTCATTTTTCATGATTGTTATACTTTTATCTGGAAGTTCTGCTAATACTTCATTTTTTACTCTTCTTAATATAAATGGACTTATTAATTTTTTCAACCTTATAAGCATTTCAGTATTTTCTTGTTTTAATATTGGCTCTTCGAATTTCTTTTTGAATTTATTATAATTATATAAATATCCTGGCATGATATAATCAAAAATAGACCAAAGCTCTGCAACAGAGTTTTCCATAGGTGTTCCTGTGAGTGCATACTTTATCTCTCCTTTTAAAGATTTTAAAGCAGTAGCATTTTGTGTAGAGGCATTTTTTATATATTGTGCTTCATCTGCAATGATGTATTTAAAATATTTATCATTAAATTGATCTATATCTCTTTTTAATAAATCATATGATATAATAATTAAATCATAATTATTATATAAATTAATTTTTTGAATTCTTTCATCAGCCTTCCCAGTAATTGTAAGAACTTTTAAAGTATTGCACCATTTTTCAACTTCTGATTTCCAATTAAGAACTAATGTACTTGGACATACAACAATTGATGGTAATTTTTCTCCAGAATCCTTATAAGCTTTTAAGATTGCTATAATTTGCAATGTTTTTCCTAATCCCATATCATCGGCTAAAATGCCTCCAAGCTTGAGTTTGGCTAGTGATGTAAGCCATCTAAAACCTACTTTTTGATAATCTCTTAATATGTTTTCAAACTCATTAGGTATTTTTGCAGTATCAGTTTTTTCAATATTTTCAACTGTATTTATTACATTTAAAAATTCTTCATTTCTAGATATATTTATATCTTTAGATGTATTGGCTAGTTTTTCTAAATAAAAGCTTCTACTAACAGGCAACGTTATTATTCCAGTATCCATTTTATTATAATCTATATCCAAAGTATCTGATAATTCATCTAATAAATCTAAATCTTCATTTTTAGTTAAATCAAGTATATCACCATTTTTTAATTTGTGATATTTTTTCTTAATATCATAGTCTTTTAATACATCCTTTATTTCTTTTATATTTATATTGATTTTAGAAAGATCTAACTCTAATAATCCGTTATCTATTTTTATACCTATATTTGATATTTTTGTTTTTTTGATTTGTTTATTTTTGAATTTGTCTGTAACTAGTACTTCATAATCATTCATATATCCTTCTATTTTACTATATAAAAAATCATACATATCATCTACATTTGACATTATAAAGCTTTTTTGATTAGGAATATATCGAAACCCATCATTAAATATTCTTTTTAGAGTTTTTTCTTCGTTTGGTATATCCCTTACTATGTTATTGTTTTCTATATATTGAGTATAATCTGGTTCCAATATATTATGTTCATAATTATTATAACAAAATTTTGTAGTAAGTAAAATATTCCCATTTTCATCAGTATCTAAAAACATTTTTGTAGCAACTGGACTTATTACCTTAGCATTATCTAATTTCAAAAATGTTTCATTTTTTATTTTTAATGTTGGAAATAATACATTTTTAAATTCTTCTAATTTATCTTCTGGTATCAATATTTTTGATGTGTATTCAAATAATTTTAATAGGTCTACTATTTTTGTTTTTCTATCCATTGTATATATTTTGTTATTAGTAAAAATATAAATTTTTTTGCTACTTAAAACATAATCATAATCTTCTATATTTAGAGTCAAAAAAAGTTCATCACTTGTTATATAATCATCTTCATCTGTTCTGTACATATATGGTACTTGTGTTTCCACTTTACCTTTTTTTAATATACAATAAATATCTAAAGTCTCATCAGTAAAATTATATTTATCAGGTCCGTTATATGTACCTATTGTAATTCCTGTATTTTTATGTAAATTGAAATATTCATCTATATCATCAACTTTTAAATATATATATCTTTTAAAAGATTGTTCTATATCATAATAATTATTAAATCTTGAGTAATTTATCATTTTTGCATATTTGATTATAAAGTCAAAAATACTTTTACTTTCTTCATCTATAATATCTCTATTAGGAGTAAATGATAATTGTTTTCCATAATATATTTCTTCTTGATTTACATATGCTTTAAAAAAAACATCTAAATCATTTAAAATATATTTTCTTGTATTTCCAATTTTAAAAGATACTCTTAGTGCATTATTTTCTTCTGACAATTCAACGAAATCTTCAATTTTTATATTTATATTTTTTGACGTTTGTAATAAATTTCTTTTTGAAATTGTTTCATTATATAATTTTGGTAAATTTAAGTTAGCCTTTTCTTCTGTTTTATTAGTTCTTTCTAAATTGTTTAGTAATTCAAGGCTTGTCGTATATTTATAATTATATAACTCTCTTTGTTTTTGAGCTTCTCTTTCTTTTCTTAAATTTTCTAGATATTGCTTTTTTTCTTCTTCTTTCCTTTTTCTAAAAAGCTTTTTACCTTCATCTGTACTCGCATTATGTGGATTTACTACTTCTAGAACAGTTGCTAAAATATGCTTGCAGATATATCCTTTTTTATTATCTTCACAAGTACAACTGCAAGCTGTAACTTGTTCATTATTAATTATTAATACTATATCATAATCTCCATAATATCCTTTTACATTTGATTTTATAATATATCTTGCATCTGATATCTGCTTTATCTCTTTTATATCAACTAACTCTTTATGAAATATTTGTTTTGCTCTATTTAGTCTTGCAGCTGAATATTTGTCGCTAAATGTTAACTTTTTTAATTTTAAATCCATTACATCTATATTCATATATTTACTTCTCCATTTTCTTTTAGACATCTGATTTTATATCTTTAGTATATAGTAACAAGTAGTATCTTTGTTGTTAATAAATAATATATTATATCAGATTATGTTTACTGTCAAGTATTTGGTTTATTTTTTAAGAACTTTTCTCAATTTTTTAAATCGTATAAAAAGATTATATATATAAACAATTTTTATATTATTAATACAATAAATATTCTATAATTAGCATTTTTTCTTCTACCTTTATCCTTCCATTTTATTTTTTTATGTTATATAATATAGATAACATAAAAATGAAAAGGATGGTAAGTATACATGATAGATCTTGAAAAAAATCCAGATTTTCTAAACTCATTTTTGCAATATTCATTAACTTACAAAAATAAATCATCAGAATCTGTAAATCAATATAATTCAGACTTAACAATGTTTCTTAGATATATAAAATATCGTTTCCAATTATCTAATGAAAAAGAATTAACTAATATTGTTATAAAAGACTTCACATTAGAACAACTTTCTAGAATAAAACCAGAAGATATAAAAATGTTTGTATCTTATTTATCAATAAATAGAAAATGTGGACCTGCTACTTGTGCTAGAAAGATATCAACTATTAGGATATTTTTTAAATATCTAACTGTTACAGAAAAACTTTTAAAAGAAAATCCTGCTCAGTATTTAGAAACTCCTAAGCTAAATAAAAGATTACCTAAATATTTGACTGAATCAGAGAGTTTTAAATTGTTAGATGTTTCATATAGTGATGATAATAATCAAAATAAGACAAGGGACTTTGCTATTATTACATTATTTTTGAATTGTGGACTACGTCTTTCAGAATTAGTAGGTATTAATATATCAGATATTAAGTTCGATGAAAAAAGAATGACTGTAATTGGAAAAGGAAATAAAGAACGTACTATATATTTAAATGACTCTTGTATTAATGCAATAAAAGATTATCTAAAAGATAGACCTAAAGAAGGAGTAAAAAAAGATAACAAAAATTCTGATAAAGCACTTTTTCTTAGTTCATATAGGCAAAGAATCAGTAAAAGAACAGTTGAAAATATTGTAAGTAAAGAATTAGCAAGAGCAGGTCTTGATACTACAAAATATTCTACACATAAACTAAGACATACTGCAGCTACTCTTATGTATCAAAAAGGTCATGTAGATATAAGGACATTAAAAGAGCTTCTTGGACATGAAAGTATTTCTACAACTGAGATATACACACATGTTGCAAATGAACAAATAAAAAATGCTATAGATAATAATCCAATTTCTAAGTTTAAACCTGAAAAAAACTAAATAGAAGCAATAAAAAGCTCTATTTAGTTTTTCTATATATTTATTTATTTTTAAAAATTTTATTAATTCTTTCAACTAATTCTTCATTTGATTTAGTAGACATCATTTGAGCAGAAAGTTGTTCTGCAACCTCAGTAGTTGACATTGTGGACATAGCTTTTCTTAATGAATAAACTGCACTAAGTTCTTCTTTTGAAAGTAACAAATCTTCTCTTCTTGTACCAGATTTATTAATATCAATTGCTGGGAATATTCTTTTTTCTGATAAAGCTCTATCTAGTACAATTTCCATATTTCCAGTTCCTTTAAATTCTTCAAAAACAACTTCATCCATTCTGCTACCTGTATCAATCAAAGCTGTAGCTAGAATAGTTAGACTTCCTCCATTTTCAATATTTCTAGCTGCACCAAAGAATTTTTTAGGCTTATGAAGTGCTGCAGGATCTAAACCACCTGATAAAGTTCTTCCTGATGAAGGAATAGTTAAGTTATATGCTCTTGCAAGTCTTGTTATACTATCTAATAATATAACAACATCTTTCTTTTGTTCTGTAAGTCTTTTTGCCCTTTCTAATACCATTTCAGCAACTTTAGCATGATGCTCTGGAAGTTCATCAAATGTAGAATAAATAACATCACCTTTTATAGACCTTCTCATATCAGTAACTTCCTCAGGCCTTTCATCTATTAATAATACTATTAACTCAATCTCTGGATTGTTAGTCGTAATACTATTTGCAATTTTCTTTAATAAAGTAGTCTTTCCTACTTTAGGAGGAGCAACAATCATCCCCCTTTGCCCTTTTCCTATTGGACAAATTAGATCAATCATTCTCATTGCATACTCATTAGGAACTGTTTCCATTTTAAGTTTTTCATCAGGATATATAGGAATAAGGTCATCAAACTTCTTCCTTCTATATGCAAGTTCAGGTGCTTCACCATTTACTTCTCCAACAAATATAAGAGCGGGAAATTTTTCACCTTCTTTTGGACTTCTTGCAATTCCTTTTATTTTATCACCATTATCTAACTTAAATCTTCTTATCTGTACTGGTGATATGTAAATATCATCTGGAGTAGATAAATAATTTTTCCCCCTTAAAAAGCCATAACCATCAGGAAGAATTTCAAGAATGCCTTCTGCAATTCTGTCATCTTTACTAGATAGAGTATATCCTTCAACAATCCTCACTTCTTCCTCATTATTATTATCGTTATTAAGATTATCATCTTTATTATCAGTATTATTACTTTCTTGTTTATTTGATAATAAATTAATTAAATCTTCTTTGCTTAATTTTGAGACATTTTTTTCACCAGCCTCTTTTGCAAGTTGTCTTAATTCTACTAAAGTATAATTTTTTAAATCCATTTGATTCTCCTTATCTATAAAATTCTATTTTTAAATATTTCTTTATTACTTATATTATTGGGTATTCACAAGATTAAAATAAAATGAAATATATATTAAATAAAAATACTATATATATTATACATTAAAAAATAAAAAAAGTAAACCAAGTATTCAATCAAATTACTTGGTTATATCTATGTATACTCTTTCATTAGGTAAATACATATCTAACTTTTCTCTAGCTTGGTTTTCAATATAATCAGTTGAATTTAAATTCTCTATTGTTGAATTTAATTCTTTTTGTAATTCTTTTTCTTCATCAATTTTACTACTGTATTCTTTGCTTTCTGCAGAATATGCATTTAATGTTAATTGTTGAGTTATAAATATATGTACAATATATATAAATATTAATATAATAAAAGTATATTTAAAAACTTTTTTCATAAGTAAATCTCTCCAAACATAATTTAAAATTATAAAACACCTATTTATTATATTCTACAATTTTTACTAAATTCCTTTTTATTTGACAGTCTTTTTTTCTTTTTTTGTAATTTTAGGGAACTTTTTAAAAAACTTTGACATATTTTGTAGGTTTATACATAAAAAGCAAATTATTTTTTTATTTACTCTCATAAATATTCTTATAGGGATTAATAATAGTATAATAAGTTTTTTGAATATTTTTTTTAGTAACATAAAAATCTTGGTAGATATACTTAAGAAATACTTACTTATTGTACAATAATAAAGTAACCCTCCAATAAAAAGAGCTAGAAAAATATAAAATCTAATATTTCCTGAATTTAAAGTAAAAATCAAATACATTAAAAAGCTACCAACTATAATCCAAAAAATTATATCCTCTATATATGTAATAAAATCAGCAGTTTTTATTGATTTTCTTAAAGCTCTAAAAATATCAAATAAAAGGCAAATTAGGATTCCACTAGCTATATATATCAAAAATATTCCTATTTGGCTGTTAATAAAAAAATCCATAATAAAAATCACCTATTACTATCTACTATTATTTTAAAATTTATTAAAAAATTTATTTAAAAGTTTATTTAAGATTTATTTAAACTTTATTTAAAAATTTTTCCTAATAAACTAGTAGACTTTTTTTCTTCTTTTTCACTATAACTAAGACTTGTAATAGAACCTTCAATTATTACATCTTGTGTATCAATACTTAATTTATTAATTCTTAAATCTTCACCTTTTATAGTTAGCATACCTAACTCTGTTTCTAGAATAACTATCTGGTCATCAAAACTCAAAACATCTAAAACTCCTGAGATGCTTAACTTTTCTCTATTTTCTAATATTAAATTTTGCACAGAGTTTAATGAACCATTATCTTTTAATGTCATCTTGCGTTCTTCTTGTATCATACTTTCCCTCCTAAACTTGTCTTTTTTTCTATATATTTAATTATATTCAGTATTTCTTTAAAATATGAAAACAAAATATATAAAAAACAGTTTATGCAAAAAATCAACCAAAAAGACCCGTCCCTCTTGGTTGATTTTGGTTAATTTTTTTCTATTATTTTATTATGAAGTTCATTTAAATATTTTATATCAGTTATCTTATTAAATAATACAGATATTTTACAAGCTGATATATCTATATCTATTATGTCATTTTTTATATCATAAAAAGATTCTAATACATTTTTTATTATTTCTGTATGGTTTGATATTCCTGAACCTACTATTGATATTTTTGTTACTGGAATTACTTTTGTTTCCTTATCTATTTCATCTAATATTTTTTGAACTTTTGCTCTATCTATTTTATTAATTGTAAATGCAATTTTTGTGTTTTTTATAAAATATTGACCAATTTTTATATTATTTTCTACTAATGTAGTTATAAGATTATATGGATTATCATAGTTTTCTATTTCTATATATATTATATTATCATTTTTGATTATACTTTTTATTATAGTTTCTTCCATATTTGATTTATCATGCGATTCCACACTATTTTCCGATTTTTTCATTTGCTCTGAATTACATATTTTTGTTCCTTTATTTTTATTAAAAGTAGATGCCGCTATAATTGGCATATTATATTTTTCTGCAAGTTCTACACATCTATCATGTAACACTTTAGCACCTTCTCCAGAAATATATGACATCTCTTCATATGAAATAGAATTTAATTTATGTGCTAATTTTACATCTCTAGGATCTGCTGTATATATTCCATCTACATCTGAAAATATATAGCAGTGCTTTGCCTTTATAGCTGCAGCTACTGCTACTGCAGTTGTATCTGAACCTCCTCTTCCTAGTGTTGTTATGTTATTTTTTTTATCCACTCCTTGAAATCCAGTTATTACTACTATTTTATTTTCTTGTAATTCTTTGTTTATTCTTGATACATTGATATCAAGTATTTTTGATGATTGGTATTCAGAATTAGTAAGTATACCTGCTTGCCACCCTGTTAATGATATTGCTTTATATCCTAGCATATTTAGTAATATTGCAAGCTTCGATGCTGATATTTGTTCTCCTGTACTTAATAGTGCATCTAGTTCTCTTTCATCTGGTATCGCACTAAGTTCTTTTGCTTCTTTTATTAAATTGTCCGTCATTTTTCCTTGTGCTGACACAACACATATTACATTGTTTCCTTTTTGCTTAAATTCTATAATTTTTTGTGCAACTATGTTTAAGTTTAAGTTATCTGATACTGAACTTCCTCCAAATTTTAATACAATAGTATCCATTAAGATTGCCTCTTTTTTTAATTTAAATAAAAAATTTAATTATAAACTTTTTATTTTTAATATATAAGAAGTGTGTTTCTTCTTAATATCTTAATAATAGTATATGTAACTTTTTTTGGTTTGTTTACTTTTTTAGTTTGTTTTTTGGAATATATATAATAATATTGCTATTAGAAAGATTATTATTAAAAGTATTCCTATGGATATTCCAATTGCTTTGTACATATTCTTTTTATTTTCTTCTTCTTTTTTTGTATCTTCTTCTTGCTCTTTATATGTCTCATATTCAAATGAACCAAATAAGTTTGTAAGTTCTTTTTTATTTACCATTATTAATGGTAATGTGTACATATTTAATCTATCTTTTTGATCTGACATATATGTTATTATTAAATTATAATAATAGATTGGAAAGAAGAATAGTCTTTTTTTATTTCTTTCTACATATATTCCTGATAGTTTATTATATGGTATTATATTTGTTTGAAAATTTATTTTTAACTTCAAAGCTTCTTCTTCTAAGCTTAATTTATATGTATTATATAAGATGGTAATTGCAAATAATGCAAATAATAGTATTGTTGCATATAATATAGTTATTAAATTGTTTCTAAATGTATATAGAAATATTAATAACATTATGCAAATAATTATTAGTATTATATTTCCATAGTTCTTAAGTAGATTTTTGGCATTTGATTTTATTGTAGCTTTTTTTAATATATTTGTTACTTGTGTATATGGATTATGATTTACTTTTTTATATATTTCATTAAATGTTTGTTTTTTCATTTTTTTCTCCACTTCTATATTATTCCATCTTACATTGCACTTTTATTTTTTTATTAGCCTTAATGCATCTCTTGCAATTACTAATTCTTCATTTGTAGGCACTACCCATACTGGTATTTTTGAGTCTTTTCCTGATATTCTTATTTCTTCTCCTCTTACTTTATTGTTTTCTTCATCTACTGTTATTCCTAAAAATGCTAAGTTTTCTAAAATACCTTTTCTTACTCTATATTGATTTTCCCCTACTCCTGCTGTAAATGCTATTCCATCTATTCCTTGCATTGCTACTGCATATTTTACTATGAATTGTGCTACTATATATTTATAATGGTTTAAGGCTAATTTTGCTTTTTCATTGCCATTTTCATATGCTTCTTTTTCTATATCTCTAAAATCTGCTGAAATTCCCGATATTCCAAATACTCCAGATTCTTTATTTAACATTTTTTCTGTTTCTTCTGGTGTTAAGTTTTCTTTTTCCATTATATATGTTACAACTGATGGGTCTAAATCACCTGACCTAGCACACATTGGAATTCCTCCTAGTGGTGTCAATCCCATTGATGTATCTACACTTTTTCCATTTAATACTGCACATATACTTGCACCTTGCCCTAAATGACATACTACTATTTTTGAGTTTTCTATAGGCTTATTTATTAACTCTGCCATTCTTCTTGATACAAAAAAGTGTGATGTCCCATGTGCTCCATATTTTCTTATCCTATATTTTTCATAATACTTATATGGTATTGGATATATATATCTTTCTTCTGGTATTGTTTGATGAAATGCTGTATCAAAAACAGCACACATTGGAATATTTGGCATAAGTTCTCTGCATGCTTTTATTCCTATAATTGCTGCTGGATTATGTACTGGTGCTAAGCTTGAACATTTATCTATTTTCTCTATTACTTCATCTGTTATTATTACTGATTCACTAAAATATTCTCCTCCATGCACAATTCTATGTCCAATTGCATTTATTTCTTCTAAGCTAGATATTGCTTTATATTCTTCATTTAATAATTGAGAAATTGCAAAGTCTAATGCTTCTTTATGATTTTTTACTGGATGTTCTAACACATATTTTTCTCCATTTACTTTATGTGTCAAAAATGATTTTTCTCCTATTCTTTCATATGTACCTTTTGCAATTACTTCTTCATCTGTCATATCTATTAATTGATATTTTAGAGATGAACTTCCACAGTTTATTACTAATACTTTCATTATTCTTTTTCCTTTCTTTTTATTATTTTTATTTTTCTTAACTTTAATTTATATTAAGATATTGTAGATTTTACAATTCTTTCAGTATCTTTTGCTATTAAAAGTTCTTCGTTTGTAGGAATTACCCATACTTCTATTTTTGAGTCTTTACTTGATATTTTTGCTTCTATATTTTTATGATTATTTAATTCTTTATCTATTTTTACTCCTAAAAATTCTAAATATTTACATATCTCTTCCCTATCTTCTATTCCTTTTTCTCCTACTCCTGCTGTAAATGTAATCACATCTATTCCTTGCATTGCTACTGCATATTTTGCTATAAATTGTGCTACATCATATATAAATATCTTCATTGCAAGTTTTGCATTGTGGTCTCCTTTTTCAGCTTCTGCTTCTATATCTCTAAAATCTACTGATACTTCTGATACACCAAATACTCCTGATTTATTATTTAATATATTTTCCATTTCTTTTGATTCTATATTTTCTTTTTCCATTATATATGTTACAACTGATGGATCTAAATCACCAGAACGTGTTCCCATTGGTATTCCTCCAAGTGGTGTAAATCCCATTGATGTATCTACACTTTTTCCATTTAGTATTGCACATATACTTGCACCTTGCCCTAAATGGCAATTAACTATTTTTAAGCTTTTTGCTGGTACATTTTTTAGCTGTGCTACTCTATTTGCAACATACTGATGTGAAATTCCATGAAATCCATATTTTCTTATTTTTTATTTTTTATAATTTTTATATGGTATTGGATTTATATTTCTTTTTTTTG
>ERZ1643246.2955-NODE-2955-length-15319-cov-5.144851_pt1 | contig 15319 bp, 13 predicted proteins | sample MGYA00579265_ERZ1643246 | MGnify/ENA primary metagenome ERZ1643246 (study PRJEB29033, sample SAMEA4952261) | chicken gut metagenome | biome: Broiler Chicken; feature: Gastrointestinal Tract; material: Caecum | place: Ireland | collected 2018 | study: Broiler... | reverse complement strand
GGTTTTACTATTGCTTGCATTTTAGGCGAATGTCTAGTAGCATAAGTATATTTTTATGCCGTGCGGCAAGACAGAAAAGAAAGGAAACATCATGAGTGAATGGATAAAAGTGGCAGTGGATGCCATGGGAGGAGATTATGCGCCCCAGGAGCCGGTGAAAGGCGCGGTGGACGCGGTCAATGACAGCCCGGAATTATTCGTCTGGCTGGTGGGAAAGGAGGCGGAGATCCGGCGGGAGCTGGATAAGTACACCTATCCTGCCGAAAGAATTCAGGTGGTGGGCGCCCCGGAGGTGATTAAGACCGGGGAGCCGCCGGTGCAGGCCATTCAGAAGAAGAAGGAATCTTCTTTAGTGAAGGCGCTGAAGCTGGTGCGCAAGGGAGAGGCATCGGCTTTCGTATCCTGCGGAAGCACAGGGGCCGTTCTGGTGGGCGGCCAGGTGCTGGTGGGAAAGATCCGGGGCGTGGAGCGGGCGCCGCTGGCGCCGCTGATTCCCACGGCCAACGGGGTGGCGCTTCTGATCGACTGCGGCGCCAATGTGGACGCCAGAGCCTCTCATCTGGTGCAGTTCGCCCGTATGGGTTCCATTTACATGGAGAATGTGGTGGGTATCAAAAACCCCCGGGTGGGCCTGGTGAATATCGGAGCGGAGGAGGAGAAGGGCAATGCCCTGGTGAAAGAAACCTTCCCGCTGCTGAAGGAGTGCAGGGACATCAATTTTATCGGAAACGTGGAGGCCAGAGATATTCCCAAAGGCGTCTGCGATGTGATTGTCTGCGAGGCCTTTGTGGGAAATGTGATTCTCAAGTTGTATGAGGGAGTGGGAAGCACACTGATTTCCAAAGTTAAAAGCGGCATGATGTCCTCGCTGCGCAGCAAGATCGGAGCCCTTCTGGTAAAACCGGCGCTGAAGGAAACACTGAAGTCCTTTGATGCCAGCCAGTATGGAGGCGCGCCGCTTCTGGGCCTTAAAGGGCTGGTGGTGAAAAGCCATGGCAGTTCCGACGCCCGGGAGATTCATAATGCGATTCTGCAGTGTATTACTTTTACAAAAGAGGATATCTGCGGAAAGATCAGAGATCATATTACAACGGAGAAAAAAGAGGAGGCGTAGAGGATGGAACTGGAAAAACTGCAGGCCATTATCGCTGATGTACTGAATGTGGACGCCTCAGAGGTGACCATGGAGACCACCTTTGTGGACGATCTGGGAGCGGATTCCCTGGATGTGTTTCAGATCCTGATGGGTGTGGAAGAGGAATTTGACATTGAAATTGATCCGGAGGAGGCAGAGAAAATCGTGTCCGTGGGGGACGCGGTGCAGGCGATCCGGAAGATTGTCGGATAAAAAGGTAAGGGGATGTGAAAACGTCCCCTTATCGTTTCCGTAAAAAAGGAGGATCTATGAAAGACTGGAAAGAGATAGAAAAAAAGATCGGGTATCGGTTTCAGGACAGCAGTCTGCTTCAGATGGCGCTGCGGCACAGCTCCTATACCAATGAGCACCGGATGAACCGGCTGGACTGTAATGAACGTCTGGAGTTTCTGGGAGATGCGGTGCTGGAGCTGGCCAGCAGCGAGTTCCTGTTTCAGAACGACCCGAAGATGTCGGAAGGAGAGCTGACACGTCTGCGGGCCAGCCTGGTCTGCGAGCCTACCCTGGCCCTCTGTGCCAGACAGCTGGATCTGGGAGCGTATCTGAGCATGGGAAAGGGAGAGGAACTGACCGGCGGAAGAGGAAGAGATTCCATCGTGTCGGACGCCCTGGAGGCACTGATCGGGGCGATCTACCTGGATGGTGGATTTGCTAATGCAAAAGAATTTATACAGCGTTTCGTGCTCAACGATATCGAACATAAAAAGCTCTTTTTCGATAGCAAGACTATCTTCCAGGAGATGGTGCAGGGAAATCTCCCCGGAGAGATCTCCTACCGGCTTGTGGGAGAGGAAGGCCCGGACCACAACAAAACCTTCCTGGCCCAGGTGTGGGTGGGAGAAGTATGCTTCGGGCAGGGCAAAGGCCACAGCAAAAAGGCCGCCGAGCAGGCGGCCGCCTACCATGCCATCTGCAAAATGAAGCGGCAGGACGGTGACGTATGTATTTAAAGAGTATTGAGGTACAGGGGTTCAAATCCTTTGCCAATAAAATCGTCTTCGAATTTCACAAGGGCATTACAGGCATCGTGGGGCCCAACGGCAGCGGCAAGAGCAACGTGGGCGATGCGGTTCGCTGGGTGCTGGGAGAGCAGAGCGCCAAGCAGCTCCGCGGCGGCAACATGCAGGACGTGATTTTTTCCGGTACGGAGACCAGAAGGCCTCTGGGGTTTGCCTCCGTGGCCATTACCCTGGATAACTCTGACCACAAGCTGGATATTTCCTATGAGGAGGTGACCGTCACCCGAAGACTGTATCGTTCCGGTGAGAGCGAATACCTTCTCAACGGTTCTCCCTGCCGCCTGAAGGATATCAACGAGCTGTTTTACGATACGGGTATCGGAAAGGAAGGATACTCCATCATCGGTCAGGGACAGATCGACAAAATCCTCAGCGGACGGCCGGAGGAGCGGCGGGAGCTGTTTGACGAAGCGGCAGGAATTGTGAAGTTTAAGCGGCGGAAAAATACGGCTCTGAAAAAACTGGAGGAGGAGGAGGGAAACCTGGTCCGGGTGACGGATATTCTCTCCGAGCTGACCCGTCAGCTGGCGCCTCTGGAGCGCCAGTCGGAGACGGCGAAGATTTATCTGAAGAAAAAAGAAGAACTGAAGAATCTGGATGTGAATATGTTCCTTCTGGAGACCGGCCATATCCGTGAGCAGATGGGGCAGGTGGATGAAAAGCTGACCCTGGCGAAAGAGCAGCTGGAACAGACCCGCGCGGATTTTGAGAAAACCAAAGCGGAGTATGAGACGCTGGAAAAGAACATGGAGGAGCTTGATGAAAGGATCAGTGCGGCCACCCAAAAGGCATCGCAGAATGCGCTGAAAAAGCAGGAACTGGAAAACAGCGTCAAGCTATACCAGGAACAGATCCGTGCGTCGAAGGTCAGCGGAGATCACTACCGGCAGAGACAGCAGACCATTGCCCAGGAGCTTGAAAAACGCAGCCGCCAGATGGAAGATTTTGAGGAACAGCGGAAAGCGCAGCAGGCACTTCTCGACGAGGCCACGCGGAAACGCAAAGAGCAGCAGGAAAAACTGGATGCTCTCCGGGAGGAGATCCGCGCCTGCATGGAAAAAATTGATTCCGGAAAAAATGAACTGATTCAGATCCTGAACCAGCGGGCGCAGACCAAAGGAAAGATGCAGCGGTATGACGCCATGCTGGAACAGATCGGAATCCGCAAGGCGGAACTGAGCCAGCGGATCCTGAAGCTGAAAAGCGAGGAGTCCGAGCAGGAGGAAATCATCGCGGGACACCAGGAACAGTTCGCGAAGATCAGCGGGGAACTGGACGGCCTGAACCGGGAATACCGGAAAGCGGAAACCCAGGTACAGGCGTTGGGACGGCAGATCGACGAGCAGATGCGCCAGATGGAGGTGGGGCAGACCGCCTACCACCGGGAAGCGTCCCGGCTGGAATCTCTGAAAAACATCGCGGAGCGGTATGACGGCTACGGCAGCAGTATCCGCCGGGTGATGGAGCAGAAAAACCGCAGGCCGGGTATTCACGGCGTGGTGGCGGATCTGATCCGGACAGAGAAAAAGTACGAGACTGCGGTGGAGACTGCCCTGGGCGGCAGTATACAGAATATTGTCACCGACAACGCCCAGACCGCCAAGCATCTGATTGAGTTTCTGAAAAAGAACCGGTACGGGAGGGCTACCTTCCTGCCGCTGACCAATATGAGAAAGAGCAGCTTTTCCACGCCGGCCGCCCTGAAGGAGCCGGGAGTGATCGGGGTGGCGGATACGCTGGTGGAGGCAGAGGAGCGGTATCGGATGCTGCTGTCTCAGCTTCTTGGCCGGACGCTGGTGGTAGATCATATTGATCACGCCATTGCCATTGCTCAGAAGTATCACCATACGCTGCGTATCGTCACCCTGGAGGGAGAATCCTTAAGCCCCGGCGGCTCCATGACAGGAGGTGCGTTCCGCAGCAGCAGCAATCTTCTGGGAAGAAGGCGGGAGATTGAAGAACTGGAGGGCAGTGTGAAGGCACTGGCCCAGGACATGAAGAAAGCCCAGGAGGCGGTAGCATCCAACCGGAAGCAGAGAAACGCACTCCGGGAGCAGATGAGCCGTCTGATGGAGCAGCTGCAGAAGAAACAGCTGGAGCAGAATACGGAGAAGCTGGGAATTTCCCAGGCGGAGAGCAGAATCCGTCAGATTCGTACCGGATATGGTTCTCTGCGGTCGGAAGGCCGGGAAATCGAAAACCAGATCCTTGAGATCCGTCAGAACAGCAGTTCCATTCAGGAGGAGATCGGCCGTTACCAGGATCAGGAAAAGGAACAGCAGCAGACGGTGGAAGAACAGCAGAAGCTGCTGGAGGAATACCAGGCCAGGGAAGAGGAATATGGGACAGAGAGCAGCCGTCTGCAGGTGGAATACGCTTCTCTGGAGCAGAAACAGACCTTTATCCGACAGAACATGGAACGTATTGCGCAGGAGGAGGCGGCTCTCAGACAGGAAGCAGAGGAAATTGCCGATTCCGGCAGGAAGGAAGAGGAGGAAATTCTCCGGAAGGAGGCCCATATTCAGGAGACGCTTGCCACGATCCGGGAAGCGGAACGGATCATGAAGGAGGATGAAGAGCAGGCCAGCCGCAGCCGGCAGGAAAAGGAAGAACTGAACCGGCAGCATAAAAGCTTTTTCACCAGACGGGATGAACTGTCTCAGCAGGTGAATCTGATGGATAAGGAATGTTTCCGTCTCACCAGCCAGCGGGAAAAGCTGGAGGAGCGCCAGGATGCTCAGACAGATTATCTGTGGGAGGAGTATCAGATGACGCCCGGGCAGGCCAGAGAATACCAGATGGAAGAGAGCCGGGACAGAAGCCAGCTTCGCCAGCAGATCGGAAAACTGAAGGATGAGATCCGAAAGCTGGGGAACGTGAATGTGAACGCCATCGAGGAGTACAAAGAGCTTCTGGAGAGACATACTTTCCTGAGCGGTCAGCATGAGGATCTGGTGAAAGCGGCAGAGAGCTTAAAGAAAATCATTACAGAGCTGGATGAAGGAATGAGGAAGCAGTTTACCGAAAAATTCGCCCAGATCCGCCAGGAGTTCGACCGGGTGTTCAAACAGCTGTTCGGCGGCGGAAAAGGAACGCTGGAATTGACGGAAGAGGAAGATGTGCTGGAAGCGGGGATTCGCATTATCTCCCAGCCCCCGGGCAAAAAGCTGCAGAATATGATGCAGCTGTCCGGCGGTGAGAAGGCACTGACCGCCATCGCGCTGCTGTTTGCCATTCAGAATCTGAAACCGTCGCCTTTCTGTCTGCTGGATGAGATTGAGGCGGCCCTGGATGATTCCAATGTGACCAGATTCGCCCAGTACCTGCATAAGTTGACAAAAAATACACAGTTTATTATTATAACACATAGAAGAGGAACCATGAATGCGGCAGACCGCCTGTATGGAATCACCATGCAGGAGAAAGGCGTGTCTACGCTGGTTTCTGTCAGCCTGATAGAAAATCAGCTGGATAAGTAAGATAAACCCTAATAAGGAAAGAAATGAGGAGTTTCTATGGGAGAGGAAAAGAGAGGTTTTTTCAGACGGCTGGTGGACGGCCTTGCGAAAACAAGAAGCAATATTGTAGCGGGCATTGATTCGATTTTCAGCGGATTTTCCAGTATCGATGAGGATTTCTACGAGGAAATCGAGGAAATTCTCGTGATGGGAGATATCGGCATTGCCACCACCACCGCCATTATAGAAAATCTGAAAAAAGAGGTGGCAGAGCGGAAAATCAAAGAACCTTCCGAGTGCAAACAGCTGCTGATTGACAGTATCAAGCAGCAGATGAAAGTGGGGGATACCGCTTATGAGTTTGAAAACCGCCGGTCCGTGGTGCTGGTGATCGGAGTCAACGGTGTGGGAAAGACCACTTCGGTAGGAAAACTGGCGGGCAAACTGAAGGATCAGGGAAAGAAAGTGATTGTGGCTGCCGCAGATACGTTCCGGGCCGCCGCGGGGGAACAGCTCAGCGAGTGGGCTTCCCGGGCCGGTGTGGAACTCATCGGCGGACAGCCGGGAGCGGATCCGGCGGCTGTGGTCTATGATGCGGTGGCTGCCGCAAAGGCCAGGGACGCGGACGTGCTGCTGTGCGATACGGCGGGACGGCTTCACAACAAAAAGAATCTGATGGAAGAGCTGAGAAAGATCTACCGGGTGCTGGAGCGGGAATATCCGGAGGCATACCTGGAGACCCTGGTGGTGCTGGACGGAACCACCGGACAGAACGCGCTGGCCCAGGCCCGTCAGTTCAGTGAGGTGGCCAATGTCACCGGCATTATTCTCACCAAGCTGGACGGAACCGCCAAAGGAGGAATTGCCGTGGCCATCCAGTCAGAGCTGGATATCCCTGTAAAATACATTGGCGTGGGAGAAAGCATCGACGATTTGCAGAAATTTGACGCCGACCAGTTCGTCAACGCATTGTTTGACGTGCGGGGACAGGAGCAGGGAGCGTAACATTTGCAACAGTACGGAAACAGGACAGAGGAGGAAGACAAAATGTTGACACTGGATAAATTTGAAGAAGCCTCAGAGATCGTAAAACAGGTCACTCAGGAGACCAAGCTGATATACAGTGATTACTTCAGCAAAAATACCGGAAACAAGGTGTACTTTAAACCGGAGAATATGCAGAGAACGGGAGCCTACAAGCTGAGAGGCGCTTACTATAAGATCAGCACACTGTCTCAGGAAGAAAGAGACAAGGGACTGATTACGGCTTCCGCCGGCAATCATGCCCAGGGTGTGGCTTATGCCGCCAAGGCTTACGGGGCAAAGGCTGTCATTGTCATGCCCACCACCACACCGCTGATCAAGGTGGAGCGCACGAAAAGCTACGGGGCTGAGGTGGTGCTTTACGGGGATGTGTACGACGAGGCCTGCGAGTATGCCCTGAAACTGGCTGAGGAGAACGGGTATACCTTTATCCACCCCTTTGACGATCTTGCCGTTGCCACCGGCCAGGGAACCATCGCCATGGAGATTATCAAGGAACTGCCCCTGGTGGATTATATTCTGGTGCCCGTGGGCGGCGGCGGACTGGCCACCGGTGTATCCACACTGGCGAAGCTTCTCAATCCCCATATCCAGGTGATCGGCGTGGAGCCCGCAGGAGCCAACTGTCTGCAGGTATCCGTGGACAAAGGAGCGGTGACCACCCTTCCCACTGTCAACACCATCGCTGACGGTACGGCGGTTAAGACGCCCGGAGAGCATGTATTCCCCTATCTTCAGGAAAACCTGGACGGAATCATCACCGTGGAGGATGATGAGCTGATCGTCTGCTTCCTGGATATGGTGGAAAATCACAAGATGATCGTGGAGAATTCCGGCCTTCTGACGGTGGCCGCTCTGAAGCATCTGAATGTAAAAGACAAAAAAGTGGTGGCTGTGCTCAGCGGAGGAAATATGGATGTGATCACCATGGCATCTGTGGTGCAGCTGGGCCTGATTCAGAGAGACCGGATCTTTACGGTTTCCGTCCTTCTGCCGGACCGTCCCGGCGAACTGAGCCGGGTATCCGGATTGATTGCCGAAGAGCAGGGCAATGTCATCAAGCTGGATCACAACCAGTTCTACAGCACCAACCGGAATGCGGCGGTGGAGCTGAGAATCACCATGGAGGCTTTTGGAACCGAGCACAAGGAGAAAATTGTACATCGACTGGAGAAGGAAGGCTATCGGGTAAAACTGGTGCGTCCCAGTCTGTAAGAAATATCAGAACCGGACAGCGGCCCGGACATCTGCGGCAGAAGAACTGCAGATGTCCGGGCCGTTTTTCTACGGGAATTATTTTTTAAATTTTGCTGTTGACAATCGGGAGATACTCAACTATACTGTACTTAACAAAACAGTACAGTACATACAGAGGTACCCGGAAATGAGGTGAGATGTTTTGGAAATTATTCTAAGCAACAGTTCCGCCAGACCTATTTATGAGCAGATTGCCTCGCAGATCAAAGCGAAGGTGATGCGCGGTGAACTGAAAACCGGGGACGGGCTTCCGGGGATGAGAAGCCTGGCCAAATCGCTTCACGTCAGTGTGATTACAGTTCAGCACGCTTATGAGGATCTGCAGAAAGAGGGGTTTATCGAGACCGTGGCGGGCAAGGGAGCATTTGTTGCTGCGCAGAACAAAGACTTCCTCAGAGAAGAGCAGCTTAGAATCGCGGAAGAAAAACTGCAGGAAGCAGCCGATATCGGAAAGACCCACGGGATTGAACTTTCCCGGCTGATTCAGGCGCTGAAAGTATTCTATGAGGAGGATTAATATGGACGCGATTGTCAGGGTGGAGGGAATCACCAAACATTACAAGGAATTTTCGTTGGATCATGTGAGTTTTCAGGTCCCCAGGGGCATGATCCTGGGACTGATCGGGGAAAATGGAGCAGGGAAGTCCACTACCATTTCCGCACTGCTGGATCTGATTTCTCTGGATGAGGGGAATATCGAGATTTTCGGGCAGAGCCATGAAAAGACGGCCCGTAAGGCCAAGGAACGGATGGGAGTGATCATCGACGGTCTGGATCCGTATCTGATGTACTATCCGAAGGATGTGGAAAAAATCATGAGCCGGATGTTTCCGGGAAGATGGGACGGAGAACTTTTCAAGAGGTACATGGACCGGTTTAACCTTCCCGGAGAGAAAAGAATCAAGGACTATTCCAAAGGAATGCGGGTGAAGTTCAACTTCGCGGCGGCCCTTTCCCACCGGCCGGAGCTGATGATTCTGGATGAAGCCACCAGCGGCCTGGATCCGGTGATGCGGGATGAGATTCTGGAGATTCTGCAGGAATTTCTGGAGGATGAAAATCATGCGGTGCTGATGTCCACCCATATTACCAGTGATCTGGATAAGATTGCGGATCACATCGTACTGCTGCATGAGGGCAGGGTGATGTTCCAGAAGACAAAGGAGGAACTGGATCTGAATTACGGGGTGCTTCACTGCGGGAAGGAGACTTTTGAGGCGCTGAATGAGGAGGACGTGGAGGCCTATATCCGGGGCGATTATGAATACCGGGTGCTGGTGAACAACCGGAGAGAGCTGCAGGAGCATATTCGCGATCTGGCCATTGACCGGGCCTCCATCGAGGATATCATGTTATTTTATATTAAGGGGGAAAGAATATGAGTGGACTGGTGATGGCAGACCGTCTGGCCTACAGAAGAAGAATGAGTGCATTTTCCAGATATTTCAGTTATTTGATTTGCGTGGCGGCGTTTCTGCTGATACCGAAGGGCATCGGACTTACCCTGGTGACCCTGCTGATTCTGCCTATGGGAACGGCAAATCTTCCGGTGATGATCAAGGAAATTGATTCCGGTCAGGCATACACCAGATATCTGCTGACCCTTCCCTGCAGCCGGAAGGAGATCGTACAGGCCAGATTCTGCGCGTCTCTTCTGGATGGACTGTGGGATATGGCCCTGGTGCTGGCGCTTCTTGTCATCGACGCGCTGTGGCGGCATACCTGTACGCCTCTGGGTTACCTGCAGCTGGGACTGGCCAGTCTGATGATCGGATGGATTTATATGGCGATGAACCTGGTGGTATCCTTCCTGGGCAATGTGACGGTGACGTCAGTATTCTATATGATTTCCATTCTGGCGGGAATGGCCGTTTATATACTGGTGGTCTGGCTGGATGCGCCGGTGCTGCAGGCGCTGTCAAAAAATCCGGTTCTTCTTTGGGGAGGCTGTTTGGCGTTTACTGCGCTGATTGTGGCGGTCTGCTATGGGATTTCCCTGAAACTGTTTGAGAGAGGACGGTGAGCGGAGAAATCGAACAGTTCAGCCTTCCGGCTTCCCTGTCACGAGAAATCATCAATATATCTGCCGGATTCTTGACAATTTGATAACAATGTGATATAAGTGTGTTGTATAAAATTCCATAGAAACATGATGAGTGCACCGGCAGAGAAAATCGGCCGGTGAGAGAGGGAATCAGGTGCGAGTCCTGAGCGATCCGGTCACTGTAAGCAGGGAGTAAGGCTTCAAAAGTTTCCATTGTACCATAAGGTATGAGAAGGAGAAGCCGGACGATGATCTGCGAGCCAGGAAACCTGCTCATTATGAAAAGGTGAAAACTTCCGTGTAAAGTTTTGCATCCCTGCATATTGATAAGGAGTGTCTGCTTTCCACGAAAGCAGACATTTTTTCATTTCACAAAAAAACGGTTTTCCTGTGAAATGAAAACGTTCCGCGAGGATCGGTTCCTTTCCGGATGTCCGGACAATGCAGGAATAGAATTATGGAATGTGTGAGACGGGATGACGCACCGTTTCTGCACCTTGTGACCGAATTTTATGCAAAGATTAAACGGCAGGAAGAAAGATTCCGGCAGGAAGCATCCTCTGGCGCAGCGCGGTTTACTCCGCATGGACGGCGCTGCGGCGGGGAAGCGTTCCGGCCGGAATTTTTCATTTCACGGGAAACGGTTTTCTGTTTCACATCTTCAGCAGGGTTCCCTTTTTCCATCGATAATATACAAGCCCCGTAAGATCCGCCAGCGCCCACCCGATGGGTACGGACCACCAGATTCCCACCACGCCCACGGCGGGGAGGGCAGAAAGAAGATAGGCCAGGGCCACACGGGTGCCTAAAGAAATGACGGTGAGTACCACCGACATTCCCGGCTTTCCCAGCGCCCGGTACAGGCCGTACAGCAGGAACAGGCAGCCGATACCGCAGTAGAAGCTCCCTTCGATGTGGAGATAGCGGATGCCTTCCGCCAGGATAGCGGTCTCTGCGGCATTTACGAACAGCAGCATCAGCGGCCGGGCAAAGATCCAGATCAGAGCGGAAATCACAAGGCAGAACAGGACGGATACCAGGACGGCGTCCCGCAGTCCCCGGCGGATCCGGTCCTCTTTTTTTGCGCCGAAATTCTGAGCGATGAAGGTGGAAAAGGCATTTCCGAAATCCTGTACCGGCATATAGGCGAAGGAATCAATTTTCACTGCCGCCGCGAAGGCCGCCATGACCGTGGTGCCGAAACTGTTCACCAGCCCCTGAACCATCAGAATTCCCAGATTCATCACGGACTGCTGGACGCAGGTGAGCAGGGAAAAGCCGGTGATCTCCCGGATACATTCCCGGCGAAGCCGCCAGGTAATATGGGAAAAGCGAAACTGGGGAAAACGGATCCAGGTATAGGCCATAAGACCAAGGCCGGATATATACTGGGAGATTACGGTGGCTTCCGCGGCGCCGGCCACCCCCCGCTTCAGACCGATGACAAACCAGAGATCCAGCACAATGTTCAGCAGGGCGGAAAAAGCAAGGAAAACCAGCGGTGTTACGGAATTCCCCACAGCCCGCAGCAGGGAAGCAAAATAGTTGTAGAGAAAAGTGGCCAGGATGCCGGCGAAAATCACCACCAGGTATTCCCTCATTATCCCACAAATCTCCGCAGGGACCTGCAGCAGACGGATGATCAGATCCACCCCCGCGAAGGTGAAAAGATTCAGCAGAACGGCCAGTCCGGCGATGAGAACAAAAGAGGTCCACAGGGCTTCTTTCAGCCCTTCCTCATCCTTCTGGCCAAACCGGATGGAAAAGACAGTTCCACTTCCCATGCAAAGTCCCAGCAGAATGGAGGTGAGAAAGGTCATCAGGGTGTAGGCGGAGCCCACGGCTGCCAGGGCGTCCGATCCGATAAACTGGCCCACAATCAGGGTATCCGCCACGTTGTAACATTGCTGCAGCAGATTTCCCAGGATCATGGGAACGGCAAATTTCATCATGGTTTTCAATACCGGCCCCCGGGTCAGATCGCCGGCTGTTGTCTGTGCCATTTTTACTCCTTCTTTCTAAACGAAATTTTAAACTTACGAATCGTAATCAATTTTATCAGTATACAGGGGAGGTGTCAACTGATAATTGCATGGATTCCAGCGTTTCCGGTACGCAAAATCGCCGGCGTTTCTTAATATTTTAAGTCGATTTTCTGTGAATTTTCTTACAAAAAAGAAGAAAATCTTAATTAACCTTATAATTTAGAGAACGCTCTTGTATGACTATCGTTTTTCATGGTACGGTATGATAGCAATTTTTTGAAAAGGAAGTGACAGCTGGATGAATATTCTCAAACAGATAAAAGATTGTGCCGATACCATGCCAGAGAGAGTGGCTTTTCGGAACCGAAGTCAGACTCTGACCTATGGGGAACTGTGGACCGCTTCGGACCGTCTGGCGGCGGCGCTGGAGGAAGCCTGCGGTGATAATCGTCAGCCGGTGGCGGTTTATGGACATAAAGAAGCTTACATGCCGGTATGTTTTCTGGCCTGTGTGAAATCAGGGAGAGCCTATTGTCCCATTGACTGTTCCGTGCCGGACGTCCGGACAGAAGCGATTCTGGAATGTCTGGATTCTCCGGTGGCGCTGGCGCCGGGGAAGCTTGCGGTGAAAACGGAGAAGGAGATCTGGGGCGCGGACCGTCTGGCCAGCATTATCGGGGAGGGGCAGCGGCCGGAAAGCGGGCGCGCGGAAAGAAACGGCAAAGGAGCTCCCAGGAAAACTGCCGTCCCCGGGATGCAGCCGGTGAACGGCGAGGATACCTTCTATATTATTTTCACCTCCGGAAGCACGGGAACGCCCAAAGGGGTGAAAATAACGGCGGACTGTCTGAACCATTTTCTAGAATGGTCGGTGGATTTGGGCGGCCCGGAAAAAGAAAAGCAGGGAGCGGTATTTTTGAATCAGGCGCCGTTTTCCTTTGATCTGTCGGTGATGGATCTGTATACCTGCCTGGCCTGCGGAGGAACGCTGTGGTGTCTGGAAAAAGAGGTACAGGAAGATTACCAGAGCCTGATGGACTCCCTGAAGAATTCCGGAGCCGGCGTCTGGGTGTCCACCCCTTCTTTCGCGGAACTGTGCCTGGCAGATCCTTCTTTTGGAGAAAAGCTGCTGCCGCGGCTTCGCACGTTCCTCTTCTGCGGAGAGACGCTTCCCTGCGCGACGGTTTGCCGGCTGAAAAACCGTTTTCCGCAGGCGGCGGTGGTGAATACCTATGGTCCCACCGAGTCCACGGTGGCGGTGACCGAGGTGGAAATTACCGATGAAATGGCCAACAGGGAGAAACCTCTTCCGGTGGGAAGAATACGGCCCGGCACCCGGATTGAGATCTGGGATGAGAAGGGGGAGCTGCTGCCGGAAGGAGAACAGGGAGAGATCGTGATTCTGGGGGATACGGTGAGTACCGGATACCTGGGAAGAGAGGATCTGACCGCCAGGGCATTTTTTGTACGAAAGGAACAGGAAAGACAAATACGGGGATACCGTACCGGGGACGCGGGATACCTGAAAGATGGAATGCTGTATTACGGCGGAAGAATGGATCTGCAGGTAAAGCTGCACGGCTACCGGATCGAGCTGGAGGATATTGAAAGCAATCTGAGAAAGCTGCCGGGAATATCCCATGCGGTGGTGATTCCCAGAGAAAGGGGCGGAAAAATCCGCAGCCTGACGGCGTTTGTTTCCCGGGATCAGAGCCTGACGGGAGACGAAGGGGAAGAGCAGCAAAGCGGGGACGGAGCCATGCTGCGCCGGCAGCTTATGGAGTTTCTGCCCTCCTATATGATTCCCAAAAAGATTGTGGTGCTGCCCCGGATGCCTCTGACCAATAACGGGAAAGCGGACAGAAAAGCGCTGGGAGGAATGGCGCGGTGAACTTTTTTGAAGGCCTTCCGTTTTTTCTCTGCCTGATTCCTGTTCTGCTGGCAGCCCTGGCACTGGGGATCGCCCAAAAGCCGCTGCGGTATTATACGCTGGCGGTATCCCTTCTTCTGATTGTTCTGGTGCTGAAAGATTCTCCGCGGCAGCTTTTTTATCTGGCGGTTTTCTTTTTCTGGGAGTACGCGCTGATTCGCGGCTATCTGATCCTGCGCGGGCGGATGGGACGGAAGGGCGGTCTGTATGGACTGGTGATGGCTGCCGCGCTTTTTCCGCTGGCTGCCGGAAAGATCGCGGGACTGTGGGGCAGCAGTTTCTTCGGCTTTCTTGGCGTTTCCTATCTGACCTTTAAGGCTCTGCAGATGATTATCGAGATCTATGACGGAGTCATCACTGCGGCGCCGTTTCTGGAATACAGCGGATTTCTGCTGTTTTTCCCGACGTTCAGCTCCGGCCCCATTGACCGGAGCCGCAGATTCGGCGGGGACTGGCAGCGGACACTGTCCCGGGAAGCGTACCTTCGCCTGGCAGGTGACGGTATCTGGAAAATCTGCCTGGGACTGGTATACAAGGTGGTGCTGGCTGCTCTTTTCTACCGGGGAATGAACCTGGCTGCAGAGGGAAAGGAGTGGTATATGGCAGCCGCGTATGCCTATGCCTATGGCGGCTATCTGTTCTTTGATTTTGCGGGGTACAGCCTGATGGCCGTCGGGTGCGGACAGTTTCTGGGGATCGAGACGCCCGCAAATTTTTGCCGGCCTTTTGTGAGCCGGGATATGAAGGAATTCTGGGACCGGTGGCATATCACCTTGTCCCACTGGTTCCGGGATTTCCTGTTTTCCCGTTTTATCATCCGATGCACCCGAAAGCGGTGGTTTGCCACCCGGCTTTCCAGGGCGTCGGCGGGATTTCTGGTAAACATGACCGTGATGGGAATGTGGCACGGCCTGTCTGCCTCCTATCTGCTGTACGGCGTGTATCACGGGGCTCTGCTGGCGTTGACGGAAATCTGGCAGAAAAAATCAAAATTTTACAAGACCCATAAAAATCACCCGGTATACCGGGCAGTCTCCTGGTTTGTGACCATGCAGCTGGTGATGTTCGGCTTCCTGATTTTTTCCGGGAGGTTTCTGGAACTGTTTGGATAAATCAGAATTGAAAAGAAAGGAATGAATAAACAAAATGAGAGAAGAGTTATTGAATATTCTGGCGGAAGTATGTGAGGAAGAGGAAGTTAAAACAGATCTGGATCTGGAACTGGTGGAGTCCGGCCTTCTGGATTCTCTGGCCTTTGCGGAACTGCTGGCCCGGCTGGAGGATGAGCTGGGGATTGTGATTGCGCCCTCCGAGATCCAGCGGACGGATATGGATACTCCGGCAAAAATCCTGGCTCTGGCCGAGAGCAGAAAGCAGGGATAAGCGGTGAAAAAACTGATGGCATTTCTGCTGGCGCTCCTCCTTG
>ERZ1643246.2954-NODE-2954-length-15322-cov-9.675902_pt1 | contig 15322 bp, 11 predicted proteins | sample MGYA00579265_ERZ1643246 | MGnify/ENA primary metagenome ERZ1643246 (study PRJEB29033, sample SAMEA4952261) | chicken gut metagenome | biome: Broiler Chicken; feature: Gastrointestinal Tract; material: Caecum | place: Ireland | collected 2018 | study: Broiler... | reverse complement strand
TTTTTATTATACTGTGAATCAATATCGAAGGAGACGGAACGAAAGAAAGGAGAGACAACGTGGAGGCAAAGGAAAGGATCAGAAAGGATATAGAGGCACTGTATCTTGGCAATCTGAATACGGTAGAATTTGATCTGAATCTGCCGTCAAAAGGGAAATTCGGTTCAGACATTAAATGGAAATCAGGACATGAACGTTTTCTGGATGAGCAGGGACATGTAAAGAGACCGCCATATGGAACCGGAGACCGGACCATTTCTCTTTGGGGGGAATTTTCCTGTGAAGGCGTACAGGTGACAAAGGAATACAAAGTCTGTATCCTGGAGGAAAAGCCGCAGATTGAAGTGGCGGAAGTCAGACCGCTGAAAATGGAGGCTCAGAAGGAGGCGGTATGCTATCTTCCTTATGTGGCGGTGATCCGCACAAAGGATGGAAAAACACTGGCCCACAGGGTTAACTGGAAACAGGGAGACCGCCGGATTTACACGCAGACGGGACAGGTGGAGGAAAAGGGAGAGCTGGACGGACTGGACGTTCCGGTTTCCTGCTCAGTCAACGTATGTGAGAGTCTGAAAAAAGAATATATGGATACGGCTCCGGTGATGGAATACTTTGATCATGGGGAAGCGGCATTGGAAAAGGACAGTCGGTTTTATACTGCACAGCAGGAGATGCAGGAGTTTCTGATGCAGACAGATGATGATCAGATGCTTTATAATTTCCGGGCAGCATGTGGGCTGGATTTGCACGGGGCGGAGCCGATGACGGGATGGGATGCGCCGGAGTGCCATCTGAAAGGACATACAACCGGCCATTATCTTTCCGGGCTTGCGCTTTGTTATAAGGCGGGACGGAATGAGCGGATCAAAGAAAAAGCCGTTTACATGATTCAGGAGCTTGGAAAATGTCAGGATGCGTTTGCAAAGATGCCTGGAATCCAGGAAGGGTTCTTAAGTGGATATACGGAAGAGCAGTTTGATAAGCTGGAAGAATATACCCCGTATCCGGAGATCTGGGCTCCGTACTATACATTACATAAAATTCTGGCGGGACTTCTGGACTGCTATGAATTTGCCGGAATCGGACAGGCCCTTGAGATTGCAGAAAAACTGGGAGAATGGACGTACCGGAGGCTGTCCAGGCTTTCCAGAGAAACAAGGCTGAAAATGTGGGCTATGTATATTGCTGGTGAGTACGGCGGAATGAATGATGTGATGGCAAGGCTGTACCGGATTACGGGCAAAGAAGAGTTCTTGGAGACAGCAAAATACTTTGATAATGACAAACTGTTTCTGCCGATGGAGCAGAAGGTGGATGCTTTGGATAATTTCCATGCGAATCAGCACATCCCGCAGATCATTGGAGCGATGGAAGTCTTCCGGGCTGCAGGGGAAAAGAAGTACTATGATATTGCAGAGTATTTCTGGAATGCGGTGATATCCCATCACCTGTATGTGATCGGCGGAACCGGGGAAAACGAAATGTTTCACGGACCGGACTGTATCGGGGAGCTGTTGACACGGCATACGGCTGAGAGCTGTGCTTCCTATAACATGCTGAAGCTCACAAAAGAGCTCTACCGATATGAACCGCACAAGGAAATGATGGACTATTACGAGAGAACCATGACCAATCATATTCTTGGAGGCAGAGAGCATGGAATCACCGGAGAGACGGTATATTTCACGCCGCTTGGGCCGGGCTGCCATAAGGAATTTCTGCATGAGAATTCCTGCTGTCATGGAACCGGGCTGGAGAGCCATTTCAAATATGCGGATATGATTTATTCACACCAGGGAAGAGACGTCTATGTCAATCTCTTTGTAACATCGACGTTGGACTGGGAGACAGAGGGAATTCACATCCGGCAGGAGGCTGCGATGGAGCAGCCGGGCAATGTACTTGTCACGACGGAAAGCCGGGCGGGATTTTGTATGTTGATCCGGATTCCAGACTGGAGCAGTGAAGAGGGTGCACTCTGGATCGATGGGGAAAAGCAAAAGGAGATCCAATCACGAAAGGGATGGATGCTGGTCGAGGTACCGGAAGGAAGACATGAGATCCGAGTGGTATTCCCGTGCGGTTTCCATGTGGAACATACCCCGGACAGACCGGAACTCTGTGCTCTTCTGTACGGACCATATGTACTGGCGGCATTAAGTGAGCGACAGGATTTTCTGGAACTGGATCTGGATCCTCAGAAGGCGGAAGAGAAGATCAGCAGAGACGGACTGGAATTTCATTACCAGGATCTGACGTGGAAACCACTGTTTGATATTGATGAGGAAGCGTTCCAGGTATACTGGAAACAAGTGGACAAATAAAGAACCTGCGCTTTTGGAGTGTAGAAAAGGCAGGGAGAGCCGGATCAGATATCTTGTTTTGATCCGGCTCTTCTTTTGTGAAAGTTTCAGTAAAATCTCCTGAAAAAGTTACAATTACAGGTGAAAATATATGGGGAGAATTGACATATTGCACAGTAAATGTTACGCTATATACAACCTATAATATAGCTTATAGCATCAGGAGGAAATATGAATCTAATTTTTGAACTGGGACGGGCACAAAGGCTGACCGAGGATGTGGAGAAGCTGATTGTCATGGAAAAAAGAGAGATCACAGCCTATAAAAGCCTGGAAGGAAAACGAAAAGACGGATATCACTGCGAGATGGATGAACAGTGGCAGGACTATGAGATGGGAACGGCCTGGAGTCAGGTAGACGCCCACAGATGGTTCCGCACATCCATTACGATTCCAGAGTCTATGGATGGACAGCATGTGGAGTTTTTGATTACAACGGGAAGAGAAGGAGAGTGGGATGCGACCAATCCGCAGATGATGTTTTATCTGGATGGACGCCTGATTCAGGGAGTGGATGTGAACCACAGGGAAGTCACCATTTCGAAGAAGGCGAAAGGGGCAGAGCAGCATGAAATAGCGATTCTGGCCTACAGCGGAATGGAAAAAGGAGATCTGGTGATCCACACCTATCTTCTGGCGGTAGATGACAGAGTACAGAGACTTTATTACGATCTGCTGATTCCGCTTCAGAGTGCTTATGTGCTGAAAAAGGCGGATGAAGAAAATTATCGGAGAGTCCTCCAGAAGATGGCTCCGGCACTGGATGCACTGGATTTGCGGGATGCGTATTCCGGGCGTTTTTATCGCTCGATAGAAGAGGCGGAAGCGATCCTGAAAGACGCTTTTTACAGGGAGGAGAGGGACTGTCCGACAGTCAGTGCGATCGGTCATACCCATATCGATGTGGCGTGGCTCTGGACAGTGGAGCAGACAAGAGAGAAGGTACTGCGAAGCTTTTCAACTGTACTGCGGCTGATGGAACAGTACCCGGACTACAAGTTCATGTCCAGCCAGCCGATTCTGTATCAGTTTGTCAAAGAGCAGGAACCGGAAATGTACGAGAGAATCAAAGAACGGATCCGGGAAGGACGCTGGGAAGTGGACGGAGCCATGTGGCTGGAGGCGGACTGTAATCTGACAGGAGGAGAGTCGCTTGTCCGGCAGATTATGAAGGGGCATCGCTTCTTTCAGGAAGAGTTTGGAAAGGAGAGCAAATCTCTGTGGCTTCCGGATGTGTTTGGATACTCGGCGGCCCTGCCGCAGATTCTGAAAAAGTCCGGTATCCCGTATTTTATGACAACGAAGATTGCATGGAATCAGTATGATCAGCTCCCAAATGACACTTTTATATGGAAAGGAATTGATGGATCGGAAGTATTTGCGTTTATGCCGACGACCTGTGATTATGATAAGGATCAGGGGCTGAATATTTCTTTTTCTGATACGAGAAATACGACAACCTACACGGGGATTGTAAATCCTAATATGGCACTTGGCACCTACAAGCGGTTCCAGAACCGGGATCTGACGGAAGATACGCTGATGCTGTTTGGATTTGGAGACGGCGGCGGGGGTCCGACAAAAGAGATGTTGGAAAGCGCGGAACGACTCAAATACGGCATCCCTGGAATTCCGAAGATCCGCCAGGAGTTTGAACAGGATTATTTTGACCGGACTTATGAAAAGATTCATGATCTTCCGGATATGCCGACCTGGGACGGGGAGCTGTACTTTGAATATCACAGAGGTACCTTGACGTCCATGGCAAAAAATAAACGGAGCAACCGGAAAAATGAGATCCTCTATATGCAGCTGGAAACAGCCTCCTGTATGGCAGGACTTGAGAAGGATGAACAGCTCCAGGATGTACTGGAGAAAGGATGGGAGATCCTTTTGATCAATCAGTTTCATGACATTGTCCCTGGATCCTGTATCAAGCCGGTTTATGAGCTGACAAGCCGGCAGTACCAGGAGATCGAGGAGGCAGGAAAACGAGAGCTGGATCAGATTGTATCCAGAGCCTTTGAGGCGGTTTCCATGCCAAAAGACGGGGTGCTGGTGATGAATACTCTTGGCTATGAGCGGGATGATCTGGTTATGGTGGAAGGAGACCGGGCATTATCTGTCCTGACAGACGAGCAAGGACGGCGCGTGCCGATGCAGAAGACGGCGGATGGCAGGTATCTGCTCTATGTAGATCACATACCGCCTCTTGGCTATAAGAAGCTCTATGAGACAGGAAAAGAAGCGGATATCTGTACGGGAAAAGACTGGGATTATACTTTTGAAAATCCATATTTTGTAGTAAAATTTAATGAGAAAATGGAGATTACGTCCCTGTTTGAAAAGGAAGCAGAAAAGGAGATGATCCAGGAAGGAAAATGCGGTAATGTACTGCGTACCTATGAGGACCGGCCGATGCAGTGGGATAACTGGGACATCGATATTTTCTATCAGAGAAAGCCTTATGAGGCGGACTGGTATTCGCCTGTAAAAGTTGTGGAAAACGGAGAAGTCCGGATGGTTCTGGAATTTTCCTGCGGCTTCCTGGATTCGACGGTGACCCAGCAGGTATGTCTGTATCATCATATTCCGCGGATCGATTTTCATACAAAGGCAGACTGGCAGACGCATCATGTGATTTTGAAGACCCATTTTCCGGTGGATATCAATGCCACGAGAGCGGCATACGAGATCCAGTTTGGAAATGTAGAGCGTGAGACTACAAACAATTACAGTTGGGATACGGCAAAATTCGAGGCGTGCGGACATAAGTGGGCAGATCTTTCGGAAAACAGTTCCGGGATCAGTCTGCTCAATGACTGCAAGTACGGATACGGGATCAAGAAAGGCGATATGAGCCTGACCTTGATTAAATCCGGAACGTACCCGAATGAAGATGCCGATATCGGGGAGCACGAGTTTACCTATTCTATTTATCCTCATGCCCGCAGATGGCAGGAGGCCAAGACCGTAGAGATGGCTTATAACCTGAATGTGCCGATGCCGGCAAAACGGACAGACAGTCACGAAGGGTGCGGACGGGAGTATGAGAGTTTCCTGAAATGCAGCCAGGAGAGCTGCTTTGTGGAAGTAATCAAAAAAGCAGAGGATGGAAACGGCGTGATCGTGCGGATGTACGAAAATAAAAATAACCGGGTCAAGGCACGTATTCAGGCTGCGGTTCCGATGGCGCATGTCTATGAATGCAGCCTGCTTGAGGAGAACGAAGAAGAGCTTGCGGTCAGCCAGAATACATTTGAAACTGTGTTCAAACCATATGAAATCAAGACGTTCCGGCTGGTGTTTGCATAAATCAGGGCCGGGGAAAGGGAAAAGAAATGATGAAAGATTATACACAGACATGGGGAGTCAGCGGACTGGAAAGAAAGGTATCCGATCTGATTGTAAACGAAGTCATGGACTATGCAGATGAGATCACAAGGGATGCGATGGGCAATCTGATTGTCCTGAAACGGGGAAACGGAGAACAGAAAAAGAAGATTATGTGCGCGGCACACATGGATGAGATCGGGCTGTGCGTAGTCAGAATTCTGGACAATGGTCTTCTGAAAGTCAAACAGGTGGGAGGAGTGTCGGCTCTGTGTTCCTTTATGAACCGGGTGCGTTTTGAAAACGGCACCATTGGAACCGTAGGTGTGACAGAGCATGTGGAAACGGTCAAGCCAAAAGAGATCGACAAACTCTATATTGATATCGGCGCCATGTCCAGGGAAGAGGCGGAGCGTTATGTAAAGCCGGGTGACTGTGCGGTATTCTGCGGTGACTATGTGGAACTTGCAGGACACAATGTCATGTCAAAGGCATTTGACGACCGGATCGCCTGCTATATTCAAACAGAAGCGCTGAAACGGATCAGGACCTGTTATCACGATTTGTATTTCGTCTATACTGTTCAGGAGGAAGTGGGACTTTTTGGCTCTACGACTTCCGCGGAGACGGTAAAACCGGATCTGGGCATTGCCGTCGATATCACCGGATCTTTTGACGTACCTGGTGATGAACACGGAAATCCGGTGCTGGGGAAAGGTGCGGCGATCAAGATTAATGACAGCAGCGTCATCTGCGACCGGGATCTGACGGAGGGGCTGATCGACTGTGCCCGGAAAAATCAGATTCCGTACCAGAGAGATGCCCTGGCGGCAGGAGGAACTGATGCAGGTGCCATCAACAAATCCGGAGGAGGCGTCAAAGTTCTTGGCATATCCATTCCGACCAGGTACGGACATACGCCGAACAGTATTGTCAATCTGGATGATGTGGAGGCCTGCATCCGTCTGCTGGAATGCTATCTCCAGGAAGAGATTCCGATTGTGACTCAGGAAAAAATCAAATAAAACAGGAGGCTTTGAGAAGATGAAACGTTCAAAAATCAATCAGTGCATCAAAGAGATGGAAACGTTGATCCGGGAGCATGGATTTGAGCTCCCGCCGTTTGTCGGCTGGACGCCAGAGGAGTGGAATAGCAAAGGTCATGAGTACGATGAGATCCGTGACAATATGCTCGGCTGGGATATTACGGACTATGGACTGGAAGATTTTGACAAGGTCGGATTTTCCCTGATTACCATCCGGAACGGAAACCAGCATAACCCGAAGTACAAAAAGGTGTATGCGGAAAAGCTTCTGATGCTCAAGGAAGGACAGCATTCTCCGATGCATTTCCACTGGAAAAAGTCGGAGGATATCATCAACCGTGGCGGCGGGACCTTGATTATCCATCTGTACAATGACGATGGAGAAGGGGGACTTGCAGATACGGATGTGACGGTGAATTCTGACGGAAGATCCTATCAGGTCAAGGCGGGAACCGGAGTGCGTCTGCATCCGGGCGAGAGTATTACGCTCTGGCCGCATCAGTACCATGATTTTGATGTGGAACCTGGGACAGGCGATGTACTGATCGGAGAAGTGTCCATGTGCAATGACGACAACGTGGACAACCGCTTCTATGAGAAAGTAGGCCGTTTCCCAAAGATTGAGGAGGATGAACCACCGTACCGGCTGCTCTGCAATGAATATCCGGACGCGCAGGACGAATAGCAGCATGGAACCAGACGGAAAAAGGAGGAGACAAGCAATGGATTATACAGCATTAAGAGAAAAGATCCGGCAGATGCAGGACGAGATCATTGGCGGTATTCAGGACTGTATCAGGATTGACAGTGTAGGCGGGGAACCGGAAGAAGGAGCCCCTTACGGCAAAGGCCCAAAGGAAGCGTTGGAGTTTGCGTTGAATCTGGGGAAAACACTCGGATTCAGAGCTGTCAATGTGGATAACAAGGCTGGCTATGTGGAGATGGGAGAAGGCAGTGAGATGATCGCTGTGCTCGGACATCTGGATGTTGTTCCGGTAGGAGATGACTGGAAGTACCCGCCGTTTGGGGCGGAGATTCATGATGGCGTTCTCTACGGAAGAGGCGTGGCAGATGACAAAGGACCGACCATCGGAGCCATCTATGCAATGAAGGCCATTCAGGAGCTGGGACTTCCGATAGACCGCAGGATCCGTGTGATTTTTGGAACCAATGAGGAGCGCGGATGTGACTGCATCAAACATTACGTGGAGGCAGGACAGGAAGCTCCAGTGCTTGGTATTACACCGGATGCGGAGTATCCGTTGATTTTCTTTGAAAAAGGAATGACTACGGTGATCGGAGGAAAGAAATCTCCGCAGCAGGGCGGGATCCGGGTACTGGAATTTCACGGTGGAACTGCCGGAAACATCGTACCTCTCCACTGCAGACTCGTGTTGGAAGGGGAGCATGAAATTGAAGTTCATCCGGGGTTATCTGTAGAAATTGAAGATGGAAAGACAATCATCGAAGCAGAAGGAGTCAGCGCTCACGGAAGCAGGCCGGAGCTTGGGGAGAATGCGGTCGTAAAGCTGATGGCTGCAGTCCGGGGGCTGGGAATCGGAGGAGATTTCCAGAAACTTGCTGACTTTGTCACAGAGAAGATCGGTACGGAGACGAATGGTGAGACGCTTGGAATCTGTTTCCGTGATGAGGAGACTGGAGAGACCACGGTGAATCTGGGAGTCATCGATTATACAGAGGAGGAGATGAGCCTCAACCTTGATATCCGTTATCCAAAGAACGGAGATGCAAATCTGGTGTACCAGAAGATGAAGGAGGCTCTTGCATCCTACGGCATGGAGATTCTGGAACACAGGACGACAGAGATGCTCTATGTGCCAAAAGACTCAGAGCTGGTACAGAAGCTGATGGAAGTATATCAGGAAGGTACCGGAGAAAAGGCGGAACCGAAAGCAATCGGCGGAGGTACTTATGCAAAGATGTTCAAAAACATGGTGGCATTTGGCCCGATGTTTCCAGGAGAACCGGATGTGGCGCATCAGCCGAACGAACAGATGACGGTGGAAAATCTGATGAAATCCATCGAGCTGACCGCTGCGGCCATGGCGGAGCTTGCAAAAAAATAGAGAAGAAATTCATAAATATAGAATGGAAAGAAAGGAAACAGGCAGAAGACAAAGAACTTCTGTCTGTTTTTATTTATGCAAAAACACGCATGAATTTTACATTCTGTAACAGAAACTTAACAAAAAACAGAGCACTGGATAACCGGGATTTTCCAGAAAACTCGGAGAAAATGGCGGAAAATCAAGGGGATTTTGAAAAAAATTATTTTTAACCTGCATTTAACCCAAAGTCAATCAAACATTGATGTTGAATAAATATAATGCTTAATGTTGTGAAAGAAATGTGGGAAAAAGAGTATAGAAGATAGAAAGGGAGGAAAAGAGCCGTGTCAGAAATTACATTGAGAAATGTATGCAAATCCTATGACAAGGAACATTACGCGGTAAAGGATTTTAATCTGGAAATCCATGACAGTGAATTTGTTATCTTTGTCGGACCGTCCGGCTGTGGGAAATCGACAACACTTCGAATGATTGCGGGGCTGGAGGAAATCACGAGCGGAGAACTTTGGATTGACAAGCAGCTCTGCAACTATGTGGAACCAAAAGACAGAGATCTGTCCATGGTTTTTCAGAATTATGCATTATATCCGCAGATGTCTGTATATGACAATATGGCATTTGCTCTTCAGATCCGGAAAGTTCCGAAAAAAGAAATTGATAAGAAAGTGCATGAGGTGGCAGCCGTTCTAGGTATTGAATCCCTCTTAAAACGAAGACCGGGACAGCTTTCCGGTGGACAAAAGCAGCGGGTTGCCATCGGAAGTGCCATTATGAGACAGCCAAAAGCATTCCTGATGGATGAGCCTTTATCCAATCTGGATGCCAAACTGAGGGCGCAGATGCGGGTTGAACTTGCAGATTTACATAAGCGGCTGGGGACAACCATTATCTATGTCACCCATGACCAGACAGAGGCCATGACGCTTGGAACGCGCATTGTTGTCATGAAGGACGGATTCATCCGTCAGGCGGACGCGCCAAGAGCCATCTATGAGGATCCGGCAGATCTGTTCGTGGCAGGATTCATTGGTTCTCCTTCTATGAATTTTATGGAGGGGACCATTCAGAAAAACGGCACCGGCGTTGACTTCGTTCTGGCATCCGGACAGAAGCTGGAAGTTCCGCAGGGGAAAGCGGCGCTGCTGGCAGGTCAGTATGCGGATAAAAAGGTGATTCTCGGCGTCCGGCCGGAACATTTTTCGGAGACTTTAAAGGAAGAGCACGCCAATCTGGATGCGTCCAGATGCAGAATGACCGGGACGATTGTAGTCAGGGAAATGCTTGGCGCAGAATCCATCTTCTATCTGAAAGAACGCCGGGCCGGCGAATATGCGGCACGTCTTTCGGTAGATGCGTCAGGGGAACCGGGAGATGAAATGACATTGTATGTGGATATGAACCGGGTACATTTTTTTGATGCAGATACAGAGAAAAATATTTTTTATCATGGAGGTCAGCAATGAAACAGTTGATGGAGAAAACGAAAGGCAGAAACGCGTATTTTTATTTAATTCCCTGCTTTCTGGTATTTGCGGTTTTCCTGTTTTATCCATTTGTGAAAACCATTTACCTGAGCCTGTTTCTGACAGACAAGCTTGGACAGGCAAAAGTGTTTGTAGGGCTGAAAAACTATGCGGATCTGCTGACATCGGAATCATTTTATAACAGCCTTTTTGTGACAGTCATTTTTGTTGTAATCGTTGTAATCGGCAGCATGCTGATCGGTCTTGTAGGTGCAGTACTTTGCAGCAAGGCATTTCCGGGAATCCGGGTTTTTAGTACCTCCTACGCACTTCCGATGGCGATCGCGTCCAGCGGCGCGGCGATGATTTTCAAGATTATCCTGAACCCGACGATCGGTATTCTGAATAAACTGACGGGTCTGGATATCAACTGGATCGCTGATCCGAAGTACGCACTGATCTGTGTGGCAGTGCTTACAGCATGGCTGAACAGCGGAATCAATTTCCTGTATTTTTCAGCCGGGCTTGGAAATATCGATGAGTCCATCTATGAGCGTGCTTCCGTCGATGGTGCAAACGGTATTCAGAAATTTTTCCGTCTGACGCTTCCGGGATTAAGCCCGATCATGTTCTATACACTCGTAGTCAATATTATCCAGGCATTCCAGTCCTTCGGACAGATCAAAATTCTGACTGCCGGAGGTCCTGGAGAAGCCACGAACGTAATCGTATACTCGATTTACAGAGATGCGTTTTTTAACTACCGGTTTGGAAGTGCGGCGGCACAGTCCGTTGTACTGTTCCTGATCATCATGGCATTGACGCTTGTGATGTTCAAAATTGAGAAGAAAGGAGTCAAATATTAAGATGGCTGGGATGAATAGTACAATTACGATGGAGTACGACTCATACAATGCAGAAGAAGTTGAACGGCTTCACCGGCTGATGAATGCCCGTGCTCTGAGAAAGAAAAGAATCCGTAAAGTGGTACTTGTGGGACTGAACATTGTCTTTGCATTGTTCATACTGTTTCCACTTCTGTACTCGATCAGCGTTTCTCTTATGTCGGGAGAAGAGCTGTTTACCATGGACATGAATATCCTTCCGTCCCATCCGACCCTTGATAATTATGTCCGTGCGTTTACGCAGGTTCCTCTTGTAAGGTTTATTGTGAATTCCTTTCTTGTAGCAGGATGCATTACACTTGGTCAGGTCATCACCTGTTCGCTGGCGGCTTTTGCGTTTTCCTTTTTGGAATTTAAAGGCAAGAACTTCCTCTTCATGCTGGTGATGGCAACCATGATGGTTCCGGGAGAGGCGGTCATTATTTCCAACTACCTGACAGTCAGCAGCTGGGGAATCCTGGATACCTATCTGGTATTGATTCTTCCGTCTTTGACATCCGCAATGGGGATCTTCCTCTTCCGCCAGTTTTATATGACCTTCCCGATTTCGCTTTATGAATCGGCAAAACTGGATGGATGCGGGAACTTACGGTTTATTGTAAAGATTCTGATTCCTCTGACAAAGTCCGCAATCGGGGCCATGGCCGTTTATACGTTCATCAATGCATGGAATATGTACATGTGGCCGCTCCTGGTAACAGGATCCGAAGAAATGCGTACCGTACAGATTGGTATCAGTATGCTGAACAGTGTAGACGCCCAGTCCATTACGCTGATGATGGCAGGTGTCGTAGCGATCATTGTTCCGTCTATGGTTATTTTTATCGTAGGACAGAAACAGCTCATCAGCGGAATGTTTTCAGGTGCAGTCAAAGGATAAGACTGATCTGTTCACATATATCACAGGAAGTCAGATGCCGGTCCTGAATGATCAGAGGAACCGGAGGAAAAGAAAAGGAGTAAACATCTATGAAAAAACGAGTAATCGCAGCAATGCTTGCTGCTTTGATGACTGCTTCTGCCCTTGTGGGCTGCGGCAGCGGCAAGACAGCCTCCGAAATGAATGGACAGACTGCAGAAGGAGGAGAACAAAGCGGATCCGGTGTGATCACAGACGATTTCAAAAATGTTGACACAAAGGGGACGACTATTACATTCTGGCATTCCATGGGCGGTGTCAATGGCGAGGCTATGGATTACCTGGTGAACAAATTTAATGAAGAAAATGAAGACGGGATCAAGGTAGATGCCGTATACCAGGGAGAGTACGATGATACGATCAACAAGCTGAAAAGTGCGCAGATCGGAAATATGGGTGCGGATCTTGTGCAGATCTATGACCTGGGAACCCGTTTCATGATCGATTCCGGATGGGTCATCCCGATGCAGGAAATGATCGATGCGGATGGATATGATATTTCCCAGATTGAACCAAACGTGGCAGCATATTATACGACAGAGGACGGAACCATGTACTCCATGCCGTTTAATTCTTCCACACCGCTTCTGTACTATAACAAGGATATGTTTGACGCGGCTGGAATCACAGATATCCCGTCCAGTCTTCCGGAAATCGCCAAAGTAGGTGACGCACTGAAGGAGAAGGGCGGCGCCCAGGAAGTCATCGCGATCAGCATTTATGGATGGTATTTCGAACAGTTCCTCTGCAAACAAGGCCTTGATATGGTAAACAATGGAAATGGCCGTGAAAAGGCAGCGACCAAGGTTGAATTTGATGAAAATGGCGGCGGCCTGAACATTTTAAATGCATGGAATGACCTCTATAAGGAAGGCTACGCTCCGAATGTGGGACGTTCTGGAAGTGATACGGCAACCACAGACTTTACGTCAGGAAAAGCCGCAATGATGCTTGGCTCTACAGCTTCTCTGAAACAGGTGCTGGAAGACAGCGGCGGACGTTTTGAAGTGGGAACCGCTTACTATCCGGCAGTCAGCGAAGATGACAAAGGCGGAGTTTCGATCGGAGGCGCATCCCTGTGGGCTCTGAATAATAAAGACGAGAAAAAAGCCGCTGCAACATGGAAATTTATCAAGTTCCTCATTTCACCGGAGTCTCAGGCATACTGGAATGCCCAGACAGGATATTTCCCGATCGTTACGGCAGCGCAGGATGAGCAGATCTTCAAAGACAACATTGCACAGTATCCACAGTTCCAGACAGCACTGGATCAGCTGCATGATTCCACACCGGAATCCGCAGGAGCACTTTTAAGTGTGTTCCCGGAATCCCGTCAGATCGTTGAGACTCAGATTGAAGATATGTTAAATGGAAATGTAACGCCGGAAGAGGCGGTCAAAAACATGGCGGATGAGATCAATGATACGATAGAAGAGTACAATCTTGTAAACGGTTAAGGGATAAAGAAGGATGGATGTACATCCGGTTATTTGGAAAAGCGTGTCTGAAACAACGTAAAAGGATTTCGGCACGCTTTTCTTTATCGTCAGAATATGAGATTATGATATGAATAGAATACAGGAGGGATGCATCATGAAGCATGTAAAGATTTTTGCACACAGAGGAGCAAGCGGATATGCACCGGAAAATACACTGGCGGCTTTCAGACTGGCAGAAAAGCAGGGGGCAGATGGGATTGAGCTGGATGTGCAGCTGACAAAAGACGGAGAAGTGGTGGTCATACACGATGAGAAAATAGACAGGACCGGCACAGGAACCGGATTTGTCCGGGATTACACGCTAAAAGAGCTCAAGGAACTGTCCTTTGACAATCATATGGAAGCATACAAAGGGGAGAAAATCCCAACCCTGGAAGAGGTGCTTGAGCTGGTAAAGCCGGGAAACATGGAAGTCAATATTGAGTTAAAAACAGGAATTTTCTGGTATCCGGAAATTGAGAAAAAGACGATGGAAATCGTAAAGAAGGCCGGGATGGAAGACCGGGTCATTTATTCGTCCTTCAATCATTACAGTGTCCAGGAAGTGAGACGGCTGGATCCGGAGGCGGAGACGGCGTACCTGTACGGAGACGTGATACTGGACGTAGAACAGTATGCAGCCCGGACAGGGGTACAGGGACTGCATCCTGCGGTATATCACCTGTATATGTCGGATTTCCTGAAACGTTATCAGGAGAGCGGACTGAAAGTCCGTGTCTGGACGGTGAACCGTGAAGAGGATATGAAATATTTTATCGAAGCGGGACTGGAAGCCGTAATTACGAATTACCCGGATACGGCAGCTTTCATCCGCGGGCAGGTGGAACATGCTGAAAAATAAGAAACTCTTTCTTCTGGATATAGATGGTACCGTCTGCATCGGACAGAGACTGATCAGCGGTACCAGGGAATTTCTGAAAGACGTCAAAGACAGCGGCGGGCAGTTTGTCTTCATTACCAACAATTCCACCCGCAGCATCGAAGATTATATTCGTTCCTTTCAGAATATGGGAATCATGACAGATTACTCCAATTTCATTACGGCTTCTTTTGTCACGGTACAGTACTTGAAAAAGCATTACGATGGAGCATTGATTTATGTGATGGGTACCAAATCCCTGCTCAGGGAGCTGAAGCGCAATGGAATCCGGGTGACGACAGACTGTCTGGATCCGGAGATTGCCTGTGTCCTTGTATCCTACGACAACCAGCTGACCTATGAAAAGCTGCAGGATACCTGCCAGATTCTGAGTACCCGGCCGGAAGTCGGATATATCGCCACGAACCTGGATTATGTCTGTCCGATCGAATTTGGTTATGTACCGGACTGCGGAGCCATCTGCCAGATGCTGGAGCATGCCGTGAAAAGACAGCCGGAATATATGGGGAAACCAGGGCCGGCCATGGTAGAGTACTCTCTGAAACTGAATCATTTTTTCAAAGAGCAGACACTGATTGTGGGGGATCGGCTCTATACGGACATTTTATGTGGACACAGGACCGGTGTGGAGACCGCCCTGGTACTGACCGGAGAGACGACCCGGCAGGAGGCAGAGGCTTGTGAATATGGTCCGGATTATCTCTTCTCCTCCATTGAGGAACTGGCAAAGATGTGGAGAGAAGCCTGAAATTGTTCAAAATAGATAAAAAATAGAAATGAGTTGACGAGGAATTGGAAGAAGTATATAATGGTTGCAAGGAACA
>ERZ1643246.2953-NODE-2953-length-15324-cov-4.758989_pt1 | contig 15324 bp, 27 predicted proteins | sample MGYA00579265_ERZ1643246 | MGnify/ENA primary metagenome ERZ1643246 (study PRJEB29033, sample SAMEA4952261) | chicken gut metagenome | biome: Broiler Chicken; feature: Gastrointestinal Tract; material: Caecum | place: Ireland | collected 2018 | study: Broiler... | reverse complement strand
ATGATGTGAAAACAAGCATTAATACGCAATTTGGAGCTGATACTGCTGCCAAGCTTAGATTTAATCTATTTGCTAGAAAATACGGTGTTCCAGTTGAAGTAGTAGTACCACGAGCTAATGATTTTAAGATGAAAATATATGGATTGACTAAAAACGTCAACACAAGGCACGAAAGGACTAATCGCAAAGGTAAACAGATAGTTGAGTTCTATGACGTGATGAAAAGCATTGATTATGATGTAACGAACTTTATAGGAATTTAAAGGAGATCTAAAAATGGAAATTGAACGCAAAAATGTAGATTATGCAAGTAACAGTATCTACCAAGTAGGGAATGTGTTTTCACGATTAGGAATACCTTTATTAGTTGTAAAAACTAAGTACTTTGAAGGAGAAGCGGGATATTGTTTTGTGAGTTTGAGCAATGGGGAGATTATTACACCATTATGTTCTAGTTTAGAGATATTGTATAAAGATTATGGTTTTAGCGAAGATGTATTAGTTAAAGCTAAGCTAATTGTTGATTATAAGCTAGATGGAGATGCAGAAGATGAAAATTAACACTAAGAAATACAATTTTGAAGAGATGTATCAAGTAGGTAACGTTATTCAATGGATCAACGGTAACATTTACCTTGTTGTAGACCATGGTGAATACGACTATTCGCTTGTTGACCTTACCAATAACAAAGTTTATGCAACGTATGACACACTGGAAAATCTAATCAGTGAACTTGCGTCAGAAAGCGATGTTTTAGTAAATGCTGAAATTAATGTGTTTTGAGGAGAAATTAACATGAAAATTAATTTTAAAAATAGTGAATTTGAAGATATATACAAAGTGGGAAATGTTATCAAAGACCGTGATGGCTGTATCTACCTTATCGTTGAAGAGAAAGAATTAAACAGGAGCAAGAGCGATGAAAACACTTAGTAAGTTATTAACTTGTTTACTTGTTATTACAATTTTTGCAAATACCATAACGTTTGTTTTAGGAATATTTTATTTCTTTGACTTTGAAACGTTTGGTATGTGGCTTATGGAGATAGTTGTGATTTTCATTCTAACCTATGCTAAAGCAAATGTTGATTGTTATATCGATCAGTACGAATCACAAGATAACAGAACAAGAAGAAGTAGAAAATAGTAATTTTATTATATTACCACATTTGAGTGGTAATTATGCGGGTATAAGTCAATGGCAGACAGTCAGATTCCCCAATCTGGAAGTGCGGGTTCGAGTCCCGTTATCCGCTTAATATCGATATTAAATTAAAGTTAATGGAGTTGATTAAATGGTAAGAAACAAAATGGAAGATTTAAATAATATTTTGTTTGAACAATTAGAACGTTTGAATGATGATAGCTTGAATCTAGACGAAGAATTAAAACGAGCTAAAGCAATCAGTAATGTATCAGATAAACTTATTCAAAGTGCTGATTTATCATATAGAGTTATGAAATTACGAGCTGATATAACTGGAGATATAGAAACACCTGATGTATTGGAGGCAAAGCATGTCAAAAAGATTGAGTCCAAAGATAATTAATTGGTTGGAAGTTAATGTACCATGCAGACGTGCTAGTGGAATGTACAGGGGGTATTGAGAATTGCAAAAAGTAAAAACATTTACTAAAGATGATTTACTGATTGATTACTTTGATAATTGGATAGATTTGTATAAGCGTGGTTCGGTTAGAAAAGTAACTTTAGAAAAGTATTTGAATAATGCGAAGTGGTTAAAAAGAATAGCATCTGATATCAAACTGCAAGATATTAACAGAAGTACCTATCAACGTATTTTGAATGCTTATGCAGAGTATCACGAGAAACAAACAGTAGTTGATTTTCATCATCAAATCAAAGGAATGATTTTAGATGCCGTTGATGAAGATTTGATTGAACGTGATCCAACTAGAAAAGTAGTTTTCAAGGGTAAGCAACCTAGGCAGAAGAAACAAAAATATTTAGACCAATATCAAGTCCATAATCTGCTAGAAGATTTAGATTTAGACCACGGTATCAACTGGGATTGGCTGATTCTATTAATTGCTAAAACTGGATTAAGATTTTCAGAAGCATTAGGTTTAACTCCTGCTGATTTCGATTTTATGAAATCTACTTTAACAGTTAATAAAACATGGAACTATAAAGAAGATGGTGGATTCCAACCAACAAAGAATAAAAGTTCCATGCGAACAATTCCAATTGATTATCAAACGGCTATGAGATTTCAAGCGATTATAAATGATATGCCAAAAGACAAACCTATTTTTGTTAATGGTCCAGTTTGTAACTCAACACCTAATCATCGCTTAGCAAGACATTGTAAGAAACTAGGTATTCCAGTGATTTCAATTCATGGTTTGAGACATACTCATGCATCACTATTACTAAGTACAGGAGTTTCAGTTCCAAGTATTTCTAAACGCTTAGGACATGCAAGTATAGCGACAACACAAAAAGTTTACTTGCATTTAATCAGCGAATTGGAAAATCAAGACAACGACCAAATTATGAGATACCTATCATCACTAAATTAAGGAGAATCAATAATGAAATTTGATGTAAAAACAGTTAATAAGATTTTAGAAATAGATGATGCTTTTAAAGCTCCAACAAAAATGATGGATTTGATGCTAGATCCTAAAAAACGTGAAGAAACATTTAAGAAGTTTTTAGAAATTGAAACTGATATGAGTTATGAATGGTTTCAAGAATATTTTAGCGATGAGCAAGCTGAAAGAAAATCAAAGAAACAAGATTTTACACCTACTTCAGTTTCTAATCTAGTCGCTAAGTTAGTTGGAAAAGATAAGAGTACTTATTACGAGCCTGCAGCAGGCACTGGCTCAATGCTAATTGCTAAATGGCATAACGATAGATTAAAGAATCCTTTATACAAACGTCCAGAAACTGATAATCCACTAATTAAGTTCTTAACATCTCCAACCTTTACCTATGACCCACGATCATATTGGTATCAAGCAGAAGAATTATCAGATAGAGCAATTCCGTTTTTGATTTTTAACATGTCTATTCGTGGAATGAATGGCTCAATAACTCAATGTGATTGCTTATCAAGAAAAGCTACTAGAGCATTCTTTATTAGAAATGATACACCTAATTACTTAGGATTTTCAGAAGTAATTGAGTTACCTAAAAATCAAGAAGTAGCTGATTTATTAGGAGTTCATTGGAACTAAGGAGGTATATGTGATGAACATAATTATGAACATAAATATTGAATTAATGTTAGAAGAGCTGAAGAAAGAGTTTCCGAAAAATGTATATCAAGAATTAGATTTGAGAATTTATGATAACGATGGAAATGGCTATTTTACAGATGACGAATTTCAAGAAAAAATATTTAGCAATCTGTTTATAAATTACGAAATGAACGCAGTAGAGATAAGTAGAGATAAACACAGTTTATTCGATATCAATACAGATATACTTATCGAGCAAGAAGATTTAGCAGTTATCGGAAAAGTTATAAGTATAGTAGTTAAACACTTGAGCGAGATTGAGTTTGAAGAAGAATAGTATTTTAGAAAAAAATAAAAACTATAACGTGTGATGTTAATAATTTACCTTTTTTTGAAAAAAACGTAAATAGATGAGGAGAAGAAACAAAATGAAGATTAATTTTAACGATGAAAAACCAGAAAATATTTACAAAGTAGGAAATATTTTCAGAAATGAAGATGACTTATATCTTGTAGCAACGGTTGATACTAATGGTGGATATACACTTGTTAATTTAAGCAAAAATATGGTTACTAGAGCTTATGAAACACTTGAAGAATTGTCTGAAAAATTTGGAGAAGAAGACGATGTTTTAGTTCAAGCAGAAATAAACGTACTGTAAGGAGAAGATATGATTTCAAAAATAGCAGATATCATTATATATATTACTCTAATAGGTTTGTCTATTGAACTAGCTTCATCTAAAGAAAGCATAGCTATGAGAATTATAGCTTTAATGCTGATGTGTATATTTTTAAGATTAGATAAAATATCAAGAAAACTCAGATAGGTGTGAATCAAGATGAACGATAAAGAAAAACAAGAAGCGTATTTAGTAGATTGGTTTATTAAAAATGGATATGTTGAACTAAAGTCAGAAGTTAAAAAAGACGAGAAAAGTGACAATCAAGAAGTAAAGATATTTTTAGAAAACGGGAAGACGTTGTATCTTGACAATGTTTCTAGCGTAAAAGAGTTAGATGAAAAAGATAAGATGGTTCTCTTAATCAAGCATTTTGATGAAGAAACAAATAAGAAAAGAATATCATGTTTTGATTTAAACAAAGAAAATATCATTGGATACTCAATAGATGATGAACTTTAGAAAGGTGTTGATAAGTTGTGGATAACAAAGTTACTGCAATCGATAGACTAGCTGAATTAATTAGAGAATATGCTTTTCCGTTAGATCCTTTAGTAGATGTTATATGGCGTATATCTTCGTGGCAAGGGAATACAAACGATGATCCTTACTTGTGGCAACAAGTTAGATATTTAGAGAAACTTGTCAGAAAAGGACATGCAGTAAAGAAAAACAGAAATTAAAAGTGTATAGGCTTAGCGTTTGTAAAAGGACGTTAAGTCATAGGTAGTGATATTGTTGATGAGCTACACAAAACAAAATTTATTAGAAAAGGTAGGTGGAATTTCCCTTTCCCATTATTTTATACCGTAGCAAATTAGCAATTATTACTACCGAAACCAGACTTTCTTTTAAATACACCGTTACAGTTACAAATAAATTTGGAAGGAGTTAATCCTCCGTGCATTATATTCTTCGTGTGTGACTGTAACACTACCCTAGATTCACACGATTTGAGATGATCACTTATTTTTGAGAGTAAGCTAGGGTGTATGTTACAAGGAAAAATAAAATTTGAAAGGACGTGAAATGACTTCATTCGCATATAATATATTTTCACTTTCTACACCTTGTAACACTGCCTTGCATCCACATGATTTGAGATGGTCGTATGTATTGAGAGCATAGTAAGGCTTTAGCTAGCTATAAATATGAGAAAGGATTGATTAGATGAAATTATATTTAGTTGAATATTTTATTAACAATAAACTGCATAACATGATTGTCAGAGCTAAAAATTATATGGAAGCTGAGACACAAGTTAAGGTTTCAGTGATAGCTAACATTCATGATGATAATTTTTAGGAGGGTGAAGATGACAATTAACAAAGCAATAGCAGCAGGGATAATACTTATAACTATACTTTATATTATAGAAAGTTATACATTGTTTATTTTTGCTAATAAAGATGAGTACAAAGATGTTAAAGATATTATCAGCATTGTAGGAGTAGTCATTGTATCTATGACATTTTTAATGTTGTTCGTTGGGCAATAATTATTAGGAGCTGTTGTGAATGAATAACAAATTTTATGTAGAATGCGAAATATCATATAAAGATGGTTTAAAGGTTTATTTTACAGGATATATAGGCCAAAGAATGAATACTATTGAATATCATGATTTCAGTGGAGCAAAAGTACCTTTTGAAAGGATATTAGGCAAACGTTATGAGCGTTTCAAAATGAATTCAATTCAAGGAACTAGATATGAATACAATAGCTTTATTGGAATATGGGAGAAGTTACACTAATGAAACTGATTAAATCTAAAAGCAGAGTTCAAAAGCATGGAGAAGTTTTTACTCCTGACTGGATGGTTAAAAAGATGTTGTCTGAACCTGGTATTCAAGCAAAGATAAAAGATATTAGAGCAACTTTCTTTGAACCGAGTGTAGGAGAAGGAGCCTTTGTAACTGAGATTTTGCACCAGAAGCTAAATCATGTTGATGAGATATCAAGTAGAAGCAATTGGGTAGAAAATGCTTTATGGGTAGTGGCTAGCATTTATGGAATTGAACTACTTACAGATAATTTAATCATGGCTAAACAGAATCTAGTTAATGTATTGATTGAGCATTATCAGAATTTTTATCAAAAGGAACTGAGTAAGAACACTGATTTGTATAAGTCAGCAAGATATATTATCGATAACAATATAGTTCAAGGTAATGCTTTGACACAATTAAACAACTCTAATGGATTGGTTGTATTTAGTGAATGGGTTAAGCAAGATGACAAAGTTAAACAGTTACAATTTACATTCAAGTCGTTAGTGGAAGATAGCTTCAATTCTTTTGACATGAATAGACAGATTGAATTACTAGATGAAGATAAACCAGAAAGCAATGGATTTATCAAAATAACAAAAGTATACAAGAATAAATTAGGCGGTTTATAGCATGATGATAGAAGTTAGAAATAATAGAGATGATAGTCACATTTACGATTATAAAGGCAGAATATTTTTTGATGTTAATGATCCTTTTGGTTATCCACATCATGAAGTTGAAGTGATAGGTGTTTATGATAATACTGCATCGGTTCGTGATACTAAAACAAATATGACTTGGGTAGTTCGTAAAAATGAACTAGGACTTAAAGAAACAAATAAATCAAAGAAATTTGAACATTTTGACTATGAAGAATGCAAGAAAAAGTGGAAAGGCAAGCACAACAAATTGATTAACACAATTAGAAATTTAGAAATAAGGTGAATATTTAAGTATGTACAAATCAAGACCAATATCACAAGTAATTCATGAAAACATTAATTATATTTTAGATAGAGAGAAACTAACTAAAGAATCATTATATAAAGAAGTAGGACATCAGAAAATCATTTATAATTCGAGTGCGAATGTATCAGTTGAAAAATTAGAATCAATAGCTAAGTTCTTAGGGACAAATATTCCAGATTTAGTTACAGATTGGAAAGATGGTTCATATCCAGATGAACACGAAGAATACGATCATGGATACAAAGATGGATATATGGATTGTTTGAAAGGTAAGAGACTAAAGATCAAATAAAGTTATGGAGTGATTGAGATATGAAACTAGGGACTGCTGTAACAATATTGAATGAAGCATACAAACCAATAAGTCAATGGTCTGACACACTAGAAAAACCTAGTGATTTGCCAGAAAATGAAACAGTACAAGAAGCGTGGAATGTAGTAGTCAAAATACGTAGTAAGCACATTAAGAAATATCATACAGGGCGTGTATATCATAGCAAGAATTTTGATAAGGTTTTTCCTAGAAAAGATGAAATCATTGCTGACATTAAAAACGGTAGCAAGCTATGGGAATTGAACAAAAAATATGGAGTATCAAATTTTTATCCATTATTTGAAAGATTAGGTATTAAATGGATTTATCAAAGATATTCCTTTTTAAGGAAATGCATTTTTGCAATTAAAGATGATGAAATACTTTATTTTAGCAACGTTGAAAATACATGTAGATACTTTAAAATCAACGATAATTACTTTAATAAATGGTACATAGTCGGTGGTGAACCATTGAAAGGATACAAGCTTTATAGATACAATAAATTCATGAAAGTTTATCCAGAATATGAGAGAATTTTTGAAGAAATTATTGAAGAAAATAATTTGTAAAAGCATGAATATGGAATACTCTTGTAGTACTATATAGTTACGGAAGTTAAATCCTTTCAGCGTGCTTTTTAAGTAGGTTTTTTTAGTTGTTATAATTAAAACAGCTCCTTAAATTTATTAATGGATAGCAGAAGTACTTTTAGGGTTGTAGGGGTTCGAATCTCCACTTCTGCATTGTGGTAAGTTCCACGACTTACTGCAAAATAAAATAAGTTATGCATTAATGGTCTTATTTTTTGTGGGTAGAAATACTCACTTTTTTCAGTAATTCTTAATATTATCCCTAGAAGCAAAAGTATGATGGTTTGCTTGTATGATTTTCTCAATATACTCAAATTTTGCATCGTGACTATTAGATCACTTAATCCATTACGCAAAAAGTTCTTAGAACTCCAGTTTAAATACTGGAGTTTTTTGTTAATATCCATACTTTATTGTATAATTAAACTAAGAAAACAAAATGCTTATATGGTATAATAGTAATGTAAATTTATAAAGAAGAACTTGGTACTCTTAACTAAATGTTAGGAGTATTTTATACATAAAACATAAGAAAGTAGGTACATGAATGGATAACGATAAATTTATTCAGTTATGTAAAGAAAAAGTAGTTGATTACCTGGCTAATGGCGCACTAAGTATACCAAGCGATATCAGTACAGATTATGTATATGTTGTATGGCTTAACAGAACATTGCAGAATAACAAAGCTTTGCTATCAACTACAATTGAAGATGGAAAGTACTATGAAGTTACATATAATGGTGACAAGAACGAAATGTATTTTGACGTTTATGTACATGTATATAATGAAGCAATTGAGCTAGGTGATTAGATATGGATGCTAAAAAGATATTGAAACTGTTTTATAGTACTGGTACAAGTGGTGGTGGTAATAAAGGACGTTTACCAGAAAAAGGAAAAGGGCCAGCACCTAAACCAAAAGCTAAAACATTTGCTGATGAGTTACGTGAAATTTCATCAATGGCAGATAATGAGATTGATTCAGTTGCTGATGATTATGCCAGTCGTTTATATAAAGAAATCAAACCGAAATTAATAGAATCAGCAAGAGATAGAAAACATAAATTGTTGGTACAGAAAGATATTATAGAAAACTATATTCTTGGGGGATATGGTATTCCAACAGAAAGTAATTTAAAAAAGAGCGTGCTTAAAGAATTTAAAAATAAGCTTAATCAAGATGGAATCAAAATGAAATTCAAAGAAAATTCTAATGGTACTTGGGCTTATTACATATTCAGTTGGAATAAATAAAGGTTGAATTTGAAATACAACCTTGCCAAATAAATTTTAAGTGAGGGTTGTGGATGAGTTCGGATAGTAAGTTTAAGCAACATAAAGATTATTTAATGCAATATCGAAAGATACATACAAAGATAGATAGACTAAGAAACAAATTGAATAGACTTAATGAACGCTATGATTTGAAAGGTGTGTCATACTCATCACAACCATCTGGCACTGTAACTCAAACACTGGATGATATTTTGGCACAGAAAGAATATGTTGAGAACAAACTCAGTAAACTAACAGAAGAGTCTATTAAGATTAGAAATGAAATCCAAGATAAGTTATTAGAGTTGGATAACCAATTAGAAGCAGAAGTACTAGACTTGTATTTCCTGGAAAGATATAGTTTGACAGAAATAGCTGATACATTATGTTATTCTGAAAGGCAGATAGAACGACTGTATGCTAACGGAATAATGTCAGTGTAATGTCATGTTAATGTCAGTGACACAAGGGTATATAGATGCTAAGATATGTATGATGATAGTATACATATAAAACTATCAATGTCTCCTAGAAATTATTAATATGTTATAAGGCTAGAGAATACTCTAGTCTTTTTTATTTGGTAAGGAGTGATAACAATGGCTCAAAGAGTTGTACTTATGGATGAAAGAGAATTTGATGAAGTAATGAAAGGATTAGATGCATTACCATTTGAAGTTAATCACACAACAGCAAGCAATGGAAAGTATGTTAATGCTTTGATTACTGTATCTAAATCTAAAGTAGAAGAGTCCTTGAAAGCTATGGATTACAATCAATTAAAAGGTAAAGATATTAATTACCATGCTACAGTCAAGTGGGTAGACTAGCATGTATGAAGATAAGTACATCAAGTTCTATCATAGCAAGGCTTGGAAGTTAGCACGTAAGCAAGCACTGACAAGAGACCACTATCTATGTCAAGAGTGTTTGAGACAAGGAATAGTTAGGACAGCTAATACAGTTCATCATATTATTCCTATCAAAGATGATTTTAATAAACGATTGAAATTAGATAATCTAGAAACTATCTGCTTGGAACATCACAACCAAGAACATAGAGAAAAGCCTAGTGGAGAGAAAGACAAATACAAAAAACTGAAAGAAAAGAAACGTGAAGTATTTGTGTTTAAAGCAAATCCAGACTTTAAACTATAGCCCCCCTAGGTCGAAAAAACGCTAGAAACGTTATTAAATCAACGGTGATGACTTTCGTTTACGATAAATTCGTTTTTCAACCAAAAAAAGTAGTTCAAAATCTGGAAGAAAGGAGTTAATTTCTATGCCACAAGCAGCCAAAAGTGCGATGATGCATTTATACGAAGGAAACCCTAACAACTTAACAAAAAAAGAAATTTATAAACGTAAAAAAAATGAGGAAAAACTAAAAATTTCTAATAATAATTTAAAACCACCTTCTTGGTTAGAACCTGGAGCAAAAAAGAACTTTAAACGTATTGTAGAGCTTATGGAACCAACTGGAATTTTATCTGATGTAGACGTGGATATCCTGGCAATATATTGTGATACGTATTATGATTATTTGTCCTATAAACGTAAGATTAGAAAGACTGGTAACATGATTGACGGTAGGGTTAATCCTTTAATTCGTGAAAAGAGAAATGCGTCAGCAGCATTAACTAAATATGCTAACATGCTTGGATTAACTCCTTCTGCTAGAGCGTCGTTAGCAATTCACTTAGATGAAGAAAGTGATGATGACGATGACTTCTAAAATTTTACAATATAATCAAACACAACTAGAAAAATGGTGGAATGATTATAGAAAGTCAATGTTGGGTTGGGCTTATCTAGATAAACCATCTCCAGTAGTTCTAACAACATATTACGCTAAAATGGTTGTCGAAGGTGATATTCCAGCTGGTAAAAATGTTATTTTAGCATGTAAACGACACTTAAAAGACTTGGAAAGACAAGGAGATGAAGATTTTCCTTGGGTATTCGATGAAGAAAAAGCACATAGACCTATTAGGTTCATCGAAAAGAAATGTAAACCGTCAAAGTCAGTTAATGCTCAATTGATATTACAACCTTGGCAACATTTCAATGTTGGGTCAATGTTTGGTTGGGTTCATCGTGATACAGGTTTAAGACGTTTCCGTGAAGGGGTTGTTTTTGTTGGTCGTAAGAATGGTAAAACAACATTAGAATCTGGTTTAGCTGATTATATGGCTGGGTTTGATGGAGAACGTGGCGCTAATATTTATTTTTTGGCAAATGCTCAATCTCAAGCTAGAAAATTATACGATGAATCTAAAGCGATGATTGAAGCTAGTCCTTATCTAGATAAACGTTTTGTCACAACACGTTCTGAAATAAGATTTCCAAAAACAAATTCTACAATTGTTCCTATGTCTGCTGAAAAGAATAATAAAGACGGAGAAAATGTTCACTTTGCCGTGTTTGATGAAATTCATGAATACAAAGATTATTTCTTGATTTCAGCAATGAAACAAGCTAGAGGAGCTAGATTACAACCGTTAATTGTTTATATTTCAACTGCTGGATATGTTTTAGACGGTCCTTTAATGGACTTTATAGACAATGGAAAAGAAGCTTTATCAGATTATGATGCTCATGTTGATGAAAGAACATTTTATTATTTAGCTAGTTTAGATAAAGTTGAAGAAAGCGACGATCCAGAATTATGGATTAAAGCTAATCCTAATCTTTGCTTAATGGATACAGTAAACTTGATATCTGACTACATTAAGGATAAAAGAACTCCTGCTGAATATGCTACTTGGCTGACAAAACAGTTTAATATTTTTAGTTCTACTGATGAATTATCATTTGTAACGATTGAAACCATTAATAAAAACAAGCGTATGATTGATGAAGATACATTATTAGGACGTTCATGTATTGGTGGATATGATTTGTCAGAAACAGAAGACTTTACTGCTACTGGCTTAGAATTTAAGTTAGACGACGGTTCAATCTTTTGGAAAATGCAATCATTTGTACCAGAAGAAAGAGTCAGAATTGATAAGAACCCAGAACGATTACAGGAATGGGAAAAGCAAGGATACTTAACAATCGTTCCTGGCGAATATGTTAATTATGAGTATGTTTATAATTGGTTTGTTGAGCAAGCTAAAAAATATAAAATTCAACAAATTAATTATGACCCTAACAAAGCATTGTTTTTAAATCAGTCATTGCAACAATACGGTTTCAATACTAAAGTTGTTAGACAAGGTTTTACTACTTTAGGTGGACCAATGCAAAACATGAAAGAGTTGCTATTAGACGGTAAGGTAGTAACTAATAATAATTTGATGTTTAGATGGTACTTGAACAACGTTAAGTTGGTAACAGATAGAAATAATAATTGGATGCCAACTAAACAATCACGTAATCGAAAAATTGACGGTTTTGCAGCGTTACTAAACGCTCATGAATCGTTGTGGGAAAACCTAAACGTCAAAGAAAAGAAAGCTAGGATAAAATTTGTCAGTCTAAGATAAGGAGGTGATTATTTGGGGTTTTGGAATAGAATAAAGAGTTTGGTTACTGGAAATAAAAAAGCTAGTGGACCAGTTAGTTTGAAAACAGGTAATCCTTTCCCAATTAGTTTATCTGGTTCAACATTACAAACTAACGAGACGGTATTTTCAGTAATTACTCAGTTATCTAATGCAATGGCTAGCATGCCACTAAAACTATATAAGAATTATGAAGAAGTTACAGACAGTGATTTAGCGATGGAAATAAAATATCATCCTAATCCGTCAATGACTTCTTTTTCTTTTATCCAAAAGTTAGAAACAGACCGTAATGAATACGGAAATGCTTATGTGCTGATTGAAAGGGATGAATACTGGCAACCAGTTAATTTATATCCAGTATCTCCAACTTGTGTGACAGTTATGCAAAATCAAGATGACAATTCAATTTGGTATAAGATAACTGCTACTAATGAAAATATATTAGTATCAGAAGCCAATATTTTACATTTAAAGCATATTTCTGGTTCAACAAGGTTATTAGGTATAAGTCCGTTAGACGTGCTAAAAAATGCCTTAGATTTTGATTTAGCGGTACAGAAATTCAGTTTGTCTGAAATGTCTAAGGTAGATAGTTTTAAGGTTACTTATGGTTCAAATGTTGATGATAATGACAGAAAAAATGTTATTGATAATTTTAGAGCTTTCATCAGAGACAACGGTGGTGTTTTATTTGAAGAACCTGGTGTTGAAATCAGTCAACTACCTAGAGAATTCTTATCTGGAGATTTGATTAACACTGAAAAGATAACTGATACAAGAATAGCTAACGCTTTTAATGTTCCTTTAGCATTTTTAAATCAATCTACTGTTACTAATAACGAAGATTTGATGAGTCAATTTGTGCAAAGAACATTAATTCCAATAGCTAGACAGTACGAACAAGAATTGACTAACAAACTATTAACAGAACAGCAAAGAAAAGCTGGAATGTATTTTAAATTCAATGTCAATAGCTTGTTACGTGGTAATGTTCAAGCACGTACAGCATATTATCAAGCGTTAAGACGTTCTGGTATCTTAACAACTAACGATATTAGAGCGTTGGAAGATTTACCACTATCTAAAGATGAATTTGCAGATAAATTATTTGTATCTGGCGACTTATATCCTTTAGATATGGACCCAGCGCAACGAAAGGGGGTGAGTTCAAATGGTAATGGAGCCAAAGAAACCAATCAAGTATTGGGAAATGAGCAAAACCAACGACAACATTGGTGAGATTTCAATTTATGGTGAAATTGTTTCTGAAAAATGGCTTGATGAAGAAACTTCTGCCACATCGTTTAAAGATGATTTAAATAATTTGGGTAATGTAAAGACTATTAATTTACATATCAATTCGCCTGGTGGAAGTGTATTTGAAGGAATTGCAATTCACAACATGTTGAAAATGCACAAAGCAAAAATTAATGTTTATGTTGATGGTTTAGCTGCATCTATCGCAAGTGTCATTGCTATGAGTGGTGACACTATTTTTATGCCTGAAAACTCAATGCTAATGATTCATAATCCATGGACGGTTGCAATGGGTAATTCAAAAGAATTACGCAAGCAAGCAGACGATTTAGACCGTATAGCAAAATCAAGCATTAAAACTTATTTGTCTAAATCTAATGGAAAGATTGACGAAGAAACATTAGTTAAATTACTAGATGAAGAAACATGGTTATCAGCTCAAGAAGCTGTTGATTATGGCTTAGCTGATGAAGTCTTGGAATCAAACAAAGCAGTTGCTAGTTTACCAGGCGAGTTTTTAGAACGTTATAAACACGTTCCAAATCAATTAATTAAACAATCTGCTCCAGGTAATTCAATCAACCGAGAGCGACTAATTGTCAAAGCTAAAGAAAAAATTAATTATGTAAATAATACATTAGGAGGAATCAAACTATGACAGTTACACTTTATGAAAAGAAACAAAATTTAGGTACTTTAGGCGCACAATTAAAGAAAGTTAATGAAGAAATTGCAATGAAAGCAGGAGACCCAACTGTTGCTGATAAGGATTTAATGCAATTACAAGAACAATCAGAATCTTTAGAAAAACGTTATAACATGTTAAAAGAACAAGTAGAACGTGAAGAATCTGAACAACGTGCTAAATTCACAAAAACAAAAACACCTACTATGACAGCAGAAGAAAAATTAATTCATGCTAAAGCTGAATTTTATCGTGGACAAAGCCTTTCTTCTGATTACAAGCAAGTATTGGGCGATGATGATTCAACAACTAACGGTTCTAAGTTGTTACCAGTAACGATTGCAAATGACATCATTGCAGAACCAACACAAAGCAATCCATTACGTGAAGATGAATTAGTAACAGCAGTAACAAACCTAGAACGTCCACGTATCGATGTAACAATTGATGATGATTCATTCGTAAATGATCAAGAAGTAGCTAAGGAAATCAAATTAAAGGGCGATACAGTTAAGTTTGGACGTAACAAGACAAAACTTAAGGTAGCAATTTCTGAAGCAATCTTAAATGGAACAGATACAAACTTAGTAGAACACGTAAATGCACAATTGCAAAGTGGATTAGCACGTAAAGAAAAAGTTGTAGCATTTGCTGAAAGTCCAAAATCTGGTGAAGAAGAAATGAGTTTCTACTCAACACAAAACAACATCAAGAAAGTTTCTGGCGATACAATGTTTGATGCAATCACTCAAGCAGCAGGCGATATTGCTGACGATTTCCAATCAGACATCAAAGTTTATATGACACGTCAAGACTACATGAAGATGATTAAGGAATTATCTAACGGTTCAGTATCATTATTTGGCAAGGCTCCTGAAGAAGTATTAGGTTACCCAGTTCGTTTCACTGAATTAGCTAAGAAACCAGTTGTAGGTAACTTCAATTATGCTCAATTAAACTATGAAATTTCTTCTGCATTGTACGAACAATGGAAAGACTATGACAAAGGTGTAAATAATTTCCAATTAACAGCATGGTTCGATCACAAGAT
>ERZ1643246.2952-NODE-2952-length-15327-cov-41.340361_pt1 | contig 15327 bp, 14 predicted proteins | sample MGYA00579265_ERZ1643246 | MGnify/ENA primary metagenome ERZ1643246 (study PRJEB29033, sample SAMEA4952261) | chicken gut metagenome | biome: Broiler Chicken; feature: Gastrointestinal Tract; material: Caecum | place: Ireland | collected 2018 | study: Broiler... | reverse complement strand
AGGCATCATGGCTATCGCTCCATTTTAGAGTGTTAATTTTCTGGGAAGTTCACATGCAAGCAAAATGCTGATTTTATGCGGTTTTCTGCGCTCCCCAAATGAGTGCTAAAACATTGAGTGTCAATTATTTTGGAAGTTCAGATGGATTCGCTCTCCGGAACAAGTTTCTGATCAATGTTCTCACTTTTTGCCATCCTGTTTTTCTTTTGCGTGAATTGTTCCGGTTCCACCTTCAACAACACCTTCGCTTCGGATAACTGAGGCTATCGTGCCAAAGAAACATTTCACATCCATCCAAAAGCTCATGTGCTGGACATAGTAACCATCCAGCTTCGCTTTCACATCAATCTCCAATTCGTCCCGGCCGTGGATCTGCGCCCATCCCGTCAGACCGGGACGAACGTCGTTTGCTCCGTATTTATCACGCTCTGCGATCAAGTCAAATTGGTTCCAGAGGGCGGGCCTCGGCCCTATAACTGCCATATCTCCGGCAAGAATATTAAAGAGCTGCGGCAGTTCATCCAGCGATGTTTTCCGGAGAAAATGTCCTACTTTTGTGATATACTGATCCGGATTCTCTAACATATGTGTTGGCATATCATGGGGGGTATCTATTCTCATAGTGCGGAATTTCAAAATTTGAAAATGTTTTTTATGTATTCCAACCCGCTTCTGCTTAAAAAACACCGGTCCCGGAGAGTCTATTTTAATTGCAATAATCAGTATAATATATAGCCACGAAAGACAAATGATCCCGCATAGCGACATAATAATTGCTATAACACGCTTAATCTCATTTCTATACATGACCCCGTATTCCTTTCAACTACTTTTGTTCTTCATATTTTTCCATAATGCGTATCTGCATATTTTGATTTATGATACTTCTCTTCTGATTCATAACCTATACTCTATTTTGGTATAAGATCTACGACGACTATTTCAGGGCTATTATTAAACCTTGGAATTTTTTCATTACTACCCAGTCCCCTTGATAAAACCAGAACCTTGCTATTATCATCCGAATAGTATAAACCACTTTCCCTTCCAGGAAACCATCCTTGATCAGGTGCCCATAGCTCACCTATAAAAGGAATTTGAATTTGTCCTCCATGAGCATGTCCTGCAAAAATACAGTCGATGTCCCACTCATTTAATCCATCATTTATCAACCAACAAACCGGTATATGGCACATCAAAATAGTATAGCGCTCTGTATTCTGAAAATCTGTAAGAAATTCGCACTCTTCTGGATCAGCCTCATTTGTCTCTAAATATTTTGCAGGCAAACAATAACCATATATACCGCCTAGTCGTATTTGTTGCTTCTTGATTACTATATCCTTATATTGTTTATCTAGCACAATTGCACCTGCTTCTTCATACATTTGAAGAAGATCTGTTTTATAATTATTCTGGTATTCTACCTCATGATTTCCCGGTGAAACATAAACTGGAGCAATATCGCATAATGAAGCAATCAAATTTGTTGCTATATCTGTGTTATCCTCGTCAGAATTAACAAGATCACCCGTGACAAGGATTAAATCTGGATTTTGTTCTTCCACTAATCCAATGAGTTTTTGATTATCCTCACCAAAAACGCTATTATGATTATCTGAAAGTTGGACAATACGTATTTCATCAGAGATTTTTTCAGACGAAATCTCTGATACAGATACCCGGAGTAAAGATTTAGAACGATATAATTCAATGGATATATAGACTAGCAACATCAATATAATGATAGCTGCTATAATAAGAACTTTTCGTCTCCAAATATACTTCATATTAAAATGCCTCCAGTAGTGATTCTGTGCCTACTTTCAAGAATATTCACAATCCACCTGTAGGAAAAAAATAGTGCTACAAGAATTTTTTTCTTAAGTTTACTTTCATTATGTTTAGACATATATGTTTAAAGCACAAAACAATCTCAAATCAATTGTCCATTCTATTCTTTATTAACATCTAATGATTACCCCCATACCCTCTTTATTAAGTTCATAATAAATCTGTTTGCTGTTCCCATTAGATATTGACCTTCCTCTAATCTATGATGGCAGATAAAGGAAATAAAATTAGGAACTATACTGTATATCTTTTTTTCAAAAACTTCGAGTATTCCCCTTCTTAATATCATCCTATTTTATAAACCTACTTAAAATTCAATTTTCTGGTTATAAATACAGAACATCTGTTCATTATCATAGAAATAATTACCACTACACTAGTTACAACAATACAGTCTATAATCCAACTACCCGTTACGCCAAATAACTTTATTGGGCCAACGGTAAACATATAATGGTACAAATACATTTCAAAGCTTATACCACTAATCCACAATACTAACTGATTTGCTTTTCTGTTTTTAAATATGTATGCGATAATATAAAAAATACAAAATGCTACTATTGCCTGTGTATAACTCACAGTTATTCGATCGTATAAATATGAACCATCAAAGTTCATTCGAATTAGTATCCTCACACCAAATGCCAAGATTATAAGACCAGATGAACAAATCACTCCTATTGATGTTAAGTAAATATCAGTAAACTTATATCCTATCAAGTATGCTAACGCATACCAGCAAAATGGGATAAAAAGCGTATATACAAAAGCTGGCGGAATAAATGATAAAAAAATTGGAGCAATTAAAAAAACAGCTATATATATTATATAATTCTTTCTACTACTACAAATTTTCAAAACAATAAATCTAATTATCGGAGTAAGCATATAGCAAAACAAAAGTGCTGTTATAAACCATGTTTGCTCCGCTCCATACACTCCAACATCTGATCCTTGTAGCCCTAAAACTAAGAATAGCCAGTCTCTCGTTATAATATTTCCGCCTAATAGTATTGTAATAACCGCCAATATAATCACAAATAATTCATATGGAATATAAATCCTTTTTATTCGTCTCATATACCATGTTAAAACATTCTTTCCTCCCTCTCGGGCTCCAAATAGAAAACCCGAAAGTATAATAAAAATTGGAACACCAATATTTAAAAATTGTGCAGACATATTTAGTAAAACATTTGTGCTTTGCTCTGTATAATGACATAAGAGAATTAAAATAACACCTAAAAATCTTATCACTTCTGCAAACTGAATATCTTTCTTCATATAGTTCCCCCAGAATTTCAACTTTGTTATTATTCTGTCCTCTTTTATAGCCAATTACATATTTACTTTACTATCCATATACTAATTCTCCTATAAAATAAAGTTTCAATCTCATAACAATTTTCTTCTTTTTTCACCCCGTTTTCTTTTCACAGATTATTTTATAAATTTTTCTGACTAATCTTTGAATAATATTTCCTCTCGGATACAAAGCCTGATCCAAACATTCTTCAAAACTCCAATTTTTCTTCTTTCTCAAATTTTCATAAAACCGTTCTCTTTTAGAATGAGGAACTATACTTCTATTCAGTGGTATATTTTTCTTTGTGGCAATCTCTAAGTCTACATACTCCAATACTTCATTATCTAATTCTTTTTTAATCTTTTGAATAAGTTTATCGCCCTTAACAGAATCAACTAATACCATAGATGTCCCTGCTGTGTTCTGAATTGCATATTCTGGAAATTTATCTTCAATTCCCCAAAAATCTCCCAATGTTAAATCAGATACCCTATTCAATTTTGTAAATTTACACTCATCGCACGAAGATCTTGACAATAGTTCACATAAAAAAGCTCTCATATAGATATCGCCTGCTCTTGTGCCTTTATAACTTGTTCCGTCATCAAATAAAATCGACATTCCTTGTGTATCCCATTTTTTATCTATACCAATCTCCTGTTTATATCGAAATAAGACTTTATCAATTTTCTTTCCCAGCGTCTTAGCTATACTGTCACAGTACTTTTTATAGGCCATAGGACTTGGAACACCGTGACAGACAAAATCAATGAGTAACAATCTTTCGTATTCTTTACCCAGAAAATTTTTTAATGCCTGTACTTGACATGGTGTTCCGGAAAAAACGACATACTTATTCATTGACAAGTCTGTTTTTACTTGTTTGTATACATTTTCTGTATCGCTTTGAACATATTTGGATCTACTTAACTGATTGACATTATCCCAATTTGTAACTCTAATATGCTTTACGATATTTTCTGTAGTAATAGAAGCCCCATATATAGCATAGTCTTCTTTTCCTTCAACGTATGCTTTACAAATTCGTAAAAAGGCTCCACCCGAAGAATATTCTTGCTGTTTTTCTTTATCCTTATTATAATAAACAATACATTCCGGTAAATTTGTCTGAAATGATTGAAAATTTTCCGGACAGACTTTATAGCAAAGTCCACACTCAACACATTTTTTCTTGTCTATCCGTGGATACCAAAAACCTTTTTCATCAATTTTCATGCTAATCGCATATTTAGGACACACTTGCTCGCATGCTTTGCACCCACAGCAACAACTATTTGTAATTATACTCTTTTTCATATTTTTTAACATTCCATCCAATATATTCTGCGACTCTTTTTGTTTCGTATGAATAATCACACGAATTTCTTCATAGTCACATTTAGTCGATAAAGTTTCCGCAAAGTCACCATATGAATCAGTCTCATAAATAATCCGGCTCTCCTGCTTTAGATCTTCTAATAATTCAGCCGCCTTACTTTTAGGTGAGTACGCTACAAATTGAGTTTCTCCCAACACTAAAAAAATACTTCCATGAAAAGTGTTTGTAACAACATATCTGGATATAGAAAGATATTACTGAAACTGTTCCGGCGCGCATAAAATTTTTTTGTCTGCGAATTCGAGATAAAACCACAAAGAAACAATTTTCAGCTTTTGTTCTCTGGCAAACCACTTTATGTATTCAGAACATTTTTTCCGTTCACTGGGATATCCATACAAAAGCAGTAAGTCCTTCTTCTCTTCTTTCGAAGAGACAATTCCTTTTGTTACAATAAGGTAGGATCTACAACCTTTTCTGCACAAAGCCCTGTAAATGTCTGTAATATATTCTATGTATTTTGATCTCGGACAGTTATATAATCAAAATTATTAAAATACTTTATATACTCTAGATATTTCTTAAAATCTTCAACACCTGCTCCGCTCATGCTGGCTGCATATACAATAAATGATGTATAGTCTTCTTGTATGATCATACAACACTACGGCATTATACATTTCACAAAATTTATCAACCGCTTTTATTAATGTATCAATCCATACTTTATGTACTCCTACAAAAACAGCAAATTTCTGATCACGCAGTTGCGGGAAACCATCTTCAGGATATACACGACTAATCATGCGAACATTAGGAAGTTCCACGCATAAATCCGCTCTCTTCTGAAAGTCCACATGCGAGATATGCTGCCGAACGTTCATCGACAGAAGAATATATCTGAAAAAAATTATCCTGCTGAATACTGGCTACAAAGCAAGCATTTGTCGTTCCAGGACTTGCAATCACCTTCCTAACACCATATTTCTTCATTAAAGCTATCAAAATCTGTATATTTTTTTCTGACGTATAGCCCTTCAACATAACTTTTTGGGAATTATTTCTATTCCCTCTTTGCAAATTTTGTTATCATTTTATTTAATATTTCTGCAGATTGCCTTCTCTTAGATTGTATAATTTTAAAAGTCTCTTCATAATTACAGGGTGTACGTAGAACATTTGCAAACATATCATACGTTGCCGACTTCTCAATTATCCGTTTGTCCTGATCAAATTCTTCCAATAATTGACGTCCCTTATCACGAGGGCTATAAGTAATAAATTGAGCTCTGCTCAAAATAGAAAAAATACTTCCATGAAAAGTAGTTGTTATAACATACTTGGCATCATTAAAATACGTTATAAACTCTTCAGGTCGGCATACGACGTTTTTGTCAGCAAACTCCAAGTAAAACCACAAAGAAACTATACTTATGTTTTCTTCTTCAGCAAATCTTTTAATATAAGGGATACTGCTTTTCCACTGGTATGGATAACCATACAACAAAATAAACGGTTTCTTGTTATTACCACTACTTCCACTTACAATCGGATCATTTTCTAATAATATAGTCGGATCTACAACCTTATCTATTTTTTTGCCAGTAAGCGCTTGAATAATGGAACGACTATTATCGTCACGAACCGTAATTGCCTTAAAATTTGAAAATTTTTTTATAATATCTGGATACGAGCGATAAAAATTTTCGCTAGCTCCACTCATACTTGCCGCATAAACTATTGATGGTCCATATCCTTCTCCCCAAAAAATAGACTTTCTGCAAACAGACGTAGTTATATTCCATATTTCATCGCTTCCCAAAATATATATATCTGAAGCGTCTTTTGTAATTTCAACTGCCGCCATAGCTTTTAAATATTTTTTAAAAATCTTTTTCCGCCTATAAATCCACTTTTTTTCCTGCAACTACTAATAAAAAGCGGATATAATTTCAAATTATCTACAGGATGCTTTAAGAATCTGGCAAAATAGCGAAGGATATTAATATCTAAATTTGGGCAATTTTCCTCAAAACCTTTTTTAATCTCAGCATCACTTCTAATTTTTATATGTTTTACTAAATGACCATAATTCTGAAGATATCTCTTCAGCGCTATCGCTTGTAACATTGCTCCCATATTATCTGCATCATAAAATGTTATAATTGCTATTTCCAATGTGTCTGACACCATCCCTAATTTTTTTATACAAATCAAATATTTTGGATTCAATCCTGAATTTCATCCAATTCGCATCACAATAATATTTCAAAATCCGCTTATCTTCTAATACGCTAGATTTCCCAAGCATAAAATAATACTCTTTTGAATGTTTTACAAATAATCTAAATTCATTAAGACAAAACTGAGAATTATACAATTCTGATCTTATAAACTTACATATATCTTTTGAAGACCATCCCAGCTCATATAAGGCATTGATATGCTGCTTGAGAAAATTATAATGAATCGCCGGATAAAAATGTGTGATATTACTAAAAGGCTGAATAGACTTATAAAATATATCAAGTGCATAACTCAAATTATTAACTTTGTCCAGATTACCTGGTTGATCCTTTTTGCTGGCTGCCATTAATGAATCAGGATGTATCAAATAATTATAGAGATTCAACCGAATACAATAGATTTTATTTATACATCCAAGATAACACAATAAAAAAAACAAGTCCTCTGCATAATTTTCATTGACAAATCTGATATGATTTTTTTCGATTATATCCCTTCGGTAAATCCTATTCCATAATTCCCATCCCACATGATATTTAAAAACTTCTTGAATAATAAATCGAATTTTATCATCAAGCAATGTCAAATCATATGTTGCTTCCTTAAAATTACTATAAGATAATGTCTTTCCATTTATATCCACTTTTTGATAATTAAACACAACCATTTCGTACCCTTTATTCATAAAAGGTACAATGGCTTTAAATAGACCCGGCTTAAGGTAATCGTCACTATCCATAAAATAAATATATTTGCCATCCGCCGCATTAAGCCCCTGATTTCGGGCTAAAGCAGGTCCCTGATTTTTAGTATGAATTGTTCTAATTCTTTTGTCCTGTTCCGATAGGGTATCGCATAAAATTTCCGATCCATCATTAGACCCGTCATCTACTAATATTATTTCCATATTAGGATAATCTTGTGATATCACTGAATTCACAGATTTTTCTAAATATTGCACGACATTATAGACCGGTATAATAACACTGATTTTTTCACTTTGCATAATAATTTCCACCTAATAAAAAAAGCGATGTAAATATTTTTTAGCCAAACGATATAATTTATACTTATGAATAATCTTTAAGGTTCTTATTATTCTCTTATCCGAAAGATTCTGTAATAAGTACTGTTTTTCATTTAATAACTCATCCAATACCAATTGAAAATATTCATTTTTATAATCAGAATTATAAAGTTTATCTATTAATCCAATATATCTGCATACCCAGTTATATACACACTTTTGAGCATATTTATTAGTTCTCTGTAACAGTTTAAAATGAATCTCTTTCCATAAAGTTCTGCTTTCAATTTCCCTAATTGTCAACAAAGAATGACTAATACTATTTTCCCGGATATAATAAAAATAGAAAGACTCTTCAATATGTATTATTTTATTTGCTGCTAATAGTAAATCTGGAAAGATATATGTATCCTCATTAATTTTCCCCACCGGGAAGGGGAATACCAACTCAGTTTTACCATCTATTTGCTCTTTAAGAAACAGTTCTCTTTTATATAATCCATCCCAAACTGTTGACTTCATATGTTTTGTAGCAGAAAAAGAGGTAAAAATAAAATCATTCAATGCGTGTTCCGAATCATAAACTGTAACTTTTCCCGTCCCTATATGATGCAGTACTTTATTATCATCTGAGAAATTTACGAAATCAGATTTTATAATATCCGCATTATATTCTGTCAATTTTTCCAGCAACCGCTCATACATATCTTCTCTGATATAATCATCACTATCTACAAAGCCTAAATAATTTCCCTTTGCCTGCAACATGCCATAATTTCTGGCCGATGAAAGCCCTCCATTACTTTTATGTAGCACTTTAATTCTATTATCAAGTAATGCTAATTCGTCACATATCGTTGGAGAATTATCCGTAGAGCCATCATCTACTAGAATAATTTCTAAGTATTTATATGTTTGTCCTATAATCGAATTTACACAACGTTTTAAATATATTTCCACATTATAAACTGGAACTATCACACTGATCAGATCATTCATAAAACATTTTTCTCCAATGCTTAATCATTATCCCCATCTTTATTCTTATTTTCCATTTTATTTGTAAAATTTTCTCGAACAATGTTGGTTTACTTAATTTATCAATGGTTTTAAAAAAGCCCCATTTCCTATAATATTTGAAAAATAATTTTCTTTTTTTTGTTAACGGAACAGATTCGATTAGACATGAATTATCAATAGAGACGATTTTTTCCGGCATTTCTTTATATTGAATTTTATCCAAAATATTATTAAATAACCACATCCCATTTTCAGAATGTATAATTCCTACTGACGTTCCAAATGGATTTATAAGACTATTATCAAACCGTTCTAATCCCCAAAAATCTCCTATAGTGATATCACTACACCTTTTGAGGCCTTTATATTTACATCTATAACAGCATTGTCTCAAATAAAGATTTTTAATAAACCCTTTTATAAATCTATTATCCTGATATTTTTCTTTAATTTCTTTCCCGCTTTCACATCTAAACACAAGAGGCCAGCCTGCATTATCCTTCGACTTGTCACGAAATGTCATATCAATTACTTTATCTTCAGGACTTAAAGCTTTCAAATATGTTTCCCAAACTAATGGTGATGGTACCCCATGACAAATTAAGTCCATTGAATATAGATTTTCATAATCTTTCTGTAAATACATCTTTAATCCGGCCACTTGACAGGCAGTGCCGGAAAACAAAACTTTCTTTCCAGTATTTAATAGGTTTTTTACTTTAACATAAATATCGCCGATCTCACTTTGCACATATTTAGTTCCAACTAGCTTTGGTAAATCCTTCACAGTATCAATTATAATATGTCTCAAATGGAGCTTTTCATCAAATGCAGCCCCAACAGCATACCCCCCCTGCGTAAGAATAAATTCCGCAGCGGTAGCAAATAAGCCGCCAGAAGCACTTTTCTTATGCCGTTCCTCATCTAAAGAATACATTGCAAAAACTTTATTAGCTCCGGAATGGATCATTGGTTTACGTATAACCGGACATACTTTGATACAATTTCCACAATGAATGCATTTCTTTTCATTAATATTAGGTATTAAAAAGCCTTCGCTATTACTTTCCATATGTATAGCGTAAACAGGGCAAATATTATAACAACTATGACATCCAGTGCAGTCTGCCATATTTATTTTTTCCACTATATTCATCTTTACACCTTTAGAATAGTTTTCTGAGTCATTATTTTTTTATTACAAATTTGAGAGATAAATTTAATACTATTTTAATCTTATTTTCTAACATTTTAAATTCTTCTTTATTTCTAAAACATATATAAAATATGCTATTAGGAATAACCGTGCATATGAGTATTTTAAGTAATGGATCAATAATAATACCTATAGATATTTTACTGCAGATCATTAAACAAATACAACAAGTCATAAAAATTATAATTGTATACTTCATATATTTTTTAAAATATGCATATGGTGACTTATGTAATCCGTATTTAAACAGAGCAAACGGCTCATACCACGCATTTGTTAATAATCTTGCTATCACGTTTGCTGCCTGTATACCAAATACTCCCCAAATATTTCCCATATAAATCGATAAAAATAAGTTAAGAATGCTTGTCCCTATCAAAATATATCGCCCATATTTAAACAAACCTAATGCATTTTTAAAACTCCAAACTGCATTCATCAAACCTATAACATAAAAATTTAATGCCAATATAGCAGGAATCGAAATATCAAGGATATATTCTGATCCAAATAACAATCTTACCAAATCTGAAGAACAACATAGAATACCAACAGATGCCCATCCAAAAGCCCAAAAATTTGCCAAGTTTAATGTATTAAATAATAATAATTTTCTATCATCATTTTCTGTTACCCCGAAATTCCCGATGCTAGCTGTTAAACCATTAAATATTTGATTTAATAAAGAATTAATTGTTGAACTCATCAAAGCATAATTTGATAATAATCCAGTAATAGATAATCCACTAAAATATGTAGTAATAATACTATTTGTATTATTAAGTAGCATATTAGCCAATTTATTTATAACAAGATAGCGTACATTTTTACTGATCTTTTTTATTTCTATCCTTGACAGTACGCTTCCCCTTTTAATAATATATGGATATTGTTTTTTTGCAATATATGATACGATTATATTATACGAAATACCTCCTATAACTTGTATCATTAAATAAAACATATAATTAGATGTCAATAACAGAATCCCTATTTGGAATACACTCTGTAGTATAGTTATAATATAATTCACACCTGACACTAAATAATTCTTTTGTGCAGCCTGTAATAGTGAGGCTCTATAACTAAAAAAATAAGAAAAAACAGAATTAAATAAATAGAGAAGATAAATAACGTTTAAATTTTCTTTTATAGCTGGCGGATTCTGTATAATAAAATTTAAAAAGGGAAACATAGCCATGCCAATAACAGCTACAACAATCCCTATTACCATGTAAGCTTTACGATAGAATTGAACTAGTGCACATATTTTGTCCTCATCATTCTCCGCTAATGGTTTATAAAGCGCATAAACAATTGCACTTCCAATACCAAGTTCTGCTAGCGAAAGCATCGTCAGGATATTGCTAAATAATCCGTTAATCCCCAGATAATCCGCAGATAAACATCTCGTAAAAACCATTCTGCAAACAAAACCCATTATTGTATTTAGCAAATAGCCACCAATTCCTGCAAGAATATTAAAAAACGAATATTCAGTACGTGTTTTTTCCATCATTATCTAATATATATGATTTTTACAAATCACATAATCCTCCTTACAATATCACATTGATATATCGTACTTTCTGCTCTTATTATTCTAAACATACAGCGTGCATAGCGACACGCCAAACTTCAGCCTACTTAAGTAATTTTAATTTACGAAGTCCTCTTAAGATATAGTATATCAATGGATTCATCAATTTATAATAGGCAAGCTGATATTTTAAATCTGGAACAGAGTCACACAGATATCTGATTTTTTCAAAATTTTCTTTAGCCAACATCTTATCTTTATATTTTACAGCAAGCTCCAGATATATCCCTGCATATAATTTTTCAATTCTTTTATTCCAATTATTTTGCTCATCCGGTTCCATAAACATACTGACTAAATGCCGACGAATATCTTTATAACCTTCCATCGCATTTATTTCCTTTGTTAAAACATCCCCTTGAGAAAAATGTGACAACGAATCTTTCTGCACAAAATATTTCATTAAAGGCTTATCGATAAATCCAGCCTTGCTGATATATGCCGCCATCATCACAAATTGAAGATTCTGTCCATATCTGGAAGGATATATTTCTCTGTTTGGATAAAGTTTTCTCAATATATCCATTCTTATCATGTATGAACCTGGCCATAAATAGGTCGTCCCATCAAATAAATCATCAAATATATCTGTTTTAACTTTCATTTCATCATTAACTTCGAAAAGCCGATCATATACGTTTAAATTTTCTTCTGTAACATAATATCCATTTGTTCTAACCAATCCGTATTCTGGATGTTCATCTAAATATTTACGTCTTTCAAGAATAGAATCTGGCATCATTACATCATCCGCATCCAGAAGAGTCAGATATTGTCCTGTAACTTTTTTAAATGCATTATTGCAAGCTGCTCCTACCCCTTGATTATCTTGCTCTAAATAAATAAATTTCGCTAGTGAATTCTTTAGATCTAAACGTTTCCTCTGTATAATGTCTGCAGTATGATCGGTCGATCCGTCATTGATCAAAATCAGTTCAATATTATTATCTGACTGACTTAATATGCTATCCAAACAGCGTTCAATGAACCTTTCACCATTATAACATGGTACAATCAAACTAACCATTTAAAACCTCCATGATTACTCTCATTTTTCCCTGTTGTTTTTACATATTTGCTTCTGAAATTACAAATCATACTCTCTCCAATGCTAGCTTTGCTTTGTTTCCACTTTTAATATATTCAGGCATAAATTGTACTAAATGCTGTTTTATTCTCTGTTCATTATCAATTAACCATTTTACTTTATCCACAAGCTGTAAAGGATGAGTAACTGCCTGCACCGGCAACACATATTTTTCATCCGTACCAAATAAATCAATTGCGATTCCACGTGCTTTTACCGAATATCCCACAACAAGTGTCGGTACCATCGTTGAGTATGCAGCGATGGTTGAATGTGTTCTTGCGCCGACAAACATCCTACATTTAGAAATAATATATTTCAACTCGGGTGCTTTATGATCCTTAACCATAATTAAACGTTCATCGTGCTCAAAATCGTCATATAATCTTTTTAACACACTCCTGTCATCATTTTGTTGCCAGACAACATGCGGTATCAAAGCGATATTCATATTAGTATTACGAAGAATAAAATCTATCAAATGCTTATAATTTGCATAAGTAACTCCACTTTGCTTTTCGTTGGATACAATCATAGGACTTATATTAATTCCTATTACATTTCCATCATTAAAACGGTGATCCAATTCGCATTTTTTTGCCTGCATAAAAAAGGCCGGATCTGGAGCTAATACAACATTTGCTCCTATTTCTTGGATAGCTTTATATGTAATGCTTTCTCTTGCCACAATCAGCTTATATGATTTCAAATCTCTGGATACATCGTCATCTTTTACAATTTCAGGTTCAATAGAACATCCCCATAAAACCGTTTTGATACCGTTATCCTGATATGCTTTATTTAAGAACGCATAAAACTTCTGATTTGTATAGCAGTAATTATCCCCCCCTACGGACAATGCCAAAGTAGACTGATCACTTAGTTCCCTAATTGTAGATAAATAGGACAAACCATCCATAGCCGTGTAATCACCCATTATTTTTAATTTCATATATGCCTTAACAAACTGTAGTTTACTTGGACTCCCCGCCCTAGCGTCATATATATCACAAAATTCTTCTAAACCATATCGCCTATCTTCGTCAACATTTTCTGAAGAAATTATTAAAGGCTTTTTTAATAATTCATATGTTCCCCTGACAATAGCTTCACATCCATGATTTCCGCAACTACCATTTCCGTATAAAATAGTCTTCATATTTATATCCATTCCTTTCGCTTTGCTCAGGCACAAAACGTTATGAAAATGTTTTTCCTGAGCTTATTTTTCTTTATAATTCTTCTTGTAGGGAACTCGGTATACTACAAATCACGGGGAGGTGAGTGGGCTGTCCGGCTTGCCGGATGACCGAATGTTTATATGTGTAGTCCGCCTTTTCAAGCACAAATAAGTGTGACGCAAGAGCACGTAATCTTATCTTTGTATAAACAATCTCGTTTATGGCTTAGGCGTTCAGTCAATGCCGTCTCTCCCTATAATCTTTAGCGAACCTTCTGGTTCTGAAAGGAGTCCCTATGGCTTTAAAAATCGTGTACAAAATCTGCTGTGGCATTGATGTCCACAAGACTTTTGTAGTGGCCTGCATTGCTTCTACTGACAGCAAGGGCGTGACCACCTATGAGAACCACCGTTTTTCGACCTACACGAAGGGTCTGAAAGATTTGTTACAATGGCTGCTCAAACATAACTGCAAGGATGTCTGTATGGAATCCACCGGTAAATACTGGATCCCTGTCTACAATGTTTTAGAAAACGATTGTTCGATTGTCCTTGCCCATCCCAAATATGTTAAGGCTATCCGTGGAAAGAAAACTGACAAGAAAGATGCCAAATGGATTGCTGACCTGTTCAAGCATGATCTTGTTGCCGGTAGCTTTATGCCGCCCGCTGACATCCGCCAGCTCCGTGACCTTATGCGTTACCGTTTCAAACTGACCTGCTTTATGTCAAGCGAAAAGAATCGTTTGCAGAACTGTCTCACGGTTTCCAATATCCAGTTGGGAAACGTTGTTTCGGACACCTTCGGCAAATCTGCTCAGGCGATACTGGATAAACTTTTGGAAAATCCCGCAGATACTTCCTTTGACCTTGAACCTCTTGTTTACAAAAGTTTGAAAAAGAAACTTCCTGAACTCCGTGACGCCATTGACGGCTATATCACACCGGAACAGGCCGGCAAACTTAAGGTGATCAAAGCGCATTATGAAAACCTTGAATCCCGGAAAGCAGAGCTTGAAGAACTCATTCTTGCGCTCGCCGCTCCCTATCAGCAGGAACTTGCCATTCTCCAAACCGCTCCTGGTATCCGCAGTGACTTCACTGCCATCGGAATTATTTCCGAAATCGGTACCAATATGGAGGCTTTTCCTTCGGCGAAACACTTATGCTCATGGGCCGGACTGACTCCGACCAACAATGAAAGCGCAGGGAAGAAAAAATCTGTCCGGGTTTCCAAGGCCGGATGCTATATCAAGCCACTGCTGGTGCAGTGTGCTAATGCTGTCGTTACCAGCAAAAAGCATCCGGAGATTCGTAACCGCTATCTCCGTCTCAAAAAGCGTCGCGGTCACAAGAAAGCAATCATTGCCATAGCAAGAATGCTTCTGACTGCATTGTACCAAGTCGCTGGCGCGACGGCTAGCCCCAGGTACATGTTTCCACCACTT
>ERZ1643246.2948-NODE-2948-length-15352-cov-24.749232_pt1 | contig 15352 bp, 19 predicted proteins | sample MGYA00579265_ERZ1643246 | MGnify/ENA primary metagenome ERZ1643246 (study PRJEB29033, sample SAMEA4952261) | chicken gut metagenome | biome: Broiler Chicken; feature: Gastrointestinal Tract; material: Caecum | place: Ireland | collected 2018 | study: Broiler... | reverse complement strand
GGCTGCTCTTTTTCTCGCTCTGAATCTGATACTTTCCTAAAGAATTATACCACAAAACAACAAAAGATGGGCAAAAAAGGAGTCGCAAAAACGATCAAAATGATAACAGTTCAGCAGGCTGAACTGTAACTCAAAATACAACCATTCAGCCATCCGAACTGTTACATCGGAACTTCCTTCTCTGCCCATCAAAAGATCATGAAATTATACTCCCGCATCCGGCCTTTTCAGTTCGCCGCGCAGTCTGATCAAAACAATCGCAGACAGAACCGCAGCGAGAATCGCGGTGCCGGCAAAATTCAGCCAGATACCAGTCAGTCCCAGCGGCCAGAGGATTCCAATCAGGATCACCGGAAATAAAAGCGCGGTTGATACGGAAATAATGGATGCGGGAAGAGGTTTTTCCACCGCCAGCATATAACTCTGTGTGGCAAAGGAAAACCATCTGGTAATATAGGTGATGCTGAAAAGCCGCAGCGCGCCGACTGACATACTGGGGACCTCAGGACCGGCATCCGCAACGAAAAGTCTGGTAATCTGTTCCGGAAGAAGCGCAATCACGCAGACCGCCAGCAGGGAGACGATCCCGCTTGCCGTAAAGCAGCACTTTTCAATCGCCCGCACTCTGGAAAACTTCCCCGCTCCCCAGTTATAACCGACAGCCGGCTGAAGGGAATCGCACATTCCATACAGAAGCGGCTGGATGAATCCATCCGCGAACATTAAAATTCCGTATACGGAAACAGCCGTCTCACCGCCAAGACGCACCAGGATCGCATTCATAAGGATCGACGTGATCCTTCCTGCAATGTTATTCAGAAAATTCGGACTTCCACATGCGATGATCTGCCGTATCATTCTTCCGTGAAAACGCGGTTTACAGAATCGAAGCAGCGCTTTTCCGCGGACAAACGGAACAAAGGCAATCACTGCACAGATCAGCATTCCGGAACAAGTCGCGAGCGCAGCGCCCCAGATTCCAAAGCGGAGCACACCGAGAAACAGGAATTCCAGCACGCCGCTCAGCACAGACATCAAAATGTTCAAAAACATACTGCCCCGGATAAATCCGCAGATCCGGAGATAGTTGTCCACAGCAAAGATGATCGTCGTTACCGGCGAACAGAGCGCATAGACTCTCAGATACTGAACCGCAAGTTCCGCGAACTCTCCTTCCGCCCCCATAAACCGGATCAGCGCCGGCGCCAGAGCGAAAAGAATGCTGCCGATCACCACACCCGCCGCGACGATCATCAGACAAGCACAGGTGAAAATATTGTTTGCCTCCTGAGTCTTTTTTTGTCCCAGACAGACAGAGATCGGAACGGCGGAGCCAACGCCCACAAGATCCGCAAGTGAAAAATTAATAATCACAAAGGGCATCGCAAGATTGAGCGCTGCAAATGCAGTCGCCCCTAAAAACTGACCTACAAAAACACCGTCAATCGTCTGGTAGAGCGCCGAGGCCAGCATACTGATCGCCCCCGGAATCGAGGCGAGAAAAAACAGCTTCAGCGGCGGCGTCTTTGAGAACAAAACCGTTGAATTCATCGTTGTATATCCTTCCTTTCCTTGTCTTCCTCCAAAATGCATTTCAAAGTTTTATGCAACTGTCCGGTTCGGTTTCTTCGGTTATTTCATATCTGCCGGATCGATCCTTTTCCGCTGTAAGATACCCGGGATTCAGATTTTCCGGATATTACTCTGTAAGAGATCCACATATTTCTGTGTCAGGGACAGCAAGGCTTCTTTCTCGCTCTCCTGCAGTTCCATAAAGGACTGCCGTTCAGCGGCAACCAGCGGAGCGATCATCTGCTGAACCACTGAATTTCCCTGCTCCGTCAACACGACCAGTTTATTCTTCTGATTTCCGGGTACAGATTCCAGCGCAATAAGTCCCTGCCGTTCCAGAGTCTTCAGCGCAGAATTCAGGGTCTGGGGCGGATAATGCCATTCCGAGCAGATCTCTCTCTGTGTGTAGGGGGTATCGCTCAGGCAGAGAGAGTACAGCAGCCACATGGCAGTGTCAGACATCCCGTGGTCTCTGGCATACTGATGGTAGATCTCGTCCATCTCCTTATATAACTGATTAAATGTGGCAAGAGGATCTGAATAATCTTTTTTCATGAAGCACCTCCATTTCATCCGAAAACGGACGATCGAATTATAATCCGAAAACGGATGATTGTCAATATAACTGCTAAAAAACCGGAACTGCTGCAATAATTTACAACAGTCCCGGTATAGTTTCTCGTACTTATCTCATTTTCGGCACGGCGGACAGGAAACCGGAGCGTCAAAGCTTGGATTGAACGCGTAAAAGTTTTTGAAATCGAGATCGTCCTGCACGGAACGGAGGGCTTCACCGAACCGCTGGAAATGGACGATCTCACGGGCACGAAGGAAACGGATCGGATCCGCAACCTCCGGATCTTTGACAAGCCGCAGAATGTTATCATACGTGGAGCGGGCTTTCTGTTCCGCAGCAAGGTCCTCGAACAAGTCTGTCACAGGATCTCCTTTTGACTGAAATTCGCAGGCGTTAAACGGTATCCCTCCGGCCGCCTGGGGCCAGATTCCTACTGTGTGATCTACATAATAGTTGGAAAAGCCCTGTTTCTCAATTTCCTCCGGAGTAAGATTACAGGTCAGCTGATGGACAATGGTTGCCACCATCTCAAGATGTGCCAGTTCTTCCGTGCCGACATCCGTCAAAACTCCCATCACAGTCCTGTTCGGCGCCGTGAATCTCTGCGACAGATAGCGCATCGATGCGCCCATCTCTCCATCCGGACCTCCGTACTGACTCATAATAATCTGGGCGATCTTGGCATTTGGAGTTTTGATGTTGACAGGATACTGCAGCCGTTTTTCATAATTCCACATATTATCTGCACCCTCCTTTCCTGGACGGTTCCCATGGCCATGGCTGCTGTACCCATTCAAAGGAACGGCTCATATTGTCGTTGGCAGTATCGATGGTCAGAGGGCCGAAATTGCGGGAATAAGTTTCCAGCGCTTCCTGGCGCATTTTCAGTTTCTCCCGGAAGAATGCCAGTGCATCCTCATCGTCCGGATGCGTATCCAGATACAGGGTCATTTCATTGACCGCAAAGCTCACCTGGTTGATCCAGGCGAGCAAATTTTCTCTGTTTGGCTGCTGTCCTCTCATTAACATCCGGCGCCTCCTTTTCCACAGAATGGTTTATGCAGATCCGGGAAGATCGTCCCGGCCTGGAGTCCTGTCCGCAGATCATAGGTCTGGCCAAAACGCTGCATCGGCACATAACCCATCGACAGAGGAAGTTTATCCACCGATTTCTCCCATGGATCCTCCTTCTGACGGCACATGTTCTGCCTGCCGGCCATCGAATTTCCGATACTGCAGGAACAGTTACAGTTCATACGATAGTTTTCCATCTTCTCTCCTTTCCGTCTGATTTCTTCTTCCTTATCAGTATATGAGCGCACAAAAAAAGTGCCATTGCATTTATGACACTTTTTCTGCACAAAATAGTCCCTTTTTTCTCCCTTTTTCCGGTTTTCCTGACGGAAAAAGCAGACTCCCATGCATCCTCATGTATTTTCTGTACCAGTTATACGGCCTTCAAATCAGGCAGTTGTTCCACGGATGAGACAATTACCGGCAGCTGCTACGCAGGATCTTTTCCAGAAAACTTTCGCCGGAGACTCCGTCATGAATCCCGAACAGATCCAGGATCGTCGCAGCGATATCGGAAAACGTCTTCCGGGTGCCGAGGTTCACTCCCTGCCGGATGTCCTTGCCGCAGATCATCAGCGGAATATATTCTCTGGTGTGATCTGTTCCCGGAAAACCGGGATCACATCCGTGGTCTGCGGTGACCATCAGGATGTCTCCATCCCGCATCCGATCCATAAATCCCGGCAGCCATCGGTCGAATTCCGTAGCTGCGGCCGCATAACCGTCGATATTGTTGCGATGCCCGTACAGCATATCGAAATCCACCAAATTCGTAAAGCAGAGTCCTTCAAACTCTGCCCCGGCGAGTTCCATCGTCATCTGCATTCCGTCTGCATTACTTTTAGTGGGATGACTCTCGTCGATTCCTCTTCCTGCGAAGATATCGCTGATCTTTCCCACACTGATCGTCCGATACCCTTGCCGCTGAAGAAGATCCAGCATTGTATCCCTCGGAGGTGCCAGAGAAAAATCATGTCTTCCCGATGTACGGACAAAATTTCCCGGGACACCGGTGAACGGCCGGGCGATCACCCGTCCGACCCCGTGTTCTCCCTGAAGGATCTCCCTGGCGATCCGGCAGTACTCATACAACTGTTCCGGCGGAACGACATCCTCATGTGCCGCGATCTGGAAGACACTGTCCGCAGACGTATAGACGATCAACGCGCCTGTTTTCATCTGTTCTTCCCCATAGCGTGCAATGACCTCCGTACCGGAATATGGACGGTTGCACAGTACCTTACGCCCTGTCTGTTTCTCAAATTCACGGATCACTTTCTCCGGAAATCCGTTGGGATAAACCGGCAGCGGACGGTCAGAGATCACCCCGGCGATCTCCCAATGTCCGACCGTCGTATCCTTTCCCCTGGACTGTTCCTGAAGCCGCCCGAAAGAACCAAGCAGTGGATCCGGAACGTTCCCCTCCGGGGTACCGTCGATGGCAAACAGTCCCAGTTTTTCCATCGCCGGAACCCGAAACTGTTCCGACTGCATAATTGTTTTCAGTGTATTGGCTCCCCGGTCTCCGAAATCGTCCGCATCCGGTTCATAACCGATTCCAAAGCTGTCGAGCACGATCAAAAAAACTCTCCGTTTCACTTTTTCTCCATCTCCTTCTGCGCGACATTCTCCCGCGTGATATTTTTCAGCTATCGGTAACCCTTCTATAGTATCGCAGATGCATCCAAACCGTGAATCACTTCCGGAACGAAATGCCCTGCAGATCACCATTGCATTGACAGCCTGTCCGACGATATCGTAAGCGTCAAGGAAACGCAAAAAATTCCACAACTTCTTTCCGCACCGGAATCGACGGCGCCGCTCCTTTTCTGGTCACCGCCAAAGCAGCCGCTGCACAGGCGATTTTCAGACAATCCTCCGGCCTTTTTCCGCTCATTTTTTCCGCCAGATAATAACCGGTAAACGTATCGCCGGCCGCTGTTGTATCTTCCGTCTTCACCGGATAACTCTTCTGAAAGATCCTCGTTTCCTTGTCCTGATAATACGCGCCTGCCTCACCTAGCGTCAGAACCACTTCCATATCATGCTCCATATTTTTCAACCGATCCAGGATCTTCAGCGGCTCCGTCTCTCCTGTCAGCTGCCCGCCTTCCACTTCATTGATAAAAAGAAAGTCCGTCAGAGGCATCATCTGTTCCACCGATTCCGCAACAAACGGAGAAGGATTCCAGACGATCTGCATTCCCTTTTCTTTCGCCTCTGCGGCAAGTTCCGGTACATCGTTGATCTCATTCTGCAGAAGCAGCAGATCACCCGGCTGCGCCTGCGTCAGGATTTCCCGTCGGTACTCCCGGTCAAACGCATGGTTGGTTCCCGCGTACACGATAATACTGTTCTGTCCGGATCGATCCAGAAGGATCACCGCTCTTCCGCTCGCGCGCCCGGAAAGTGTGCGGATCCATGCAGTGTTCACACCCCGCTCTTTCGCAGCCTGAATCAAATCTGCTCCGTCTTCTCCCACAATCCCTGCATGATACACTGCCGCCCCGGCGCTCGCGGCAGCGATCGATTGGTTCAGTCCCTTCCCTCCACAGGCGGTTTCCGTCCGGTCCGCCGCGATCGTCTCTCCCGGTCTGACAATATGCTCCACATAGTAGGTTGTGTCATAATTTAATGAACCTGCGTTGATCAATTTCATAAGATTCCCCTTTTCCGAAGACCTTCTCATACCTCGCAGACACCTCAATGCATCATTGCAGGCTTCCTTCTCTATTGTTTCTTTACCATTCTACGTCACGAAAGCAGCGCCCGCACCATCTCTGCGTCAAAGGCCACCGAATCTACCTGTTCCACCTCAATCTGATACAGTGCGTTCGCGGCAAGATGTTCCGCCGCCTGCTCCAGATCACGGATTCCGCTGGTGTTACTGTGCAGTTCAATCACAGCATCCAGTCCGTCCGGCGTCAGTACACACTCATTTTCCTTCATACCGATGCGCTTCAGCACCTTCGGCAGCGCATACTGTGAGAAAATGACCTTCTTTTCTTCGTCCGTATAATCCGGAAGCTCGATCACCGCAAATCTGGACATCAGCGGAGCGCTGATCTGGTCCTTATCGTTGGCCGTCGCGATCGGATATACACCGCCGGTAGGTATCATACATTCCATATAATTGTCGGTAAACCCGAGATTGTCCAGCAAAGTCAAAAGGACATCCGCCGGATTTCCTTTTCCGTTTCCGGAAGCCGCTTTGTCCAACTCGTTGATGATAAAAACCAGGTTCGACTCTCCGGCCATAGAAAACGCATCCATGATGATCCCCGGTTTGGCATTGGCATAAATTCTGGAGCTTCCCGTCAGCTGCTCCGGATCATTGATGGAACTCATGTCCAGCGTCGTCCAGGGCAGTTTCAGGATCCGCGCAACAGCATAGGCGATCTGGGATTTTCCGGTACCGGCCGGCCCGATCAGAAGAAGTCCGTAGGCGGGCAGTGTGTGGGTACGGTTGATCTGAATGATCGTCTCAATGATCCGCTGCTTTACCTGCTCCATGCCGTATAGCTCCTCGTCCAGGATACGCCGCGCCTCCACAGGATCGATCGCATGAAAATAATTTCCTTTCCACTGAATGTTCATCATAATGGAAAGAGCGCGCTGCGCATGACGGCGTTCCTCCGCGGAGACTTCATGGGAACGGGCAACCGCCAGATTTCTTCTGGCCCATAAACGGATATTATCCGGCAGCGTTCTCCCGGCACATGCGACAAAATCAGAGATACTCTGGATACTGGTCAGCTTCATGCTGTCACCGGTTTCGTCCTCATCTTCATCCGGCACTTCTTCGGAAGGCGCGTCGCTGGCTAGCAGCCGTTCGATCATAAACTGCAGAAATCCGTCCTCCGCCGAAAGCTTTACTCCGCCGCCGAATGCGATCTCCCGAATCTTATAGACCACATACTCGTTTTCCCGGAGCGCCCCGGAAAGACGCACATTAATGTGATTCTCTCCCATCCACTTCAGCAAACTTACAAACCTTGCATCGATCCGCAGGATATCCGCGCTGACCGTACTGCCATCCTCTTCCTTGAACTCAAACGCAGTCCGGCGGTTAGGATTTGTAAAAACACCGCTGGAATGGTGTTTCAGTTTTCCCTCCCGGTTATCCAGCACCAGGATCGGATGCTCCGCATCCGCCTGGGATTCGCTGGTAAAAAAAACTTCATAGGTACATTCAGGTTCTCTGGAACCATCCGGTGAATTCTTAAAATCAAAAACTGGCATATTGAAAACTCCTGTAACATTTTTTTACCGCTCAGCGCTCTGAGCCTCGCCTTTCAGGCATCCGGTCCCGGACATTTTTCTGCACAGTAAACGCTCCCGGCGGCTATATTTCTCTCAGTTTACCATAAAAAGGATGGCGGCGCAATTACGGATGCTTTCTGACCATTACCTTCCGATATCCGTTCAGCCAGCCGGACAGTTATTTCCACCAGCGTCCATCCGGCTGACTAAATATCGATAGCATCTGTGAAAGAGACATCCTACAGTCCCTATGTGTGTTTGAGAATTCATTTCTGTAATCTGCACAAACTGTAACGAAATATAGAAAGCATTGTCAAATTCTGTGAATGACAGACGCGTCAAACTCTTTCAGAGTCCTCACACCAGTATATGCCATCACACCCCGAAGTTCCTCTGTCATTTCCAGGATCCGTGACGCGACGCCTTCCCCGCCGCCTTTTTTTATGTATGGGATCAGATGGCCGCCGACGCTGACAGCGGTGGCTCCCAGCGCAAGCGCTTTATAAGCATCCATTCCCGAACAAATTCCACAATCCACAAAAACAGGAATCTGTCCATCGATCACTTTTACAATCCCGGGCAATACCGCCAGAGGCGGCAGCGTACCGTTCAGTCTCCCGCCATGATTGGATACCACAATTCCCTTGGCCCCTATCTCCAGGCACTTCACTGCATCGCGGACACTCAGCACTCCTTTGATAATGAAAGGCAGCTTTGCAGTCTCCACATATCTTTTCAGGTCCGCCGACGACTTTACGTTTTAATGATACGGATCGTCCGGGCTCCGGTCGCCGTCACCGCCTCAAACTCTTCGTCGCTCCCCATGCCGATCCAGTGAACTGCCCCGCTCATCCGGGCGCCGGATGCATATTGGACCATACTTCCCGGCATATCCGGATGAAATTTCCCCAGATGGGAAAGCGCCGCTGTCATGATCGGCGTTTGAAATTTTTCTCCGTACAATTCCAGTTCTGTGTCCGGCACCACACTGTCGATCAGACGCATTTCCAGTATCATACTGTCAAAATACTCTCTCGTAATTTCCTTGGTAGATTTCGCTCGGTCTGCCATAATTCTCCTCCTCCTCCTCCGGTACCAATATTATTATCAAAAGTATATCATACTTTTGACGAAAGTTCACTTTACAATAACCGGGCTGTACACACACCATATATTTATAACAACTTGTGCAATGGAACCGCTGCACATTTTGTTACAGGTCAGCCAGCTGAACTGTAACCACATTTTAAATTTTTTGTTGTAACTATTGACATTACATTTATGTGATGCTATAATCTGAGATGTAACAAAGATCATTTCAACAAAGCAATACAAATATTCGGAGGTAGAAAAATGAGCAGTTATAACAAAGTAAGCGTTTCCAATGATGCAAGAACAGAACTTCACGACAAACTTTCCTTAACCGGTGCAGAAATCAGCATCAATCGACTTCCGGCTGGCGGATGCGTACCCTTCGTACATGCCCACAAAAACAATGAAGAAATCTATGGAATACTCGAAGGAAAAGGCAAAGCAGTGATCGACGAAGAGACCGTAGAACTGACGGCCGGCAACTGGCTGCGCATTTCACCGGCAGCAAAACGTCAGTTTTTCGCTGCTGAAGACACCGGTATCAGCTATATCTGCATCCAGGTAAAAGAAAACTCCCTGGAAGGATATACCATGGATGATGCAATCTCCTGCTGATCCTATCAGGCATACATCATCGCTGTTCCATCACATAGTTTTTTGATAAAGCCCCACAGAATAACCCCATTGTCATGTAACAGTCCGGTCGGCTGACCTGTTGCATTATCATTTCTATAAGGCGGCAGATCTGTGGGGTATTTGCTGTCTGAACCATCCCTCCGAAGGAAATCTGCGGTTCTCTATATAAAGGCCTATCGAAATACAGCGTCTCTTTTGATCCAAACATCAGAAGAAAACTGAGATGGACGCAAAGCCCGGTCAGCGCAGTCGGAAGACAGCTGGGAATGTATAGAATCTGCATCTGAACTGTTATCATTTCGCAGTGAAACTTATGCTTCTTCTATTTTCAAATCAACTCCCGCATTGTATAATAACGATAATAAGAAATTGTAATTTGTGGAGGTAGTTGATCATGCAGCACGAATGTAAAATAACAGTACTGGAAACGAAAGTGTTTACAGATTATCAGGAAAAATATCTGGCGGATCCAAAGTCCGGTCCATGTCCTTTTTTTAAGGCGGGAGACACCTTCCTGTTGAAAAGGACCAGCGAACGTGATGATTTTTACCACTTAATGAACGGAAATTTCTGCGGTGAAGCCTGGGATGCGATCAGCAGATACGTCTATGCCGCTTTGCAGGGCGGTTCGATCATGCACAAATGGACCAATGACGATCGAATGATGATCGCCTGCTGCAACGACGGAACCAGGCCTGTCATTTTTAAAATCGAAAGAATCGACATTCCGGAAACAGAGGAAGAAAAACAATGGCTCGAAAAGCAGGATTTTACCAATCATGCAGATGATGCTTATACCGGATGATCTTACAGTGTAACTTAATGTTTTGTACAAAAAACTTTCAACTGTCTGCCTGGAGATGTATCAATGAAAAATCGAATGAAAACTCTGCTTACTATATGCGTGATCGCCATCGTATGCGTCTGCATCTATTTGCTTTTCCGCTATCAGAATACTTCTTCCAAACGATTGCCGAACAAATACAGCGCAGTGATCAAACAGTTCCACAGTACAACCGATAAAGATCATGACGGAACAGATGACCAGATGGACATTTTACAGGGCGCACTGGACTATATTGCTACAAGGCCCAAATATAAAAGTAAATACTATCAAACAGGTTATCCGAACGATGAATATGGAGTATGTACGGATGTAGTGGCTTTTGCCCTGAGAGACGCAGGCTATGACCTGATGGATCTGATCCAAGAGGATATCAAGGCAAATCCGAAGGAATACAACATTGACAAGCCAGACAGAAAGATTGATTTCAGGCGTGTAAAAAATCTGAAGATTTATTTTTCGCACTCTGCTATAAGCCTTACCACGGACATTTCCGCAATCGAAGAATGGCAGGGTGGGGATATTGTAATCTTTCAGAACCACATAGGAATCGTCTCCGATCGAAGAAACGAAAACGGTGTGCCGTATGTTATTCATCACAATGATCCATGGCAGAAAACATATGAACAGGATATTCTTGAAAGCAGAAACGACCTGGTCGGGCATTACAGAATGTCTGAGTAATTGGAGAATAGATGGCATTATTGCGGAAATGGGAAAGAGAAAGACTTTCTCCTGACCCATTATCATGAAGATCCTTTTAGTGGAGCTATTTATCTGCCATGACAGTATCTTGAAAAGTCCCGAAAAAGCCGGTAAAATCAATGGGTTTACGAAGCAGAAAGGCGCTTACTACACCATTTTTAAAAGCGCCTTGATGTGACGAGTTTTATAGACGATATAGCAAAGCGGTGGTATTCCTGAAAAGGAATATCGCCGCTTATCGTATGTAAGTAAATATGTGCCTTGCGTAAATGCTTAGAACTCCCAGCTGCCCATAGAATCGTGCTTGCCATACCGAGAGAAATCCCCCCTGGAGCAACACGCCGACCTGATCCAAGACTATTGCCGGGAGTTTTTCGTTTTCAAAGGCATGATTGCCGATTTTGCCATTCACGACAAAGAAGCTATGGACAGACTGGAGCAATATGTGTTTAATGCCTGAAGCTGTCTGATCCTGAATCCCGGGGCATATACCTCATAGCTCCGGACATGATGCAGACTCCCCTGGCCCCGAAGGCCAGGGTTTTTTCTATATGCCCCTGTTCCAGCCGGATTCCGCCTATGGCGTAGACCGGGACGGGAACTGCCCGGCAGATTTCTTCAAGAAAGGCTGCTCCTCTGGGAGGAAGACCCTTTTTGCAGTCCGTGGCATATATATGTCCCGCCGTCAGATAATCTACGCCCAGAGAAAAAGCTTCCTCTGCCTCCTCCAGGCTGTGGACAGAGGAGCCCAGGATCAGGTTCGGATAAGAGGCTTTTCCCCCCTTTTGTCTCAGTATAGGAAGAGGAAGATGAAGACCTGGCGCCTCTGCCCTCACCGCAGCTTCACCATAAGTGTGGTAAAAGCAGGGAACCCGGTATGTATCACAGATCTTTTTAACTTTTCCGGCAAGTTCTTCATAGGCTTCCGGACTCATATCCTTTTCCCTGAAAATAATCCTTTCAGGTTTTTCCCGGCACAGGATCTCAATCTGCTCCAAAAACGGCCTGATAGATTGTTTCCTGTCAGTGACTACAGTAATCCTTGACCAGAATTGTTCCATACTTTTCTTATACATAGACATACTCCGCCATAACCGGCTGGAGATTTTCTCTCAGCAGGCTGTCATAAACTTCCTGGACAGACCGTCCGTCTGAGATTTCAAACTGAGCGTCTCCCTTATCTTCCAGCTCTTCTACATGCTCGCCGATACCGGTGCTGACTCCGGCGGAAATCTTGGTGGCGGCGATCTTTACCAGGTTATCCCTTACTCTTGCGCACTCTCTTGTAGAGATGGTGATCCCTGCAAAAGGCATAAACAGTCGATAGGCGCAGACTACCTGAAGAAGCTGGGCCTCATGGACGTCCATAGGGTTGATCTTATCGTTGTTAATAATAGGACGAAGTCTCGGGCAGGAGAAAGAAATCTCTGCCTGGGGATATTTTTTCTGGAGATACCAGGCATGCATACCTGTGGCAAAAGCGTCTTTCCGAAAATCGTCCAGTCCCAGAAGGGCGCCGAAGGCTACTCCCCTCATACCGCCCATAAGAGCTCTCTCCTGGGCGTTGACACGATAAGGGTAGATCCTTTTATGACCTGCCAGATGGAGGGTCTCATATTTGTCTGCATGATAAGTTTCCTGGAAGACCGTGACATAGTCTGCCCCGCATTTATGAAGGTAGGCGTATTCATCGGAATTCATAGGATAAACCTCCAGACCGATGACCCTGAAATATTTTCTGGCGATCTTGCAGGCCTCTCCGATATATTCTACTGTGGATTTTTTCCGGCTCTCTCCTGTCAGGATCAGGATCTCCTGAAGACCGGATTTGGCGATAGCCGCCATTTCCTTATCAATCTCTTCATAGGTGAGCCGGGCTCTTTTGATCCTGTTATGGCAGTTAAATCCGCAGTATATGCAATAATTTTCACAGTAATTGGCTATGTAGATAGGGGTAAACATATAAATGGAATTGCCAAAATGCTTCCTGGTCTCCTTCTGGGCGCACTGGGCGATCTCCTCCAGAAGAGGAAGGGCCGCCGGTGAAAGGAGGGCCTTAAAATCTTCCGGTGTCTTATAGTCATGGGAAAGAGCCCTTCTCACATCTGCCTCTGTATACAGGCTGTAGTCATAATTTCTTGCAGCCTCCCGGACTTTGTCCATCACATCGCTTTGGATCACTTCCATATCCGGCAGATATTTCATATGATCCGTCCGTTTTCCTTTTTCCAGAAATTCTTTTACTTCCTCATTGATGATACTTTCGTTTACGTGATTTTCCTGACTCATTGTCTCTGCCTCCTAGTCCTGAAGATATCCTGTAAGGGGTGATGAAGGGCTGGCTCCTTTTTCCATAACTCTTCCCAGTCCGGAAAGGTAAGCCTCTCTTCCTGCTTCTATAGCCTTACGGAAGGCGTCTGCCATAAGAGGCACATCTCCCGCTGTTGCAATAGCGGTATTGGCCATCACTGCCGCAGCCCCCATTTCCATAGCCTCGCAGGCCTGGGAAGGTCTTCCGATACCGGCGTCTACGATAATAGGCAGATCGATCTCGTCAATGAGGATCTGGATAAATTCTCTGGTGCACAGACCTTTGTTGGAGCCGATCGGCGCTCCCAGGGGCATGATACAGGCGGCTCCTGCCTGGACCATATCTCTGGCGGCATTGAGATCCGGGTACATATAGGGCATAACGGTAAATCCTTCTTTTGCCAGGATCTCTGTAGCTTTAATGGTTTCCTGGTTGTCCGGAAGAAGGTATCTGGTATCCCGCATGATCTCGATCTTTACCAGATCGCTGCCGCAGACTTCTCTGGAAAGCCTGGCGATCCGCACTGCCTCCTGAGCGTCTCTGGCTCCTGAAGTATTTGGCAGAAGACTGACACCCTGGGGGATATAATCCAGGATATTGGCGGCGCCCCCTTCATTTACCCGGCGAAGAGCCAGGGTAATGATCTGGGCTTCCGCCTGCTCTACCGCTGCCTTTATCAGATCCAGAGAATATTTTCCGGATCCCAGAATAAATCTGGAAGTAAATTCATGGTTTCCGATTTTCCAAGTGTCTTTTGTATGGTTCATTTTTCTTCCCTCATTTCTTAGTTTTCCTTTTTGTTTCCTTTTCTCTTGTTTCAGAAGTTTCTTTCCCTCCAGCCAGGGAGCCTGGCTTTCTCTTTCCCTGGCCCGGATCTCATTGCAGGATCAGTTCCAGGATCAGGTTTGCCTCATGGGCAGCGCACAGGGCCACCCTGGGGGCTGCCAGTCCCTGTCCCTCCTCGATCCCGGAAACCCCGTCTCCGCAGAGATAAAAATTTTTTCCCACCTGTCTGGTGACTATGGCATTGCTCCTTCCAAAGCCGGCCATACCGCTGGCGCAGACCAGCGGTTTTTCAGGAAAAAGCTCCAGACAGCTGTTGACCAGCATGGCTTTATTTTCCGGCCTGTCAAAAGCTTCACAGATAATATCCGCATTTTGAAAAAGCCTGGGGATATTTTCTTCTGTGACCCTTTCGCAGCTGGTCTTAATATCCAGCCATGGATTGATCTGAAGAAGCTGCTCTTTCAGAGCTTCCGTCTTATCCATACCCAGGTGAGAGATAAAATAATGCTGCCGGTTCAGGTTGGTCATATCCACCTTATCAAAATCAACAAGGTGAAGATGTCCCACTCCTGCTCTGGCCAGAAACACAGACACATGAGAACCCAGTCCTCCAAGACCGGCCACTGCCACCTCTGCATTTCTCAGCTTCTCCACTTCTTCCCTGGTACACCGGGAAAGAAGGGCATTTTGCAGTTCTTCCCTGGATGGGATCCTTTTCTCCATAAGATCAGCCTCCTCCTACAAAACTGACGATCTCGATCCGATCCTCTTCCAGGATCTCTTCTGTGGGATAATTTTTCTTTGGAACGATCTCTCCGTTCTTTTCTACAGCAACCCGGTCTGTCCGGTAATTTCTTGTTTCCAGCAGCTTCTCCACTGTCAGACCGGTCTCCCAGGCCGCCTTTTCTCCATTTACAATCATCTTCCTCTCCTTTCCAGAATTTCTGTCACACAGAGAGGTTTTATTCTATGGTACTGTCAATCATACTTCAGGAATATTTATACATTTTATGCGAATTTGTCGAGCACAGCTTTGAGACCATAGGCTCAAAGCAGCGCAGACTGAGCAGTAAAATGTATAAATATTCTCATTCTGATTAATGGGACAGCCCCATAGAATAAAAAAGGGTTCACGAAGTAATACACCCGTGGTGGTGCACCCCTTCATGAACCCATTGGCTCACTCTCAACTGTGATCTGTATTCTGTTTTTTATATGGAACCCTAGCTTGGGACTTCTCTCAGCTTTCCGGACTTATCGCACAAAAAGAAAGGAGACGGACTCTGCCATCTCCTGAAATCTCATCTTTCTTCCTACGTTGGCATTATCCAAATCAGGTTCCCGGGTCGAAGTTCACAACTTCCTCTCAGCCTGTTTACAAGCTCCCCTGTTTTTTTACTTTTTCAGTATAAACTTCTCTCTCTTTTCTGTCAAGATAAATTTATCAGACAGACAGCTTCAGATCATCCCCAGCGATCTGAAAATATACAGC
>ERZ1643246.2947-NODE-2947-length-15357-cov-5.831656_pt1 | contig 15357 bp, 10 predicted proteins | sample MGYA00579265_ERZ1643246 | MGnify/ENA primary metagenome ERZ1643246 (study PRJEB29033, sample SAMEA4952261) | chicken gut metagenome | biome: Broiler Chicken; feature: Gastrointestinal Tract; material: Caecum | place: Ireland | collected 2018 | study: Broiler... | reverse complement strand
TCCGCCGTCCGGTAAGGGAGCTGAAGCGCTTCGCGAAGGTGGCGCTGAACCCGGGGGAGAGCCGGGAAGTGACCTTCACGCTGGACGCCCACGCCTTTGCCTACTACGAGGTAAAGATCCACGACTTCTATGTGGAGAGCGGCGAATACGCGATCTCTGTGGGAAGCTCATCCAGGGATATCCGCTGTGAGGGAAGAGTCACAGTGGAAGGCACGAAGACGCTGCCCATCGTGGTAACCAGGGAGACTCTCATCGGGGAGCTGGCGAAACTCCCGGCGGGCAGGGCTATGCTGGAGCAGCTTGTGACACGGATTCACAGAGACGCGCCCTCCGCGAAGGGCGATCTGGACGCCCTGGGAGAGGGAAGAAAGACGGAAGCCCAGAAGGCAATGTTTGAGATGCCGCTGGGAGCTCTGGCAACCTATGGCGTCATGGGTGGAGTGCAGCTGGATCATATGATTGCCGAACTGAACGGTCAGGCATGATATCATGAGAGAGAAAGGACGGAGAACAGAGTGATGGAAAGGAAGATAAAGGAACTGCCCCGTACCCTTCTGCACGGCGGGGATTACAACCCCGATCAGTGGCTGGACCGGCCGGATATTCTTGCGGAGGATATCCGACTGATGAAGGAGGCTCATGTGAACTGTGCGAGTCTGGGGATCTTTGCCTGGTCGAAACTGGAGCCTGAAGAGGGCGTCTACGACCTGGACTGGCTGGGAGAGATCATCGACCGGCTGTATGAGAACGGGATTTACACGATCCTCGCCACGCCGACGGCGGCGCTGCCCCACTGGATGTCGGAGAAGTACGTGGAAGTGCGCCAGATGCTTTCCAATGGTCTGCGCAAATATCCGGGAGAGCGGCACAATTTCTGCGCCTCCTCGCCGGTCATGCGGGAGAAGATGCGGGGGATCAACAGCGCGCTGAGCAGGCGGTTCGGACAGCACCCGGGCGTGATTGCCTGGCATATCTCCAATGAGTATGCGGGCTGCGGCGGGGATCACATGGATGGAGCCTGCTACTGTCCCCTGTGTCAGGAACATTTTCGGGAATGGCTGAAAAAACGCTACGGCACGCTGGACAACCTGAATCATGCCTGGTGGACAGGATTCTGGAGCAATACGTTCACGGATTGGAAGCAGATCCATGCGCCTTCCGCGATGGGAGAAAACCGGCTGCATGGGCTCAAACTGGACTGGAAGCGGTTTACCAGCGATCAGCTGTTGGATTTCTGTAAGGAGGAGATCGCAGCGGTAAGACAGTACAGCGACCGTCCTGCCGTGACGAATTTCATGGGAATGTTTTACCCTCTGAACTACTTCAAGTGGGCGAAAACCCTGGATCTGGTGTCCTATGACAATTATCAGCCCTGGCATGCTACGGAGGATGATGTTCCTACGGCGATGTATGCTTCCATGGGGCATACGCTGACCAGGAGTTTGAAGAAGCAGCCCTTCCTTCTGATGGAGAGCACGCCCTCCCTGGTCAGCTGGATGCCGAAATGCAGTCTGATGCGTCCTGGAATGCAGGCCCTTTCCTCCCTCCAGGCGGTGGCCTGCGGCTCGGACAGCGTACAGTATTTCCAGTGGCGGAAGAGCCGGGGGAGCTGTGAGAAATATCACGGGGCAGTGGTGGATCACAAGAACGGCGGGAATACCAGAGTGTTCCGGGACGTGGCAAGCCTTGGCGAACGGTTGAAGAAAATCGCTCCGAGCGTACTGGGAACCTGTAATCAACCGAAGGCGGCAATCGTCTTTGACTGGGAAAACTGGTGGGCTGTGGAAGGAGCGGAGGCCGTGACGAATCCCTTCGGATACGACAGGCGGTGGCTGCCCTTTTATCAGGCATTCTGGAGACTGGGAATCGATGTGGATATCGTGGATATGGAAGATCCGCTGGAGGGTTACTCCCTTGTCGTCGCTCCCTACAACTACATGTACCGGGGAAATTATATTGAGACGGTAAAAGATTATGTGGCGAAGGGCGGCACCTATGTGACCACCTGCTGGAGCGGGGAGGTGGACGACAGTGATCTCTGCTTTTTGGACCGGCACCCGTTGGGGGACGTGCTGGGCATTCGCACCGAGGAGATCGACGTATCGCCGGCCTATGTACACAATCAGATTTCCTGGCAGGGGAAGGACTATGCTATCCGGGAACTCTGTGCCCTGGTTCACGCAAAGACGGCGGAGGTGCTGGGTGTATACGAGAAGGATTTCTACGCGGGATATCCGGCGTTGACAAAAAACAACTACGGCGAGGGAGAGGCCTATTTCATCGCCTCGGAGAATGACGACGCCTTCCTTTTGGATTTCCTGGGATATCTGGCAGAGCGGACCGGCAGTGGCAGCGGTCTGCGGGTAAACGGAGAACTGCCCTACGGCGTGACGGTCAATGAGCGCAGGCCCGTGGAGAGCAGCGCTTCCGGAGAAGTCGCATCAGCGGAAACAGAGAAGGGTTCCCTGTGGTTTGTCCAGAATTTCAACAGCGGCAGCGCGACCATGGATTTTGCGGAGCGCTACCGGGATATCGAGACCGGGGAAATCATAGAAGGGAAAAAGGAACTGACAGGCTATCAGTGCCTGATACTGGAACAGGCATAGAACAGAACATAAGGAGAAAAGCGTTATGGCAGAAAAATACGATGCCTTTTATCCCGGACAGGTGTGGTACGATACGGAAGGGAAGCGGATTCAGGCCCACGGCGGGTCGGTAATGTACCTGGACGGCACCTACTACTGGTACGGGGAGAACAAGGAGAAGACAGATGGCGTGGCGGATATCTGGCACTGGGGTGTGCGGTGCTACTCCTCCACGGATCTCTACAACTGGAAGGACGAGGGGATCATCATCGAGCCCCGGCCCGACGATCCGGCGTCCTCCCTCCATCCGAGGAAGTGCATGGACCGTCCCCATATCATTTACAATAAGCAGACGAAGAAGTTTGTCTGCTGGATGAAGATCATGAATGACGACGGCACCCAGAGCGAGACCATCATGACGGCGGACCACATTCTCGGGCCCTACACGCTGGTGCGGGAGAATCTGCGACCCTTAAATATGAGCGCCGGGGATTTCGATCTGGATGTGGCCGAGGACGGAAAGGGATACTATTTCTTTGAGCGGGTACACTCCGAGACCATCATCGCGGATCTGACGGCGGATTATACTGATGTGACCGGATATTACAGCACCCATTTCCCACACAAGTGTCCGCCCTATGTGCGGGAGGCAACGGCCCATTTCATGAGAAATCACAGACATTATCTGGTAACCTCGGGAACCACCGGATATTTTCCAAATCCTTCCCAGGTGGCGGTGGCGGACACCTGGCACGGACCTTATCGGGTATTGGGAAATCCCCATCCCGATGATCCCAGTCACACATCCTATCACAGCCAGATTTCCTCTGTCTTCAAAGTGCAGGGGAAGAAGGATCTCTACATCGCGCTGGCGGACCGCTGGCTGCCGAAGCAGATGTTTTTGAATTACGAGGATTACGCCGACAATTTTGAGGCTCAGTTCGACCCGGCCTGCGGGAAAAAAGCAGACTGGCGCAGGCTGGCTGAGAAGGTAGCCGCCTACGAGAAGGAGAGCGGCGAGAGTGTGGGAATGTCGCCGGACTGCAAAGACAACACCTCGATTTCCGATTATGTATGGCTGCCCCTGCGCTTTGACGGGGACATGGTCTATATTGACTGGAAGGACCGGTGGAGCCTGGACGAGTACGAGGACGCGTGAAATCGCCGCCCATGAAAATGGAAGCAGCAACGCCTGTCAAACAGACGGCGCTGATCAAAAAATAAAAATAGGTAAGTCCGGTTCCGACCCGGCAGAGAGGAGAATTTTCAGATGGAAAAGTATTTAGACACCAACCTGACACCGGAGGAACGGGCAAAAGATCTTCTGGCAAAGATGAGCCTGGAGGAGAAGATGGCGCAGACACAGAGCATGTTCCCCGCCAGGGACGAGGCGGGAGACTGGAGTGAGGCCACGAGAGAGGCCTGCCGGTACGGCCTCGGCAGCGTCTCCACGCTGGAAGTGCGGCAGATGAAGAGTCTGGAGGAAGCGGCGGATTTTCAGCGGAGCCTTCAGAAGCTGATCATGGAGCAGAGCCCTCATCACATTCCGGCCATGTTTCACATGGAGGGGCTCTGCGGCGGATTTATTCAGGACAACACCAGTTTCCCCAGCGGCATGAACCGGGCTTCCACCTGGGATCCCGAGCTGGAGGAGCAGGTGGGAGCGGCGGTCTCCCGTCAGGAGAAGGCGGCCGGGATTACCCAGATTCTCGCGCCGGTGCTGGACATCTCCCGGGATTCCCGCATGGGACGTCAGGGGGAGACCTACGGCGAGGATCCGACCCTGGCGGCAGCCATGGGAACGGCCTACACCCGGGGAATTCAGGAGAGTGAGCGCTGTGACGGGCTGAAGGCGGAGGCAGTGGCAAAGCATTTCCTGGGGTTCCACAATTCTCTGGGCGGCATTCACGGGGCGGAAAGCCTGACACCGCCCAGACTTCTGGAGGAGGTGTACGGAAAGCCGTTCCAGGCAGCGATCGTGGAGGCAAATCTTCACGGCGTGATGCCCTGTTACTGTACCTTTGACGGAGAGGCGGCCTCCTCATCCAAGCGGATGCTTACGGATCTTCTCAGGGAGGAGATGGGATTTAACGGTTTGGCGGTTTCCGACTATTCCGCCATCGAGAATCAGTACAATATTCAGGGGCTTTACGAGAGCCGGACGGAGGCGGGGCTTCGCTCTATGGAGGCCGGCATGGATATGGAGTGGCCGGCAAAATCCTGCTACAATGACGAGCTGAAACAGTGGTTTGCCGAGGGAAAGGCGGATGTGGCTGTGCTGGACGCTCTGGTGGAGCGGATTCTGACGGCGAAATTCCGCATGGGTCTTTTTGAGCATCCCTTCGCGCTGGAGGGCGAGGAGCTGAAACAGGAATTTTATCACGAGGAAGAAGACCGGGAAATCACGAGGAGAAGCGCCGAGGAATCCCTGATTCTTTTGAAGAACGACGGGACGCTTCCCCTGAAAAAGGAGATCAGAAAGATCGCGCTGGTTGGCCCACACGCGGCCAATGCCAGAAGCCTTTTCGGCGGCTACACCCACATCAGCATGGTGGAGGCCATTCACGCGGTGGCGAATTCCATCGCGGGCATCGGGGAGCAGGGGGCCAGCAGTACCCGGGAAGTGCCTTTCGTGCCGGGAACGCAGATCCAGTCGGATGAGACGGAAGAATTTGACGAGATTTTGCGGCAGATCAAGCCGGACTGCCCGAATCTCTTTGAGGAGCTGAAACGACAGCTTCCTGACGTGGAGATTGTCTGCTCCTACGGTTACGCCATCGCCGGAGACGACACCAGCCATTTTGACGAGGCGCTGGAGGCGGTAAAGAATGCGGACCTGTGCATTATGACGCTCGGCGGAAAACATGGCTCCTGCTCCGTGGCCTCCATGGGAGAGGGCGTGGATGGAAGCGATATCAACCTGCCGAAATGTCAGGACGCCTTTATCGAGGCGGCGGCAGCCACAGGCACTCCTCTGGTGGGCGTACATTTTAACGGCAGACCGATCTCCTCCGACGCGGCGGATCAGTACCTGAACGCCATCGTTGAGGCCTGGAACCCCTCGGAGATGGGAGCCGAGGCCATTGTGAATGTGCTGACGGGAAAAGTAAACCCCAGCGGAAAACTGCCGGTGTCCGTAGCGTACCACACAGGACAGCTCCCGGTTTATTACAATCATCCAAACGGTTCCTCCTGGCACCAGGGCGGAAGCATCGGGTTCGTCAACTATGTGGACTGCCCCCATACGCCGCGGTATTTCTTCGGTCACGGCCTCTCCTACACCACCTTTGCCTACAGCAATCTGCAGGTGGACAAAAAGGAGGCAGAGCCCTTTGAGGAGGTACACATCTCCTGCGATATTGCCAATACCGGCGATGTGGCGGGGACGGAGGTGGTTCAGCTCTACCTGAAGGACGTCCATGCCTCCATGGTGCGCCCCTGCATGGAACTTCAGGGCTTTGCCAGGGTAGAACTTCAGCCGGGGGAGAAAAAGCGCGTGACCTTTACCGTATCCCCGGATCAGACGGCTTTCCTGGATCTCGCCATGAACTGGAAGGTGGAGAAGGGCGAGATTTCCGTGCTGGTGGGCTCCTCCTCGGCGGATATCCGCTGTCAGGATGCTTTCTGCATTACGGAAACCGCTCCGGTCGTTGGAAGAAAGCGGAGGTTCTGGGCGAAGGCGCAGCAGATGAGCCTGTGATGTCGGAATAGGGAAAAAAGAGAGCGGATTTCGGCTTTTCGAAATCCGCTCTTCTTTTTTATAATGCGGATAGAGTGGTTTGATCCGTATCGAGCGGATGGAAAAGGAAAGAAAAGGGAGGAGAAATTATGGCAAAGCTGAACGAGATTTGTAACAAGCTGCTGGACCTGGTATTTTTGACGATCTATTGGTTTGTGAGTTGTCTGCCGATTGTTACCATCGGGACGGCCACATCGGCCCTGTATTACACGACCCAGAAGGTTATCAAGAATGACCGGGGCTATGTGTCGGGGGAGTTCTGGCATTTCTTTAAGAAAAACTTCAAGGTGTCCACGAAGTGCTGGCTCGTGCACCTGATTCTGGGATTTATCTTCGCGGACGAGGCCTATATCTGTTACCAGATGTGGCGGGACGGCGTGACCATCGGCTGGATGTGGATCCCCTTTGTGGTGCTGGAGGCCTTCAACCTGGTCATGGTTATCTTTACACTAACCTATATCGCCCGGTTTGAGGACGGGGCGAAGCGGACCCTGAAGAACAGTTTCTTTATCATGATGACGCACCTGGTAAAAGGGATTCTGCTGCTGCTTCTGCTGGCGGTCTTTGTGGTGGCGGTGGTTTATTTCCCGCCTCTGATTCTTCTGGCTCCGGCCAGCTATATGCTCCTTGCCAGCTATGTGCTGGAGAAGATTTTCCGCAAATATATGTCGAAGGAAGATCTCGCGGCGGAGCAGGAGCGCAACCGTGTCTGGCAGTAGAGAGCAGACACATGGGATAGCGAAGGATCTGTGTCGGATTTCCGATGTGGAACACGTCGGATTCGGGTTAAAGCCCATCGGATTTCACAGAGATTTCACAGATTGTTTATGATATTTTAAGATTAAGAAATTTACAAGGAGGGTTACATATCATATGAAGTTCAAACATGTGAAAAAACTTTTAAGCCTCACACTCTGCGGAGTGATGGCGGCGGGACTGCTCTCCGGCTGCGGAGGCGGCGGGGCGTCCTCGGACACATCCTTTACCATGTGGATCTATCAGGGAGCGGACGCTTCCTACTACACGGATTACGCGGACAATCCGGTTATGCAGTATCTGACCTCCCAGACCTGGGGCGAGGAGGACAAGAAGATCGATCTGGAGTTCTGGGTGCCGGCGGCCGGCACGGCGGCGGACAGCTACTCGACGATGATGGGTTCCGGCGACTATCCGGATATTCTGGATATGTCCATCTCTGACAGCCCGAAGATCCTATACGAGCAGGGCATTATTCTGGATCTGACTCCCTATGTGGAGGAGTATATGCCGAACTATACGGCGTATCTGGATGCGCATCCGGAAATGAAATCCTGGGCGCTTACCAACATTGACGGGGAGGAGAAATATCTCCATGTTATGTCTTTTAATGAGGATTATGGTTATACCTATTGCGGATATCAGTACCGCAGAGACTGGATCGTAAAATACGGAACCAATCCGGTAACAGGAGCTGCCTTTACCGGCGGCTATACGGATCCCAGCGACCCCGACAGCTGGGAGGACGATGTGGTGTTCCCCAGCGGCGGAACGGATCCGGTGTACATCAGCGACTGGGAGTGGATGTTTGAGATTTTCGAGAAAGCCTATGCGGATCTCGGCATCGACGACAGCTACTGCATCAGCATGTACTATCCGGGCTTCAGTTGGACCGGAGATCTGTGCTCCTGCTTCGGCGGCGGCAACTTTGCTTTCTATGAGGATGCGAACGGTAAGGTACAGTACGGCGGCGTGACAGACTCCGCGAGAGCGTATCTCGAGTGCCTGAACAACTGGTACGAGAAGGGATGGCTGGATCCGGACTTCAACGAGCGTACTTCCGACATGTTCTACTCCATTGATGACACTTCCGTGCGCCAGGGCAAGGTCGGCATGTGGTGCGGCATGCAGGCGGAGCTGGGCGGACGTCTCGATCAGGGAGATGAGTACACCGACGGCATCTATGTGGCCGGCTGTGCCCTTCCCATGAACGACATCTATGGAACCGATGCCTGCAAGAATGTGGCGCCCAACTGTATCATGACGGGAACCGGCCTGAACGGAACCGGCTATGCCATCACTTCCGCGGCGGAAGACAAAGATATCGGAACACTGTTGACCATGATCGATTATCTGTATTCGGAAGATGGCGCAAGACTGGCATCTCTGGGACTGACTCCCGAGGAGATGGAGGAGACCGGTACATCCTTCTACAGTGACAATGGTATCCCCGACGGGACTTACACCATGGGCGATGACGGAAGATACAAGCTGGTGGAGGCGATTCAGAACGACGCGGGAGGACTGCGGACAGCAGCTACGCTGGAAAAATTCCCGCATCTGCAGTTGGTAACCAGCATTGACGAGGGATATGCGCCTACTTATGAGCATTCCATGGAACTGTGGATCCAGTACAAGAATACAGCACAGATTCAGGGTACGCCCATTACCAATAATATGGAGCAGGATGATATCGATATTATGGATGATGCCAGAAATAAACTGTTGGAGTACACGCAGACCAACGCGGTAGACTTTATCAAAGGTAAGAAGGACATCAACAGTGATGATGATTGGGGTACCTGGTGCAAAACTCAGGAGAAGTACAATTACCAGAAGGCTCTGGAAGCTGCCCAGCCCTATGCGGATCAGTATGAGATTGATCCTACAGCTGCCCAGTAAGGATAAGATATTGGAAATGATGTTTGATTCTGCCGGGGATAGCCTCCCCGGCAGAGGTTTGAGAGAAAGAGAGGAGGTTCCTTATGGCAAAGGAAAAAGCGGCAGTTTATAAGCCGCCGAAGACTCCCTGGAGCAAGGATTTCAAGAGGAACTGGCCGGTATATGTGATGTTCGTCCCGGCCATTGTATATATGGTGGTGCTGCACTTTATCCCCATGTTCGGTATTGTGATGGCTTTTGAGGATTTCAATATTGTCGAGGGATATTTTGGCAGTGATTGGGTAGGCTTCCAGAACTTTATTGATCTGTTTACCGGAGACCAGTTCCTCGTAGCCCTCCGAAATACGATCTGTATCGCAATTTTAAAAAATACCATCGGATTCGTTCCGCCGATCATCTTCGCTTTTCTGCTGAGTATGATTGAGAACAAGCGGTTCAAGCGGATCTGCCAGACCATGTCCTACCTGCCGAACTTCGTGGCGGCGGTGGTCGTGGCCTCTCTGGTAACGGAGTTTCTGGGAAAGGATGGTCCGCTGACCATGCTTCTGACCAATGTATTCGGCCTGGAGAATCAGAACTGGCTGGCCAACGAACATATCCCGATATTCTGGATCATCTATGTGTTGATGGGCGTCTGGCAGGGTGTCGGCTGGGGATCTATCATGTATGTGGCGGCGATCTCCACGGTCAGCGGGGACCTGCATGAGGCTGCAGCTATCGACGGAGCCAACCGCTGGCAGAGGCTGTTTCGAATTACATTGCCCTGTATTATGCCGACCATCATGATGATGTTTGTGCTGGGTGTGGGATTGAGTTTTTCCACCGGATTTGACAGCATTCTGCTTCTGTACATGCCCTCCACCTATGAGGTGGCGGATACCGTATATACCTACACATATCGAATGGCATTTGGCTCTGCCACCGACTACAGTCTGTCGGCGGCGTCCGGATTATTCCAGTCCGTTGTGGGAACTGTCCTGCTGATCGGCTCCAACGCTCTCAGCCGGAAGATGACGGATTCGTCCCTATTCTAAGAGCGGAGGTGTGAGATGAAGAGAAAGAAAAAGATGTCTGTATCGGAGATGGATACATCTCTGAATATGGTGGAACATAAGAGTGTGGGAGATCACATTGCCGATGTGATTATCTATGTGGTGGTTGCCCTGATTGCTCTGGCTTGCGTCATTCCCATGTGGCACGTATTGATGATCTCCCTGTCCGACGGCCGTCAGGCTATGGCCTATGAGGGACTTATGTGGAAGTGGCTTGGAGACTTTAATCTGAAGGGATATGAACTGATCTTTCAGGATGCCAGCATTATCAGCGGTTATGCGAATACCATTATCTATACGGTATGCGCTACAGCACTTGGTTTTGTGCTGGCTGCCATAACCGGTTACGCGTTGAGCCGTGACACAAAACTGAAGACACCGATCTCCCTGATCCTGATGTCTACTATGTTGTTCTCCGGCGGTATGGTGCCCACCTACATTGTGATCCGGTACCTGGGATGGGTTGGAACCCGCTGGGCGCTGATCATTCCGGGATGTACCAACGCCATGTTCATGATCATGATGATGAACGCCTTTAATTCGGTGCCCCATGAGATGTACGAGGCGGCCCGGATCGACGGGGCGGGGCATTTTCGGACCATGTGGCAGGTCATGCTGCCCCAGGCCATGAATCTGGGCTTCGTCATTATCCTAAACAGCGTGGTGGGACAGTGGAACTCCTGGCTGCAGGCTTCTATCTATGTGACCAACAAGAAGGATCTATGGCCCCTGCAGCTGTGGATCAAACAGATTACCGCGGATAATGAAAACTTCCTGCGGAGCGCGAATCCCGATTACAATCGGTACCTGATACAGTATGCGGTAATCGTGGCGGCGACGCTTCCGATCCTGCTGTTGTTCCCCTTCTTCCAGGATAAGCTGGAAAAGGGTGTGATCGCCGGGGGCGTCAAGGGATAGAAGCATTGCGACAGGCGTGAAAATCGCGCAGTGTGAAATATGAAAATATGAATAGAAAACATTTCTGAGGCTGGGCCCTTTTTGGGCCCGGCCTGATGTCGTGTTCGGGATTGAGCTATTTCTGTGAAAATGGTATACTTTGTGACAGGAAAACGGAAGGAGAGGGCAGTACATGATAAGGTTTGGATGGAATAAGAAGACGCTGACGGCCCGGTTTGTGCGTGTGCTCTGTGTTACCTTTCTGCCTTTGGGGATTCTGACCTTTGTGGCCGCCTGCCTGGTGGTCTGGTTTTCCTCCAACCAGATCAGCGCTTCCTACGAGCACTCTCTGGAGGGCGATATGATTCCTCTGCAGGAAAATATTCTGGAGACGGAGGAGGAACTGGACGATTTTGTGTTGGACCACCTTGCGGAGCTGGCCATGGAGCGGGGGCATGATGAAGTCCTGAACTATGAGATGATCGAGGAACTGGGCAGCATGCAGAAGAACCGGCAGGTGGAGGGAGTGGCCTATCTCTACGACCGCAGCCTGGCTTCCATCTATGTGAAATATAATTATGACTCTTACACTTTTGGGGAGATGGAGAATTTTCGCAATAAGCTTCTCTCCAGAGGATTCCCGGAAGGGACAACCAGAGGTTGGCAGCTCTACGATTTCGACGGGAAATGTTTCCTGCTCCGCAGTTATTCCTACGCGGGGTACCATATCGGTCTGATGGTGGATATGAATTCCTTTATGGAAGGACTGCAGACGGCAGAAGAGTTGGGAACACAGGAGTGTTATCTCACTGACGGGGAGAAGATCATGCACCTGATAGCGGACACCGCGAACCGCTATCGGGACAGCAGCTGGGAGGAACTTCTCGGAGGAAGGGACGGACGGCAGTTTCTGGTCTGGAATGGACCGGAACTGGGCTGCAGTGTCGCGCTGGTGGTGCCGACGCTGACTTCTTTACAGAATGTCTGGGGATATTTGGGATTTCTGCTGTTGACCGTATTGCTGGAAATTCTGTTTATCTTCATTTTCTGGCAGATGGTAAAGAAGTGGGTAGTCACACCGATACATACCATGAACGAGGCGCTGGACGTCTTCGGGCAGAAGAGCGCCAGCAGCGAGCGCTACCGTATTACGGGGATCGATGAGGATATCTCCTGGGATTTCCGGCAGATGTTCGAGAACTTTAACGAGATGGCCGGCGAGGTCGAGGAGGGGAGACGGCGGGAACAGCAGGTTCACGACATGACCCTGGACAATCTGAAGCTGCGCATGAATCCCCATATGCTGATGAATTCCCTGAATCTGATCTACAGTATGGCGCAGATAGAGGATTATCACAGTATTCAGGAATTCTCCCTGTGTATGACCGACTATTTCCGCTATGTGCTCAAGGAGACCAACGATCTGGTAACCGTGAAGGAAGAGATGGATTTTGTGAAGAGCTATCTGAATATTCAAAAGATTCGTTTTCCCGACCGATTCAACTGTGTCTACACCATGGCGGAGGAAACGGAAAACGCGAAGATCCCGCCGCTGTTGATTGAAAATTTTGTGGAGAACGCTGTGAAATATGCCCTGATTCCGGGCAAGATTACGGAGATTCTCATCAATATCCGGCGGCAGGATCAGTGGCTGTTTATCTCCATAACCGATACGGGCCGCGGCATCCCCGCGGACGTGATGACACATATTCAGGGGAAGCGAAGCTATGTGGACGCCATGGGGCGGGAACATATCGGCATTGCCAACTGCCGGAAATGGATCGAATACTATTATGAGGGAAAGGGGAATATCCGCATAACCAGCAAGCCGGGAGCCGGGACGCAGGTGTGGATTGAGGTGCCCTTTTTCACGGAGGAACGGAGGGAAGACGCATGAGACTTCTGATTGTAGACGACGAGCCGATCGCTATTCAGGGAATTCTGCACGGCGTGGATCTGGGACAACTGGGATTTTCCGACGTCTTTACTGCGAACAGTTACATGGAGGCGGTAGAGATTCTGGAGAAAGAGACGGTGGACCTGGCAATCTGCGATATCGAGATGCCGGACCAGAGCGGGTTGGAATTGATGGGATGGATCGAGGAGCACTCCCCGGACACGGAGACGATCATTCTCAGCTGTCACGATGAGTTTGCTTACGCCCAGCAGGCCATGCGCATGCACTGCATGGAGTATGTGTTAAAACCCGTGCGCTACGAGGTACTGACGGAGGTGCTGGAGCGGGCAGTCAAGACTATCAACGACAAGAGAGAGCGGTCGGTCATGACGGAGTATGGACAGCGCTATATCGAGAGCATCCGGGGAGACGACGCGGGCAATCCCGGAGATACTCTGGAGAAGGTGGCGCACTATATCGATACCCATCTGGAGGAAAACCTTTCCGTCAACGCACTGGCCGGTATGGCTTTCCTGAGCGCGGATCATCTGACCCGATCCTTTAAGAAGCGTTATGGAAAGACCGTATCCGAATATATTCTCAGCCAGCGCATGCAGCTCGCCAGAGAGCTATTGCGCAACTCTGATCTGACCATTACCATGGTGGCGGGGAAAGTGGGATTTGGCAGTTACTCTCACTTCACGGAACAATTCAAGAAATTTTACGGGATGACGCCGAGAGAGTTTCAGAAAGAGGGGAGGAAGGAGCGATGAGCTGGGGAAAAAGGATTCTCCGCAGCCTTCTTCTGCTGGCGTTCCTCGGGAGCCTGCTCTGGGCGGCGATATCCTTTTCAGCGCAGCGGCTGGCGGAAGAGACAGAGCCGGAGTCGGAGAGCGCTTCCGGCGTCTGCCGGATCCGGGTTACCTATCCGGTCTATGAGGACGTGACAAAGATTGAGGATCTTCCCGAGGTACAGGAGGCGATCAATGACATTACCGTGGAGAAAATCGGTGTGGAAGTGGAACTGGTTCCGGTGGACATGAGCGGGATTCAGGACGATTACCTGCTGTGGCTGGGAAGAGGAGAACAGTTCGATCTGATGCTGGTGCGCGGCCAGGATATCGCAACCTATATCGACAAGGATCTGATCCTGCCGCTGGACAGCTATCTTCAGAGAAGCGCCGCCCATATCGGAAATAAGAATAACTGGACGGGAGGAACGTTGAGCCGGGGAGCGGAGATGCAGGGGAGGATCTACGGCATTGCCTGCCTTTCCGGGCAGGAGGCTAACGGGTACGGCCTCTGGATTTCCGGCTCTCTGCTGACGGAGAGCGGTTTTGCCTATGATCCGGATCATATTTACACCCTCGAGGAGCTGGATCTTCTGTTTGCCTCCCTGAAGGAACGGTATCCGGACAGCTATCCGCTGGGACAGATCACTTCGGGGCAGATGTCCTCCTCCGCCGGATATTATACGATCCTGGGGGATGCTCTGGGAAGGGATATACTGACCGGTGTGGTGCAGAATGAGAGTGATGCAGTCATTAATCCTTTTGAGACGCTGGAGTATTACGGATTTCTGACTTATATGCGTCAGTGGTATGAGGAGGGGTATATTTATCCCGACAGTGTGATCTATGACGCCTCGGTGCTGGAGCTGCTGAAGGAGAGAAGAATTCTTACCTTCCCGGCGTCCAGCTACCCGGGAACCTTCAGCCAGATTGTGGGCAAGGAGACAGACTACGTATGTCTGCGCACCACAGAGGTCAGCCGTCAGAGCGGTGTGGACGGCTATCTGACCATTCCCGCCACCAGCCGGTATCCGGAGCAGGCGGCGGAGTTTCTGGATCTTCTGTACTCTGATCGGAAGCTGGCGTATCTTCTAAATTACGGCATCTCCGGGGAGCACTATGAGATTACCGACTGGGAGAGGGGATTGCTGGAACCGGTGCGGGACGCGGACGGGAACCCGGAGGGATTTTACAATCCCTTTGCCAGAATAGGCGATATTTCAAAGCTCTACAGCTTCGGGACAGCGGTGGATGATATCATGCGCAATTCCTATGTGGCCGGCGCCAGGAATGCCAGCACACGCTATAGCGGTTTCATCTACGATACAACGTCGGTCAGCCGTCAGATTGACGATGTGCGGGAAGTGATCCGGGAGTACACGCCGATTCTGGAGTGCGGATGTGTGGAGCTGGACGCGAACTATACGACCTTTCTGAATCGGCTGCGGGAGGCGGGCATCGACGAGATTCTGGCGGACAAGCAGGCGCAGCTGGATGCCTGGCTGATCAGACAGGGGCTAAAAAGCGCAATGTAGATGTGGTACATGAGATCAGATTGAACCGGAGATACCGTTGATGCCAGAGAAAAGAAGGTCGGATTCCGGCAGGAATGTATCGGATTTGTGAAATCAAAAAAAGCCCGTTCATGGCAAAATAGACTTATCTTCCATCCGGGAGAAATCGGATGGGTATGAGGAGGTAAGCATATGAAAATGAAAAAGTTGTTAGCTCTGTTCTG
>ERZ1643246.2946-NODE-2946-length-15358-cov-13.232503_pt1 | contig 15358 bp, 14 predicted proteins | sample MGYA00579265_ERZ1643246 | MGnify/ENA primary metagenome ERZ1643246 (study PRJEB29033, sample SAMEA4952261) | chicken gut metagenome | biome: Broiler Chicken; feature: Gastrointestinal Tract; material: Caecum | place: Ireland | collected 2018 | study: Broiler... | reverse complement strand
GCCCAGGAGAAGGCCATCGCCGAGGCGAAGGCCCTGCAGGCGGCGGAGGAGAAGTGACAAAATTTTTGCGCGAATCAAAACGGCGGGGAGGTCCACTCCCCGCTGTTTTTGCAGGACAGCGGTTTGCAGGAAAGGAGAGGAAACACATGTATCAGTACAAGTATATCCCTGTGGATACTGGCGGCGGGTTCCTGTCCGGTTCCCGAGAGCACCGGGAACGCATCGACAAATATGCCGCTGAGGGCTGGCGGTATGTGGGCTTTTTTCCGGTGAGCTTTACGGGCCACGGCGGGATCAGCATGGTGGACCTGATCTTTGAACGGGAGGTGTAAATTCCCAAGATAAAATTCCGGAAAAGTTTTCTAAAAGTTGCAAAAGCAACTTCAAAATATTAGAATATCCTGTTATACTCAAACTGTCCCAAGGGGACTGAGGAAAAAAGGTTTTCAAATTTAAAAGATAAGTATAGAAGGAGGACATTTACTATGAAGAAGTGGGTCTGCTCTGTCTGCGGTTACGTTTACGAGGGTGAGAATCCCCCCGAGAAGTGCCCCCAGTGCGGTGTTCCCGGCTCCAAGTTCACCGAGCAGAAGGGCGAGCTGAGCTGGGCCGCCGAGCATGTTGTGGGCGTCGGCAAGTCCTTTGGCGAGGGTGTTCCCGCTGAGGTCCAGAAGGAGATCATCGACGGCCTGAACGCCAACTTCACCGGTGAGTGCACCGAGGTCGGCATGTATCTGGCCATGGCCCGCGTGGCTTACCGCGAGGGCTATCCCGAGATCGGCGAGTACTGGCGCCGGGCCGCTCTGGAAGAGGCCGAGCACGCCGCCAAGTTCGCGGAGCTGCTGGGCGACGTGGTGACCGACTCCACCAAGAAGAACCTGGAGATGCGGGTCGAGGCTGAGAACGGCGCCACCCTGGGCAAGTTCGAGCTGGCCAAGCTGGCCAAGCAGTACAACCTGGACGCCATTCACGACACCGTGCACGAGATGGCTCGCGACGAGGCCCGCCACGGCAAGGCTTTCGAGGGCCTGCTGAAGCGCTACTTCGGCTAATTCAAGAGTCCATACGAAAACTCCCCCCGGCCACCGCCGGGGGGAGTTTTTTTGGAAAGAAGGCGGGAACACTCCCCGCCCTGTTCAGGTTTTGTCTTTTAACTTAACAGCAGTTCCAGTCACAATTACGAAAACATTATTTGTCGCAGCGGGTGTTACACTTAGAGACATTCCCACTACGGCATTTCCACCGCGTAGACGTGCTTTTTCCAGCATCCTGGATTTAGCGGCAGTGAAAGCTGTACCAAATAGCTTTTCTTGATTTGCCAGACCACCCCCAATACTCCGCCTACGAGATGAATGTCCGTGCCGCTGACAGTGTCAAGATATTTCTCAATCTCTCCATTTTCAAAGCTGTCTGTAGTTGTAATGGGGCACTCATCTTCGGGAGATGCAGTTGGATTTTGCGTTTTCTGAACTTTTTGGAAAGCCTTTTCAATGACGGCCCGCTTTTGCTCGTCAGCCAAAGCATTCCAAGATTTAGGCGTATGTAACAGGCTGATCGTGTCACCGCCGCAGTCTGGGCATTTTCCTCCCGCCATCTGAACAGAACTTTTTTGCATGATGTACAGACATTTACAACATCCAGAAGTCCCATAATTCACGCTTCCTCTCTAAAATGTGCCCTGATTCCGCATAGAATCCCGAAAGATAGGCTTTATGATTTGACGCATGCGGGTTGTTCAGTGCATTGCTTGCATGTGGAAGATATGCCAATCATTATATCGAAATGAAAAACGAAAAACAATTGACTGGCTGCATAGTGTTTGGACTGCTATCCAGGCCGGATTCCACGCTCCGCAGACAAAATTCTGAGGCGGGGGATGGTCAAACGGGCCGGCTTGCGGTATGCTGGGAGCAGAGAGGAGGGCGGCCTATGGATACGAAAAAGACCGGGGCGTATCTGGCGGCACTGCGGAAGGCCCGGGGCATGACCCAGCAGGAGGCGGCGGACCAGCTGGGGGTCTCCAACAAGACCGTCAGCAAATGGGAAAACGGCGCCGGACTGCCGGACATCACGGTGCTGCCCGCCCTGGCGGAGCTGTACGGCGTCACCGCCGACGACATTCTGGCGGGGGAGACCCTGCGGGGCCGGCCTGCGGAGAGCGGCGGAGAGGCCCGGGACCGTCTGCTGCGGCTGCGGCTGCGGACCCGGTTCGACGTCTGCTTCGCCGGGGCGGTGGCCCTAGCGGTGCTGGCGGCATTTCAGGTGGCCTACATCAGCCTGGCGGCCTGGCCGGTGTCGGTGGGCCTTTTATGGATCGGCTACATGCTGGCGGCCCACCCGGCCCGGTACGGCGACGTGGCCCTGGACACCGGGACCTGGGAGAACCTGTACCGCAAGCTGCTGATCGCCTCCGCTGTCCAGTGGTGGGCGCTGCTGCGGCTGGCCCGGATCGGGGACTTGGTGATCGATGACGCCGGGATGCGGGTCTATTACGCCGGGGACGCCTGGAAGCCCCTGATTTTCGCCGTGGGTCTGGCGGTGCTGTGCGCCGTCCTGGAATGGCGGCTGCGCCGCCGGGCGGGGAAAGAGGCGTCGCTTCTGTGGGTGCCGGAGCGGCTGCGGCCAGCGCTGCGCCGGGGGGACCGCTTCCTGCGGCGGACCCGGCAGATCTGGCTGGCGTGGCTGGTGTGGGCGGTGCTGCTGGCAGGGCTGTGGTTCCTGGCGGACGGCCAGTTGGACCGGGCCCTGTCCCCCTGGATCGCCCAATATGGGGAAGAGATGGTCCGCAGCGGCTTTCCGGAGAGCTGGACCATTCTGCGGGGCCGGCTGGAGGCCGACGTGGGCCTCTGGGTCCGGCTGCGGCAGGGCGTGGTGCTTGCCGGCGCCGTCTCCGGGGCGGGGGTGCTGGCCTGGACCCTGGTGCGGCGGAAAAAGCGGCGGCCCCCTCTTGCGGAACAGGGCGAAACATGATAAAATCTCCCCCGCAAGACATAAGGGGAGACGTTCATGTACCATTATATTTTCTTTGATCTGGACGGCACGCTGACAGACTCCAAGGAGGGCATCCTCAACAGCCTGCGGTATGCCTTTGACAAGCTGGGGGAGCCGGTGCCGCCGGAGAGCACCCTCATCAAATTCATCGGCCCGCCCCTGCAGGACTCCTTCGCCGGCTTCTGCGGCTTTTCGGCGGAGCGGGCGGCGGAAGCCATCGCCGCCTTCCGGGAGCGGTATGAGCCCATCGGCAAGTTTGAGAACATGGCCGCCCCCGGCATGGCGGACCTGTGCGCCCGGCTGAAGGCCCGGGGCTATGTGCTGGCACTGGCTTCCTCCAAGCCGGAGAGCCTGTGCGTGCCCATCTGTGAGCGGTTCGGCTTCACACCGTCCCTGGCGGTGGTGACCGGCAGCCCGCCTGTGGGGGACTGGACTAAGGCGGACGTGATCCGGGAGACCATGCGCCGCCTGGGACTGACGGAGGAACAGAAGCCGGAGATCCTGATGGTGGGGGACCGGAAGTTCGACGTGCTGGGGGCCAAGGAGTGCGGCATCGATTGCGCCGGGGTGGAGTTCTTCGGCTACGCCGCCCCCGGCGAGCTGGCGGAGAGTGGCGCCGTGGCGGTGGTCCGGACGCCGGAGGAGCTGGAGCGATTCATCCTGACCCACTGAACGGACATGAGAAAAGAGACGCCTTTTGAAGGCGTCTCTTTTTTGGATGGATCAGCCAACGGCCTCGGCGTCAAGGACCGCCTCCAGGGTCAGGCCCTCGCCAGTGAGGTCGGCGGTGAGGACGGGGTCGATGGGCACCGCCAGGTACATGCTGTTGCCGTAGACATAGGCGCCGGAGGTGACGGCCACCACCTGGCCGTAGACGTTCAGCAGGGCGCCGCCGCTGCTGCCCTCGGAGATGTCGGCAGTGCTCATGACACAGGGCAGGGCGTACCGCTCCACCTCCCGGGCCGTGGCGCTGACCACGCCGGAGCTGACTGCCAGCCCCAGCCCCAGGGGGTTGCCGATGGCGTAGACCGTGTCGCCCACCCGCAGGTCGCCGGTGCCGGAGGGGGCGATGTCCAGGGCGGCGAAGGCAGTGGTGTCATGGCCCTCCAGGGCGGTCCGGGAGATGCGGATCACGGCGATGTCGATGTCCGGGTCGTAGTAGATCACCCGGTCCAACTCGTAGACATCCCCGGTGGAGAGGGTGGCGGTGGCATAGACCGCATCCTCGATGGAGTGGTAGTTGGTGACTGCCAGCCCGTCGGCGGAGATGAAGAAGCCGCTGGCCTCGCCGGTGACCAGACCCTCCTCCACATACTCCTGGGACTCATAGGTGTCCAGCCGGAACATGGCGGCCATGCAGCGGTCCGCCGCCTGCCGGGCCGTCAGGGCGGGGGTCAGCAGGCCCAGGGCATTGGCGGCGGAGCGGGAGACAGCTCCCTGGCTCACCAGGCGGCCGATCACCGTGGCGCTGCCGTCCCGGTAGGAGAAGGTCAGGGCGTCCGCCGCCATCTCGTACAGGTCTCCCTGGGTCAGGGTGCCGGTGTAGGCGATGGGGAAGAGGCCGATCCGCTGGGCAAAGCCCGCGGCGTCGGAGACGGTGAAGTCCCCGTCCTTGTCAGAATACCCAAGCATCCGCAGCAGGAAGGCGCTCCAGGCGTTGGCGGTGAGGGCGGCGTCCGGCCGGAACTCCACCACCGTGGCGCCGGTGATCCAGCCCTGCCGGGCGGCGTAGTTCACCTCCTGGGCGATGGAGGCGGGCACGTCCCGGAAGCCGGCGATCCAGTTGTCGGCCGCAGCGGCCTGCTCCGCGCCGGCCAGCTTCACCAGCAGCACCGCCGCCTGGGACCGGGTGGCGGTGGCGTCCAGGTCATATGTAGCGTCGATAAGACCCAGGGTGGAGAGAGTGTCCGCCGCACGGGCCGCCTCCCCCTCCAGAGCGGAGGCGGCAGGGATCGCGCTCACCACCAGGAGAAGGGCACAGAGGAATGATGCAAGTCGTTTTTTCATGGGGTAGCCTCCGAATTTTGAAATCGCCCCCATTTTAGCACCCGCCGGACAGATTGACAAGGCCCTCTTCTCTGGACAGGCGGCGGAACATCTGGTATACTGGAACTGATTCTGGAAAAGGAGCGGCCCATGGCGGAACGATTGGCAAGAGACCTCTGGCGGCTGGACATCCCCCTGGCGGGCAACCCCCTGAAAAACCCGAACAGCTATCTTCTCACCGGAGAGCGGAGCCTGCTGATCGACACCGGCTTCCGCCAGCAGCCCTGCCGGGAGGCCATGGAGCGCCAGCTGGCGGAGACGGGGGTGGACCGGGACCGGATGGACATTTTCTGCACCCACCTCCACAGCGACCACACCGGCCTGGCGCCGGAACTGATCCGGCCCGGCTGCCGGATCTTCATCGGGGAGCTGGACGTGCCGGGCCTTCGGAACGCCGCGGACCCGGCCGGCTGGGAGAGGCGGTACCGGGAGTACGTGCTGGACGGCTTCAGCCGGGAGGAGATGCGGGAGCTGTGGGGCGAGAACCCGGCCCAGACCGCAGCCCCGCCCTGGCGGGAGAGGCTGTATACTGCGCTGCCGGACGGCGCGGAGCTCCGGTACAGCGGCCGCATCCTGCGGTGCGTGCTGACGCCGGGCCATACCCCGGGCCACCTGTGCCTCTATGACCCGGAGGCGCGGCGGCTGTTCTGCGGGGACCACGTGCTGTTCCACATCACCCCCAACATCTGCCGCTGGCAGGGTGTGCAGGACTCCCTGGGGGACTATCTGAAGAGCCTGGACCGGACGGCGGAGCTGGACGCGGCGGAGCTGTATCCCGCCCACCGGGCGGAGACCGGCGATCTGCGGACCAGAACGGCGGAGCTGAAGGCCCACCACGCCCGCCGGCTGGAGGACACGCTGCGGATCGTGGGGGAGACGCCGGGGCTCACCGCCTATGAGATCGCCGGGCGGATGCGCTGGAGCATCCGCTGCCGGAGCTGGGAGGACTTCCCCCTGACCCAGAAGTTCTTCGCCGTGGGGGAGGCCATGGCCCATCTGGACTATCTGGAGGTCCGGGGGTGGGTCTGCCGCCGGGAGATCCGGGGCAAACGGGTATATTTCGCCGGAGCGGGCGACAAAATATAAAGGATACAAAGGAGATGCTTTCCATGGACGTGAAAGAGATTTTGAGCAAATGTGACCACACCCTGCTGGCCCAGACGGCCACCTGGAAGGAGATCCAGGCCATCTGCGACGACGGGATGAAGTACGGCTGCGCCAGTGTCTGCATCCCCGCCAGCTACGTCAAGCAGGCGGCGGAGTACGTGGACGGGAAGCTGCCCATCTGCACCGTCATCGGCTTCCCCAACGGGTATGACACCACCGCTGCCAAGTGCTTCATGGCCACGGACGCCGTGGAGAACGGCGCCGAAGAGGTGGACATGGTCATCAACCTGGGCTGGGTGAAGGATCAGAAGTGGGACGACCTGCTCTCCGAGATCAAGGCCGTGAAGGCCGCCTGCAAGGGCAAGCTCCTGAAGGTCATCATCGAGTGCTGCTTCCTCACCGACGAGGAGAAGATCAAGATGTGCGAGATCGTCACCGCCTCCGGCGCCGACTACATCAAGACCTCCACCGGCTTCGGCACCGGCGGCGCCACGAAGGAGGACGTGGCCCTGTTTGCCAAGCACGTGGGCCCCGACGTGAAGATCAAGGCCGCCGGCGGCATCGCCGACCTGCAGGACGCGGAGGACTTCATCGACCTGGGGGCCTCCCGCCTGGGTACCAGCCGCATCGTCAAGGCCGTGAAGGCCATGGAGCAGAAATAAGGAGGAATACACATGGGAACTCCCCACAATGAGGCCCCCCAGGGCGCCTTTGCCAAGACCGTTCTGATGCCCGGCGATCCGCTGCGGGCCAAATTCATCGCGGAGACCTTTCTCCAGGACGCCAGGCTGGTGAACAACGTCCGGGGCGTCCAGGGCTACACCGGCACCTATCAGGGCACCCCGGTGTCCGTCATGGCCTCCGGCATGGGCATGCCCTCCATCGGCATCTACTCCCACGAGCTGTTCCACGTCTATGATGTGGACAACATCATCCGGGTGGGCAGCGCCGGCGCCATCTCCCCGGAGCTGAAGCTGCGGGACGTGGTGTTCGGCCAGGGCTCCTGCACGGACTCCAACTACGCCCACCAGTTCGGCCTGGGCGGCACCTTCGCCCCCATTGCCGACTTCACCCTGCTGGAGACCGCCGTGGCGGTGGCCCGGAAGCTGGGCATCGAGCCCCATGTGGGCAGCCTGCTGAGTTCCGACGTGTTCTACAACAAGGCGGGCAACACCCTGGACTGGGGCAAGATGGGCGTGCTGGCCGTGGAGATGGAAAGCGCCGCCCTGTACTGCAACGCCGCCGAGGCGGGCAAGCGGGCCCTGGCCATCTGCACCATCTCCGACAGCCTGGTCACCGGCGAGGAGCTGCCCGCCGCCGACCGCCAGACCACCTTCACCCAGATGATGGAGATCGCCCTGGGCGTGGCCGTGGCGATGGCGAAGAAGTAAGCGATGCTTTCAAACAGAAGATAAGGCTCCCGCAACTGCGCGGGGGAAGTATGAAGGGGGGCGCTGAGCCCCCCTTCATGTTTGATCGCCCGCCGCAGCGGCGCTTTCGGCGGAGCCGAAAGCGAGAGGCCCGGCGGCAAAGCCGCCGGGCGGGGGCGCTGAGCCCCCCTTCATGTTTGATCGCCCGCCGCAGCGGCGCTTTCGGCGGAGCCGAAAGCGAGAGGCCCGGCGGCAAAGCCGCCGGGCGGGGGCGCTGAGCCCCCCTTCCTGTTCGATCGCCCCACCGCAGCCGAAGAAACACAGCGGCAACAAAGGCAACGGATCGGAGACAGACCGGAAGCCGCTTCTGCGGAATTTGGCCTGAATTTTACAGAAGTGAAAAAAATATTGCCGTTTTCCGCAAGAAATTCGACAAATTGTTGCAGAAAAGAAAACAATTTGGAAATCCGGTTGCAATCGTGGGAAAGAGTTGATATAATGGGCCTGACCCACTGGGGTCATCCTGCGGGGCTGATCCCCTGCGGATAACAAAACGAAGGAAGGTAGATTCCAATGAAGAAGTTTCTTGCATTGCTCCTGGCATTGGTGATGTCCCTGTCCCTGGTCGCCTGCGGCGGCGGGAGCGATACCACCACTGACGAGAGCACCGATGCGGAGGGCGATACCTCTGAGAATGCCACCTATCAGGTGGCCATGATCACCGACTATGGTGATATCACCGACCAGTCCTTCAACCAGACCACCTACGAGGCCTGCCAGGAGTTCTGCGACGCCGAGGGCATCCAGTTTAACTACTACAAGCCGCAAGGGGATTCCACCGCGGACCGTGTGGCCATGGTGGATGCTGCGATTGCTGATGGCTACAATGTCGTCGTGATGCCCGGCTATGCGTTTGCTGAGACCATCAAGGAGACTGCGGAGCTGTATCCCGACGTCACCTTCATCGCTCTGGACGTGGCGCAGGGCGATCTGGGCGAGGACTACACCGTGCCCAGCAACGTGTACTGCGCTGTGTACCAGGAGGAGCTGTGCGGCTACATGGCCGGCTACGCCGCTGTGAAGCTGGGCTACACCCACCTGGGCGTGCTGGGCGGCATGGCCGTTCCCGCCGTGCAGCGGTTCGGCTACGGCTTCGTGCAGGGCGCTGACGCCGCTGCCGTGGAGCTGGGCATCGCGGACCAGGTCGTGATCGAGTACGCTTACGGCAACCAGTTCTATGGCGACGCCGACATCACCGCCTACATGGACAACTGGTATCAGACCCTGGGCGTGCAGGTGGTCTTCGCCTCCGGCGGCGGCATCTACACCTCCGCGGCTGAGGCTGCTGCCAAGGTCGGCGGCAAGCTGATCGGCGTGGACGTGGACCAGTCCGCCAACATCAACACCTATGGCGAGGGCATGTGCGTGACCTCCGCCATGAAGGGCCTGGCCGAGACCGTGAAGCACATGCTGAGCGAGGTCGTGGCCGGCAACTTCGCCAACTACGGCGGCAAGATCGAGACCCTGGGCCTGGTGAACGGCGATGATCCCACCGCCAACTATGTCCAGCTGCCCATGGAGACCACCCAGTGGGGCGACGGCTTCACCCAGGACGACTACAAGGCCCTGGTGAAGGCCATGTATGACGGCGAGGTCACCGTTTCCAACGACATCTCCGCCATGCCCGCCACCACCATCACCGTGAACTTCGCGGGCAACATCAAGTAAAGACAGCTGCTTTGCAGCGGAGAGGACGGGCTTTCGGCCCGTCCTCTTTTTGCCTCTGGAGGCAATTTGCAAAGAATGCGGGCGTTCCTGTATTTTTTCTTTGAATTATTCCTGAAGATATAGTACAATAAAAAGTACTATACAAGAGGAGGAGGGCGGTAAGCTTGGAACAGCAGTATGCCATTGAAATGCTGAACATCACCAAGCGCTTTCCGGGGATCGTCGCCAACGACAATATCACGCTCCAGCTGCGGCGGGGCGAGATCCACGCTCTGCTGGGGGAAAACGGCGCCGGAAAGTCCACCTTGATGAGTGTGCTGTTCGGCCTGTACCAGCCGGAGGAGGGCGTCATCAAGAAGGACGGCCAGGTGGTGCAGATCAAGGACCCCAATGACGCCAACGCGCTGGGGATCGGCATGGTCCACCAGCACTTCAAGCTGGTGGAGTGCTTTTCGATCCTGGACAACATCATTCTGGGCGTGGAGCCCTGCAGCCACGGCTTCCTGCAGAAGCAGTCTGCCCGGGAGAAGGTCCTGGCCCTGTCGGAGAAGTACGGCCTGCAGGTAGACCCCGACGCGCTGGTGGAGGATGTCACCGTGGGCATGCAGCAGCGGACGGAGATCCTGAAGATGCTGTACCGGGACAACGAGATCCTGATCTTTGACGAGCCTACAGCCGTGCTGACACCCCAGGAGATCGACGAGCTGATGCAGATCATGAAGAATCTGGCGGCAGAGGGCAAGTCCATCCTGTTCATCTCCCACAAGCTCAACGAGATCATGTCCGTGGCGGACCGCTGCACGGTCCTGCGGAAAGGCAAGTACATCGGCACGGTGAACATCGCGGACACCAGCCGGGAGGAGCTCTCCCGCATGATGGTGGGCCGGGACGTGGAATTCGTGGTCCACAAGGAGCCGGCCAAGCCCAAGGATCCCATTCTGGTGGTGGAGGGCATGACGGTGGCCTCCAAGCTCCACAACAACAACGCCGTCAAGGATGTCTCCTTTACGGTCCGGGCGGGAGAGATCGTCTGTATCGCCGGCATCGACGGCAACGGCCAGACGGAACTGGTCTACGGTCTGACGGGACTGGAGCCCCTGGTGGCCGGCAAGATCACCCTCTGCGGGCAGGACATCACCCACGCCCCCATCCGCCAGCGGTCTCTGCTGGGCATGAGCCACATCCCGGAGGACCGGCACAAGCACGGCCTGGTGCTGGACTACACCCTGGAGGACAACATGGTGCTCCAGCGGTACTTTGAGCCCCAATTCGTCTCCAAGGCGGGCTTTTTGAAGCGGAAGGCCATCCGGGACTATGCCAACCACCTGATCGAGCAGTACGACGTCCGCTCCGGCCAGGGGCCCGTCACGGTGGCCCGCAGCATGTCCGGCGGCAACCAGCAGAAGGCCATCATCGCCCGGGAGATCGACAAGGACCCGGAGCTGCTGATTGCCGTGCAGCCCACCCGCGGCCTGGACGTGGGCGCCATCGAATACATCCACAAGCAGATTGTGGCCCAGCGGGACGCCGGAAAGGCCGTGCTGCTGGTGAGCCTGGAGCTGGACGAGGTCATGTCCCTGTCTGACCGGATCCTGGTGATCTATGAGGGAGAGATCGTGGGCGAGCTGGATCCCAAGACCACCACGGCGGAAGAGATGGGCCTGTACATGGCCGGCGCCAAACGGAAGGGGGCCTGAGAGAACATGAGACGAGAGAAAACTTCCCTCCTGCGGAGCAAGGGCGTCCAGTCTCTGCTGGCATCGCTGCTGTGCATCGTGATAGGCCTGCTGATCGGCTATATCGTGCTGCTGATCATCAATCCCGCCGGCGCGGGAGAGGCCATCCGCACCATCGTGGAGAATTTCCTGTACTATCCCAGCGCCGCCGCCCGGCTGCGCTATTTCGGCAACACCCTGGTGAAGACGGCGCCGCTGCTGATGTGCAGCCTGTCCGTGCTGTTTGCCTATAAGGTGGGCCTGTTCAACATCGGTGCCGCCGGCCAGTATGTGGTGGGCGCGGGCGCCTCCCTGTATGTGGCGCTGGGGCTGGGGATGCCCTGGTATGTCTGCCTGGTGGCGGCCATCGCCGCGGGCGCGATCCTGGGGGCCATCTCCGGTATCCTGAAGGCCTACCGCAACGTGAACGAGGTCATCTCCTGCATCATGCTGAACTGGATCAGCCTGTATCTGGTGAACGCCCTGCTGACGAATGTGAAGGAGACGGCAAGCCCCTACACCTTTACCCTGAGCAGCACCAATCCTGACGCGATCCTGCCCTCTCTGGGCCTGGGCGCGCTGTTTGCCGACAACCAGTACGTGACCATCGCCATCCCGCTGGTCATTCTGGTGTCCGTGGCGGTGTGGATCCTGCTGGAAAAGACCAAGCTGGGCTATGAGCTGCGGGCCACCGGCTGCAACAAGTACGCCGCCCAGTACTGCGGCATGAAGGAGAAGCGGAACATCATCCTGACCATGGCCATCGCCGGCGGTCTTGCCGGCATGGGCGCGGCCACCCTGTTCCTCTCCGGATTCGAGCAGTGGCAGACCACCCAGTCCGCTGTGCCCGCCATGGGCTTCAACGGCATCGCCGCCGCTTTCCTGGGCGGGCTGAACCCCATCGGGTCCATCTTCTCGTCCTATTTCATCCAGCACATCACCAACGGCGGCGCCTATGTGGACAAGACTATGTACTCCGCCCAGATCTCGGATCTGATCTCCGCCCTGATTATCTATCTGTGCGGCTTTGTGCTGTTCTTCAAGGTATTCATGAACGGCTGGCTGGACCGGCGGGAGGAGAAGCGCCGGGCCAAGGAAGATGCGTCCGGCTCTGAGGAAGGAGGGAAGGCGTAATGTTACTGCTGCTGCAATATACGCTGATCTTCGCCTCCGTTCTGCTGCTGGTGGCCCTGGGCGGCTGCTTCTCGGAGCACTCCGGCGTCATCAACATCGGCCTGGAGGGCATCATGGTCATGGGCGCCCTGGGCGGCGCACTGATGATGAAGTTCCTGCCTGCCGGCACCTCTGCCTTCCTGGTGGTGCTGCTGACCGTGCTGGCCAGCATCCTGCTGGGCCTGATCTACTCCCTGCTGCTGGCGGTGGCGGCCGTGAATTTCAAGGCGGACCAGACCCTGGTGGGCACCGCTATGAACCTGCTGGGCACCGCCGCGGCCACCGTGTTCGTGAAGGCCATGAACACCGCTGCCGACCCCGACAACGTGTCCTCCACCATCCAGTACCTGGACGGCCGGAAGGCCTTCCTGGTGGACATCGGCGGGTTTGAGTTCAACTGGTGCATGCTGCTGGCGGTGATCGCCCTGGTGATCGCCTATGTGGTGCTGTACAAGACCCGGTTCGGCCTGCGGCTGTGCGCCTGCGGCGAGCATCCCCAGGCGGCGGACTCCGTGGGCATCAATGTCTACCGGATGCGCTACGCCGGCGTGCTGATCTCCGGCGTGCTGGGCGGTCTGGGCGGCATCGTCTACATCATCGCCGGCGTCAGCGAGTGGAAGTTCGAAAACGGCGTGGCCGGCTTCGGCTTCCTGGCCCTGGCCGTGATGATCTTCGGCCAGTGGAAGCCCACCCGCATCGCCCTGGCGGCGCTGCTGTTCGGCTTCTTCCGGGCCCTGGGCAACGTGTACAGCGGCTTCGATCTGCTGAGCAGCCTGAATCTGCCCAGCTCCGTGTACAACATGCTGCCCTACATCATCTCTCTGGTGGTGCTGGCCTTCACGTCCCAGAAGTCCCGGGCCCCCAAGGCAGAGGGCATCCCCTACGACAAGGGCCAGCGGTAAGATCCCGCACAGAGCCCGCGTTCTGACCGAAAAATGCCTCCCTGTTATCACACCCGATAACAGGGAGGCGCTCTTTTACCCCAGCACATATCCTGCCAGCAGGGCTGCCAGCAGGAGAGAGAAGGCGCACTGGACCGCCTTGCCCAGCAGGCAGTTCCGCAGCCGCAGGCCGCTGCCCTCCAGCACGGCCAGGGTCTGGCACAGGACGGAGAGGCCGCCCCAGCCGGCGGCCCCAGCCGCCAGCACAAGGCCGAAGCGGTCCGCCGTCAGCAGCGGCGTCAGGGAGAAGAGCTCCACAGCGCCCACCAGGACCGGCCCCGGCCGCCCGCCCAGAGCAGCCAGCGGCCTGGCCAGCACATAGAAGAACACCACGAAGGCGCACACAGACAGCATTCCGGAGAGGGCGGACCGGACCGCCCCCACCAGGGCGGGGACGAAGCGGACCGCCTGGAAAGGGGCGGGCCTTGCCACCGGCCGCCGGACGGCGGCTTTTCCGCTTCCCCGGAATACCAGCCCCGTCAGCAGGGCGGAGAGCACGTGGATCAGCCACAGCCACACTCCGGTCCGCACGCTGCCGAACACGCCGGCCCCCAGCACGCTGATGAGGAAGACGGGGTTGGAATTGTTGCAGAAAGCCAGCAGCCGCTCCGCCTCCTCCCGGGAGACCAGGCTCTCCCGGTACAGGTCCGCCGCGGTCCTGGCTCCGATGGGGTAGCCGCCCACGAGACCCAGCACCAGCGCCGCACTGCCGGCGCCGGGGACGCGGAACAGGGGCTCCATCAGCCCCGCCAGCCAGGGGGCGGTCAGCTGGCCGAAGCCCAGGGAGAGCAGCAGGGAGGAGATCACCAGAAAGGGGAACAGCGACGGGATCACAGACCGGGCGCAGAGGACCAGGGCATCTTTTGTATCCGCCCGCACGTCCCCCGCGTCCGCCAGAAACCAGACCAAAACACCACACAGGCACAGACAGGCCAGCCCCCGCCAACGAAGCCGCATCAGTCACCACCTCCTGGACACACCCTATGCCCCGGCCCGGACGGCTATGCCGGAGCATGACGCAGCTCCCCGCCGCATACAGTTTGAAAGAGGTGAACATATGGATCGGAATCGAAAGGACCGGAACGGCGGCGTGCTGGACACGGTGGCGGAGCTGTTCGACCTGCCGGCGGACCTGGTGGCGGGCCTGCCTCATCTGGAGATGGTGGGCAGCCGCCAGCTGTACCTGGAACATCACACGGGCATCCTGTCCTACAGCGAGGCGCAGATCGACGTGAACACCACCGGCGGCGTGCTGCGGGTCCGGGGCGAACGGCTGGCTCTGATGGCCATGACGGCGGAGGAGCTGCGGATCGGCGGGGAGATCGCCGCTGTGGAGTGGGTGAGGTGAGACCATGCTGAACCGGATCGTCAACCGCCTGCAGGGACAGGTGTGGGTGCGGGTGGAGTCCCCTTTCCCGGAGCGGGTGCTGAACCTGTGCGGGGCCCGGAACCTGGCCTTCTGGGATATGAGATGGGAGTCGGAGAGCGCCTTCACCTGCCGGCTCACCCGGCGGGATTACTATGCGCTGCGCCGGGCGGTGAAAAAGCTGGACTGCGCGCTGACCATCGTGCGGAAGGAAGGGGTGCCCTTCTTTCTGGGGCGATTCCGCCGCCGCCACGCCCTGCTGGCGGGCTTGGCCCTGGGCGGCGTGCTGCTGTTTCTGGGGTCCTTTTTCATCTGGGACTTCACAGTGGAGGGAAACGAGCGGGTCACGGACGAGGAGATCCTGCGGGCCCTGGAACGGCAGGGCGTGGGCATCGGGACCTTCGGCATCTCTCTGGACACGGAGAACATCCGCAACCATGTGCTGCTGGATGTCCCGGAGCTGGTGTGGATCACCGTGAATGTCTCCGGCTGCCGGGCCTATGTGGAAGTGCGGGAGCGGACTGTGGTGCCGGAGATGGTGAACGAACGGGACCCCGCCAATGTGGTGGCCCGGCGGGCCGGACTGGTGCTGGACATCCAGGCTCTGAACGGTGTGAAATGCGTGCTGCCGGGAACGTCGGTGGAGGAGGGAGAGCTGCTGATCTCCGGCGTGGAGGACACGGAGACCGTGGGGGCCCGGGTCGTGGCCGGCCTGGGGGAGGTGGAGGCCCGGACCTGGTACACCCTTTCCGCTGAGGTCCCGCTGACCGTGCAGGAAAAACAGTACACCGGGGAGGAGAGGCACTGCCTGTCCCTGATCTTTGGGACAGATCGGGTAAAATTCTTCTCAAACAGTAGCATCGAAGCGGGAAACTATGATAAAATAACCAACAGGACCCAGTGGTCCCTGTTCGGCCTGCC
>ERZ1643246.2945-NODE-2945-length-15362-cov-6.459136_pt1 | contig 15362 bp, 16 predicted proteins | sample MGYA00579265_ERZ1643246 | MGnify/ENA primary metagenome ERZ1643246 (study PRJEB29033, sample SAMEA4952261) | chicken gut metagenome | biome: Broiler Chicken; feature: Gastrointestinal Tract; material: Caecum | place: Ireland | collected 2018 | study: Broiler... | reverse complement strand
CCAAAATAGAGTCATTTATGTCTTTTAGATTCTCTATATGCTGCCATACAAATGTACCTTTTGTATCCGATTCTTGGTCCGTCAAAATTAAAATTCTTTTATTCATATAATACTTTCCTAAAATGTTTCATCCGTAAAAGAAAGATGTCCGTCTTTAGTTCATTTATAGTCTACTAATGCTTTTTCATGTCATGAAGAATTTTCGGTGCTTTTTCATAATACTCCTGAAGATCTTCATAATACTTTGCTGTCATTTCTTGCTGCTGCTCGATTATCTTCCGATATAAATACAGATTACCAGCATCCAAAATAAGGAATCCGATACATTAAAGTAAGAGTTTCAAGTGACTACCTGCATATGTTTTTTAAGAACATCATAAAAATTCTAAACTCAAAAACTATTAAAAATCATATATATGCAGCGCTTTAGAAATACAACCAATCTGATAATGCTGTAATATCTGAGTCAGAAGATTATTCATACAAATCACTACAATGGCATTCCCCACACTAGACAATAGGTAAAATTCCGGTTGCATTAATGCAGTAAAGCTGCTGTCTACATAAAATGAAAACACTGCCGTTGTTTCCTCTTCAATACCTACTTTTTAATACCGGGTCCGAAGGAAGTTTGTATGTTAATGTCACATTTTTTTAAGTGTAAGGTAATCAAGCAAATTGTAGCCTTGGAATATAAATGACACATTTTACCAATGGTTAACGGGTTTCTCCTTTTCATGTCTTGCCATTCACAAAAAACTTTTTCTTGGCTGGACTCTCTAGCCCAGCCTTTAAAGATAGCAACGTTGTCTTTTCTTCCTCGGATTTACTGCATTCTTTCTTTGAGGATACAGTAGTGCCATAAGCTCTTGCTTGGTGACAGTGCTATCCACCGACCAGTGCAGTCGTTTTTCATCTGCTAAATGCAATACCTTGCTGATGGTATTCCTTTTGGGGAGAGTTCTTCCGCAAATATCCGTCTATTTTATTGAATATCCGAAAATATATAGTAAAATATGGGGTAGATAATCTTACTTAGCGTAGGAAATTTATGCTCACTGAAACAAGTTTACTCTGTGATACTGCTATCCGGCCGATTTAGAAATCGTGGTTATCTGCCAGACAGATCATGAGCTATAAATTAAAATAATCGCCACTCTAAAGATTGTTTATGTCCAAAAATATGGAGCTATTTTCCCCATCGTCATGGAGCCTATGAAAGAAAAATTCAGGCTCTTCCAGTCTTTGTGAAACCACATGGCTTCTGGTAAATGCTTATGAATATCAATGTGATACCCCTGATTGTGAAATTGCTACTTTTTCCGAAACAGTTAGCGGATTCTTAAGCCATTATAGACGAATGACTGAACACTACACCGACTTTATCTGCACATTAGCGATAGAGACAGCTGTAAGGTATGCTCACGTATCTGCAAGGCTATGAATCTCAAAATCAACGGCGACACTGTGATACGCCTGCTCGCAAAACGGTATATACTCCAAAAGGCAGCGGAATACGGAAGCGTTATCGGTGTTGATGATTTTGCTTAAAAAAAGCATACTTACGGAAGCATTATCGTAGATGAAACGACTCATACGTCGGTTATGACATTGGCCTGAAGAGACGGTTCTACTTAAAAAAGGCTGTCACACAATAAACAGTTCAAGACAGTAACACATGACTGTACTAGCGCCTATGCCTTAGCCATTCAGAAAAACACTTCCGGATGCCTTGCAGATAGCTGACCAGTTTCATCTGCATCAGAATCTGTTAGGGCCCATAAGAAATACAGTAAACACTGTTATAGCAGTAAATATCAAGATATCAACTGGTCACAGCAAGGAAATACCTTTATCCACAGAAAGCAAGGAAGAAGAACATAAAAATACTTTGCATTATGGATAATAAAGCTCTCCAAAATAGAATAGCGAGATCAGCTTTCTCCTGCCCTTGCAAACTTCCTCTTTCCCTTCAAAAAGATAAACAAATACCCAAAAACCTCCCTGCTCTCTTCTATCTTTCTGACGATGGATAGAATATAATCGTCATCGGCTTCGACCTAAAGATATTCACATGCTTTCTTCTCTATAGGCTGCTCTTCCATCTCCAGCAGTTCTTTTTCAATTGCATGCACCTTATTTATCATAGTTGTCTTTGTGATAGGCTGTATATTTGTCTGAATAGAATCCGCCGCATACTAGTTAGAATGCACTTCTGCCTCATTCAATACTCCTTCCTCTACCGCAGAGGTAAATCGTTCTCTGTTCGGAAGGCGGGTCAATTCATCCATTAGACGCCGACTCTTCCCATCCTGATTTTTTTCTAAAGGGTATGCGTGAAAGATTATCACCTACGCTAGAAATCAGAGCTCTCCCGACCTTATTGTACGGTATAGGCAAATTATAGTTTCCCGCTTTCACAGAACATAGTGTGGGCAGCTGTTAAAGTGGGCTCTATAAAATCTGTTGCAGTCTAATCAACCTACCCATTCACAGTTTCTTCGAAGGTTGAGAACCTGCCTAAATGTTCCAAGAACTCCTCTATAACATCCATTAATTCACTGACAAGACCCTTGATTAATCTTATAATATCCATGTGTATTGGCACTCCTTTCGGTTTTGTATTTTAGGTCAAAATCATTATACCTCAAGGGAACAATACTCTTTCTTAACTCCGACCAACATTTGATAAATATTCATTTTTTACAAATTCTGTACCTTTATTACGACTTCGTTCTTTTTTCCAATTGCGATACCAAATTAACTCTTTTACTTTTTTCAAACATACTTGTAGTTCATTATCCATTATAGGATAGCTCAATATTCCTGTAATATCTAAATTTGTCATTTCCACTTGCTGTCTTATATGATCATTTTCGGTTACCATTATTAAAGGCAAGTCTAAGCCTAAAATTCTCAATGTTGGAATAAAGGTCATATGATGCCAATTATCGAATTTAGTTAAATCAACAATAACTGTATCATACTTTCTGCATTTTAAAAGCTTTTTTACCTCTTCAAACTCCACGTTTTGTACTAGCCTATAATCACTAAAGATTACAATAAATTTTTCATATACCTCCTTATTTTGGCTAATTATTAAGCCTTTCATTCTTCTCCCCACCTTTAATTTCTTTTATCCACTGTGCTATACATGCCAAAGTAATCATTAGGACTGATGAAAACAAAATATTAATAATATAATAGCGGCGTAACATAACAAAGGAAAAAACTATACCTAAAATAAATATAATACATCTTTTTAGTCTCTTTAAAAAAAACTGTCTCTCTTTATAATCACATGTTTTTTTTACATAATTAAAAAGCATCATTATTAAAAATATAGTAAAACCTATCACATATAAATTTAATTCTGTTTTTTCTGCAATAAAAACGCCCAAAAAAATAACTAAATTGGAAAGAAGACAGCATTGCCAAAACTTATTTAAATGTAGCCCGCCAACATATATTCTTAGCATAATAAAAAAAATCAAAAAAAACAGTGTTTCTATCATTTTATTAAAAATAATAGCAAATAATAAAGTGATACTTGTACTAATTATTGATTCTAATATCATTTGAAGAACATAATAATATACACAAGTTTTTTTTGTTGACACTTCTTCTGTATCAAAAATAAAATCTATAATTCTTTTACTAATATTTTCTAAATTCATTTAATCCTTCCGGTTTTTCTTTATCGTGAAATATATAACAACATTTAGTATTGGCCAAAACACTTGCTGAGAGAACAAGTAGTGACAAGAAACTCGATGTTGTTTTTCTAAAAATAATAGACTTAAATTTTTTCATAATAATATAACTCCTTTTTTATTAATGTCAGATGCAAAATGTTATGGATTGTTCAGGTCATGCACGTCTCCAATAATCATTTATATTTTAGAATTATACCATATGTTACATCGTTTTATTTGTCTTGTAATAAATAGGGCTTTTTATGTAATTTTTATTATCCAAAAAGTATAATCTTTTGAAGAAATATTTCGTCATTATTATTGCATTCCAAGTAGCCATGATATTTCTCTACAATTCTTTCTACCGAATATAATCCTAATCCATGATTTTCGGCATTTGTCTTTGTTGATATAAACTTCCCCTTAACTCTTCTAATTTTATCTTTATCGAGAGTATTCTCCATTTTAATCAACAGATTAGCCCCTTCAAATCTAATGATTAATTCAATCCTTCGTTTTGAGATTTTACAATTCAAACAGGATTCGATTGCATTATCTAAAATGTTTCCAAGTAATACACTTATATCGGCCATGTCAAAGGGCATATTTATAGGAACTTTTATATCAAATTTAAAGTCAATTTGATTTTTTTCTGCTAATGTATTTTTACTATTTATCAAAGAATCTATGACAATATTTTCTGTATTGCAGATTTCTTTGGTTATTGTTTCATCTACTAAAGTTTCCATGTAATCTAATGCCTTATTAGTTTCTCCATGTTCAATTAATTGTATTAGATAGATTAGGTGATGTTTTAAGTCATGTCTTACCCTTCTCATGTCTAAAAACATTTTCTGCTTATCTTGTATAGAGTTATTAAATAAATCTAATTGATTCTTATAGAAAATATTCTTCTGTTTCAATTCCCATTCCTCAAACGATTTTTTACATCTTTCAAATGCAACAATATTAATAATAAGAAGAATGCCTGTTGATATAAGAGAATTAATTCTCCAAGTATCACTATTTATCCACTTTGAAACCGAGAAAATATTATTTAATATTATAATACTTCCTATCGGAATAATGATTAGTACAATATCATATTTTTTCATATTTACTAAGCTACTATGTGGCAGAAAGTATTTAATACTGCATACAATCCCCCATAGAAATAATTTAGAGATTAATGATCCGACTTCTACTTCCTCGTAAATACTTATATCTAAGACCATATAGATGTAACCAATAAGCAGCTCGCTTAACATCCATAAAACATTGTACATTAAAACAAAAATTATTTTGGATACAATTCTACCATAGTAGGAAAAAAGTGCGACTAAAAACACTAAAAAAATCGTAAATAATAAATTCACCTCCCATGACAAGTGAGCTAGGAAAACCAACACCCCTTGCCATATGTAATAAAGCCCCCATGTGAGATATGATGCTATCCCTTTTTTATATTCAAAAAATATACTCAAATATTCATATGCAATTTTCAAAGAAAATACTGCTACAAATAGGTTAAATATATTATTCATATTCTATAAAACATTAATCCTTTCTAATTCTTTAAAGTACTTTTCACTAACTAATTTCTGTTTTTCTTCGCTTACACTAAGCCTTGCACCATTGCGCATTTCAACAAAGTTGTAAGAGAACCTACTGATATACTTATAGTTGACTAAATAAGACTGATGTATCCTTAAGAAAGTTGTTTTAGCAACAGATAGTCTTTCTTCTACTTCGTTCAATTTTCCATAAAACTTGTACTTTCCATGTACGGTAATAATATTAATAATTCTTCTATTACTTTCAAAATAAATAATATCTTCAACCGCTTCTTTATAAAAGGCTTTTCATATTTATACTGAAAATAAACATCTTCAAGTGTTGCAATGTTTACAGCTGATGTAAATACCTTTTCAAATTCCTTTTTCTGTACTGGCTTAACTATAAATCTAAAAGGATTAACCTCAAAAGTATCGATAGCATATGCCTCAAATCCTGATACATATATTATAATAACATTTTTATCAATACATCTAATCTCTTTAGCAGTTTCTATGCCATTTACCTTTTTCATTTCAATATCTAAAAAGATTATATCATATCTATTATTCTGCTTCACTTCATGAAGGAGTTCTTCTCCATCTGAAAAAACATCTGTATCAATTTCTAATAACAGTTTTTGCCCCTCTAATGCTATCCATTGTTCTAGTTCAACAGCGATTTGGTATTCATTGTCACATATTGCTACCTTAATCATGATCTTGTCCTTTCTCCTCTAATTCAAGTTCTATCATTTTTCCGAGAATACACCAGATTAATTCTCCATCTTTTGGATTTAATTTTTTATACATTTCTACCAATTCAAAATATTCATCAATTTCTGTGTTTATCATCATTTGAATTTCCAGATTATGCTTTACATTAGTAAGCCCCAATATATAATCAGTAGATACGCGAAAATACTTAGACATTAAAATCAGTATGTCTACCGGTATACTATCAATGTCATTCTCGTATCGACTTATGTTTTGCTGCGAGACACCAAGTTCTATACCAAGAATCTTTTGTGACATCCCTCTTTTTAATCGTATTTCCTTTATCCGGTTTGCCATCTTATTATCCTCTCTTTACATTTGATAACAATATTTTAACCAGTCTATCGAATACAATTACTCATATATAGAGTAACGGGATATCCGTATTTCTTGTTTTTTCTTATAACTAAAATATGCGATACCCTTTTACAGGTACCGCATAAATTTTAACTATTTTACTCATGTAACCAAACAAATTCTGTATTTTCTTTCATAACTTCATTATAAATCTTTTCCGATAACATATCTTCAGTTAAATTTCCAGAATCGCTTCCAATTCTTCTCCCAACTTCATTATTATGCAAATCCATATTCTTATGCTCTATTTTTGAATATCCATCACTTTCATTTCCATTCAAGTCTTTATCCTCATGTGCTGTAGCAAACAATTCTGCCTTTTCCGCTCCAATCAAGACAGTCATTTCTGCATTCCACAACCCATGTCTAAACGCATCGCTCCTGTCTCCTAAACCATTATATCCAAACTTGATCTCTGTCTGGTTAACAGCAATATTTTTTGCTTTGTTAACCTGAAGTGCTGACAACGGATAGCGAATTACCAGTTTCTTTTCTGTAGGTGTTAGCGCTCCCCAAATATCAGATATACTTTTCTGTTGATCTAAGCTCTTTTCTATCTCTTTGTCATCTAATTGAGGAAAAGATTTCTGCATTTCTATGATTTTGTCTATTAATTTTTCAAATTCTTCTTGTTCAAATGTTCCCAAATCATCCTGATGTATTGCTTCTTTGTCATTTGCTAATACATTTACCGAACTTCCTGCCAGTAACATACAACATAAAAGTAAAGCACTAATAATCTTTTTCATTTTTTTACCTCTCTATTTTTTTCTTTTTATTAAATATTAAAATTGCCATTATAAAAACAATTGTTGCAATTAGGAAATACGAAATCCAGCCATACATTAATGAAGCACGTACATTCTCATAGAAAGAATCTTTATCTAAAATAAACATACATATTCTATAAGAAAATGCCCCTGGGATAAACTTGCCATAATCCATACCAATAAACAAACATGAAAAGAATCCATAGAAGATACCCAATATACTACTGATCACCATATTCCGACTTAAATTAATAACTATAGCTCCCATCATAGTAGCAACAGGTATTATCATAACTGTTTCTACAAGAAAGCCGCCTAGTGATCTGAGTATCTCATGATTTTGTATTTCCAGTCCACTAAATATGTTTAATCCCAGTACAAGTCCTCCAAATATTAAGAGTAGCGATATCGACATAATTAGAGAAACTAACATACTTACTAATATTTTTGAACCAAAAAGAGTTAGCTTTCTATATCGATAAAGGATCCAAGTAATATATGTTTTATTTTTATACTCTACATAAAATAATGTACTGACGATAATAAAAACCACCATAGGATAAAACATTGAATATTGATTATTAATAAAGAAAAATAAATCATAATATGTTTTTCCGCCGCTAATGATAGCCCCCATTCCTCCTGTTATTACGGGAAGTATTGTAAGAAATAATGCAAAAAGCAAAAAGAACTGCCGTTTTAGCTTAAATATTTCATTGGATAGTAGAATTTTCATCAGTACCTCCTTGAATAATATTTTCATACATTTTTTCTAAATCTTTTTCACTGAATCCTTCATTATCTATCTGTTTTACTATTTGACCATTTCTAAGGAACAATAATTTGTCTGTAATAGCAGCTATTTCATTAAGATTATGACTTGAAATTATAATACAATTACTATTGCTGATCAAAGTATTTCTAATCAATTCTCGAACTTCTTTTATTGCTATCGGATCAAGGCCATTGGTTGGTTCGTCAAGTAAAATAATCGTGGGATCTCCAAAAAACGCTCTAGCAATTCCTAATTTCTGTTTCATTCCTAAGGAAAGTGTTGAAAACTTTTTATTCTTAGCACTCCACAATCCCATTTTTAATAAGATGCTTTTTATACTGTCCATACTATAATCTATCTGCAAATACTTGGCATGCAGAATAAGGTTTTCAAGAACAGTTAAGTTATCATAAAATCCTGGATACTCAATCAACATACCAAATTTTTCATTTCCTGAAGACAATATCTTTCCCTCAAAATATGCCAATCCTAATATTGTTTTGAATAAGGTTGTTTTACCTGAACCATTAGGCCCTAGTACTCCATAAATCCTACCTTTTTCAAAAGAGACATTTATACTACTTAGAAGCTTATGGCCTGAGACTGACAAATCTACATTTTTTAATTGTAACATAGATACCTCCTTTTTAACTTGTCAAAATAAAAGCGGTAAAAGTAATTACGTAAATCAAAAACATTACAGTAAATATTTTTGATTTTTTTTTGATCATGGAATATCCGCCTTCTAATAATAAATGTATTCCGTAAACAAATATACCAAATAAGGCAATTAATGAAACTATAATACAAATCTTATTAAACATATCTTTCACCTCCCATTGTATCTTAGTATGCTATTATAAAGTTTGTATTTACTTATCATAAAATTATCTTAAGGATTTCATGATAGGTAACTGGCCAAGATAAGGAAAAATACCCTGACGAAATTGTCCCCAACTGATTCATACCAAAAATACTATATCAAAACAGTCTTACTTATCTGCATTCTCACATCTAATCTTTTCCATGTCTGCGAAGAGCACGATTATTCGTTAAATTTCATAATCCATAGAAAATATTTATATTTTTTAACTTTAGAAGGATTTATTTCTGATACACCAGATATAATTCTTCGCCAAAGTGAAGACTGTAAAGCCTACTTCTGTATGCAATATAGCCTGTCGATATATTGATAGGATCCGCTATTCAATCTGAGATAATGGAGAAATTCATTAGTTGTAGTATATATAATTTTAGATTGAAGACTCTAAATGCCGGCCGTCCATTCTGTATAAATTAAAAGTCATGGTGTAGAAGATATACAACTCTCATTTTTACTAACAATTTCCCATAATCCAAGAAGCCAAAACAGCTGCATTTTTTAAAACTGCAGTATGTAAATAACAAAGTTTACCCAATGTCAAGGACAAATTGAATTTGTTGATTTGTTATCCTGACGGAGGCATTCCTGAACAGTCCATTGGTATGGGCTGTTCAGGTGGCATCTATATTACATCTCTGGTGCTTTGCAGCTCAAAGGATATACACCGGTAGTAATGTACTGGTAATACTCGTTTGGCGACAGCTTTGCAAGCTGCCATTGGTATCTGTCATTATTATAGTAATCCATCCAGTCATCAATGATGGATTTTACCTGAGAGAAGTTTGTACATTCTGACAGATCTATCTCATCTTTCATGTGACCGAAGAAACTTTCCTGAGGCACATTATCCCAACAATTTCCTTTACGCAACATAGATTAACGAAGCTCAGAGTCCTTGATGAGCTGGATAAATCGATAACTGGTATAGTGGCATCCCTGGTCGCTGTGGATCAGTGTTTCAGTGTCCAGGGACATGCCGTGCTTCTTTATAAGCGAAGTTATGGTTTCCAGAACAAAGTCTACTTCCAGAGATTCGCTTAGCACGTACGACAGGATCTGTTTTGTATAAGCGTCCGGGACCGTGGACAGATAGGCAAACACACCGTAATAGAGGATGTATGTTATATCTGTGAGAAGCACCTTTCTGGCACCTTTGCCGGTGAAATCGCAGTCAAGCAGGTTATCTGCTATGTTGCTGGTACGCAGAGCTTTTGCCATTCGGCGGTATGGGGGTGGGGTTGCGTACTGGACAGAAGAGACCATATTTGTTCATGAAACGCCGGATTTTCTTGAGATTCATGGTAATCGGCGGATTCATGTGAGGGAGCCGCATATAAATCCCGCGGGCACCTTTATCATAACCCCGAAAGGTATATGCAACCAGGATCAACTGAAAATCGGCCCTGTCTTGTGCTTCATATTTCGCACTGGTGTCGGCTGAACGAACCCAGTTGTAATAGCCAGAGCGTGAGACGCCGGCAATCTTACATAAGGCAGTGACGCTCAGGCGGTTATCTGTTTGAGAAAGGACTTCGTGAATGATTTCAAATCTGCTGTTAAGGCTTCCCATGATTACTCCCTCCGCCCGCTGCGGTTGTCCGAACTTATAATTTTTTTAAAGTCAACTTCCTGACGGAGATAGATAACTTCATTCTGAAGCCTGGAAATGACCTGCTCAGGAGGTGCATCCTTTATCTGTTCGGGATCAGGGCCTTACGTGCAGAAGGATATCCGGTATGAAATTCACCAAACTTTATGATTTCATTTTTGATATGCTGCCGGATTCCATTAATACGAATTTTCCCAAGCACATCGGGATTGTAGCCAAGTTTCTTAACGATGCGTAATGCAGTTTCCTCGGACTGATATCTTTTCCAGAACTCTTCCTTGAATTCAGCAGTAAATTGAATCTTGTTGGGAGTGACCTGGTAAGTATACGGGTTAGCTTTAAACTGGCGGATTTCCTTTTCCGTGAATGTTTTTTGCGAGCGACATGGGCATTTTCCTCCTGGATTCATTATACATGACCACCGCCAGGAGGAGCAATAAAATGGCTGTCCAGAGTTCGGGATTTCAACAATTTCGAATGTCCAGACTTTGGGATTTCAACAATTTCAAGTGTCCATTTTTATGGGTACATTTTATAATATACTGGAATATGTTTGGATGAAAGTAAAAATCTTTCTGTAACAGATCTAAAACAAGATATCAGTTCCTTGATAAAAACATATACAGCTCCTGACCAGTATCTAAGAAATGAACATCAAGTCAACGGAATTACGTGAAGCGATAAAAAACAGAATGTAATTTTCAAATAGTTATTAACTGTCTATCAGATGCTTCATACTTTTCACGCACAAAAACTATATCAATATCAGCTTAGTATTACAAGCACTATAGGATTACTTGATGTCATATACTGGTGGTAAAATCAACAACGGATTGTATTTCTACGGATATATCTCCGTTAAGGACACTGTATCTACTGCCTATCATTGAGTCCGCAAAAGATAGCTTACCGCCATTCGGGATCTGGCTCGATCATGCAGAGATACGTAGTAGATAACGTATAATACCAAACTGCCTGGCAGAAAATATTTTTGAAAAGTATTGAGACTATCCTTTGGGGCAATAGCTGGATAATACATCTGTTATTAGCATTCAACAAGCAATTATATGTAATATAAAGCAAGGGTGAAAGCTCATTTTCGATATGTCTTTCACCCTTGCTTATCATAGAAATTTCTTATTCATAGTTTTTTTCATAACCAGAGGTGCTGAATCCTCAGAGGAATTGCCTCTCAAATATCCCCGTGAAAAATCGTATCCTCTTTATGTTTACACATATCTATTCTCAATACAAAAAATCGCAGCTTGAATTTCATCTAACTTACTTCTGTAAAACGATTTTCATTTAGAAGATTTTTATTACTGGGTTTCTTTAAACTTTTCATGACGCATAACGGGAAATTCAATATTTATTGTAAAAATACCATTTGTCTTTTCATAATCTGCCATAATATTTCCATTATGTTTTTCTACCATTCTTTTTGCAATAGCAAGTCCTAATCCTGTTCTCCCTGCAGAACGTGATTTATCTGTAGTATATAATCTATCAAATATAAATTTAATATCTTCCTGTGATATATGTTGGCTTTGATTTGCAATCCTTATGCTGCATATATCTGTTTGAGTTTCCGCTATAATGGAGTATTCTCCATCACCATGTATAAAACTATTGGATATTACGTTAGAAATGATACGCTTAATACAATTTTCGTCTCCCCATATTAAACATGGTTGATTTGGTATAGATATATATTTAATTCCTCCTCTTTGTTCATATTCATTGTAATACATCGCTATAATATCTCTTAAAATATTATATATATTAATTATTTTAAATTCCAGAGGAATTTCATCTGCTTCTATACGAACGAATTCAAATAATTGTTCCAATAATTCTTTGAGATACTTCATTCTATCTTTTGCTATACCAACATATTCTTTTTGCTCTTCAGTCAGTTTTTCTTCTTCGAGCATCTGGAGATATCCCGTTGTAATAGCCAAAGGTGTCCTTATATCATGGGATATATTCGTTATTGTTTCCCTAAATAATTTATCCTTTTTAATTAGAGACTCTTCCATTTCTTGATATTTTGCTTTTAATTCATTAGCATCATTCACTATATCCTTTAGATACGCATTATTTATATTACCTTTTATCTGTACTTGTGTATCTCTGCTACTGATATATCGAATCTGATGACTTATTTCTTTAATATTAAGTTTCAGATGCTTATACTTAATATATATAACAATTACCAGAACTCCCAAAGTTATACACACTCCAATTAATATCATTGCTGATCCTTTCTAAAACTATTGTGCATAAAAGCATAATATGAAATATAAATAAAGCCTAAAGACTCTATTATTACAGCTGGTATTTTATCAAGCATAGAAATCAAACTACTAATTTTCATGTTCGTTGCAAATCCAATGATACTATACTCATATAATGATATCTCTATATCCAGAGCAGTACCTATCTTTGTCAAATAAAAGTAGCTAATCATAATCAAAACTATTGTCACAACAAATGTAACACTCACACGTTTCACCAAAGTGCAAATCATTATAACAAATCCCGAAAAAAATACGTAGCATCCTAGTTCCGCCACAAGATAGATAATTACTTTTTCAAGATCTAGTTCATATGGATATTCGCCTAAAATCCCAATTATACATATAGCAGTTAAAACATTTATACAAAAATATACTATTGTGATAAGGAAAGACGTTACCAGCTTGGAAATAAATATATACTTTTTGGCAATACCTTTAGCAATAATTACCGGATATATTTTAAATTTAGCATCTAGCAAAAAGCAACGCCCAACTATAATAATCAATGGATAAAACATACTGTAATCAGCAAAAAAATATTCCGCAAATGTATTCCACGAGTTATAGTATTTCAATCCATTTCGTACTGGTATCTCTATGTAAGTATACTCGTAATTTACGCATAATGATGCAGTAAAAAAAAGCGCTATAAATAGACAAATATATACTATTTTGTCATATTTTATTCTATATAATTCTGCTTTAACAATATGGATCATTAAACATTTCCTTTCATGATTTTAGCTAAATAATAATATTTACTTTCAGTTATTTTTTTTATTTCCTCCAGGCGTACCCCCTTTTTTACTAGCATAGAAATAATTTCTGGAGTACTAATATCTTTTTCATATATTATAATCCTATTTTTATCAATGACATCTATCTCAAAATTATTTTTGTGAAGTTCACATGCTGCTAATTCAATATCTTGTGTATATACTTCAATTCCCTTTTTTTCGATTTTATCAAGACTTTCTTTAGTACATTGTTTAATTATTTTACCTTCCTTTACTACAATAAAAGAGTCCGAAAAATCAATATAGTTTCCAATTTCACTACCCGTCAACAAAAAACTTATTTTTTTTTCATTATTTAATTTTTTTATAAAATATTTAATATATTCTACTTCTTCACTATCTAAATCGTCAAATGGCATATCCCAAATTATGAGATCTGGAGTTCCTAATAAGGTAATCATTAATCCCAATATTTTTTTTACAAGAATAGATGTATTCTTTATTGTAATTTTAGCATAAGCATCCATCTGAAACTCTTCATACATTTTTCTTAGTTCCGTTTTATTATTAAGCCTATATACTTTCGAAAAGAAAATCAGATTTTGATTAACAGTTAAATTATTTATTCCAATAAATTTTTCAGGTATATATCCTATTCTTGGTCCCTCTAAAGAAATGTCATCATTGCCAAATATTTTAATTATTCCAGATTGATAATCAGTATTACCTGTTAATATATCTAATATGTATGTTTTGCCTGAACCGTGTACTCCTAATAACGCCGATATATCCCCTCTATTCACGTAGAAGCTTACATCCAATTTAAATGCATCATCTTTTTGGCTTTCAACATTATATAATTCAATAACTTTTTCCATTAATCTATTATCTCCATAATCGAAACCCAAGGCCTCGTACTGTTTCAATATAACGCTCTTTGTCATTAACTTCGCTTAATTTTTTCCTAATATTGCTTATATGTACATTAATCGCATTTTCTTCACCAAAAAAATCTTCATTCCACACATACTCATAAATATTATTTTTTGTAAAAATACGTCCCGGTTCACTCATTAACAATTTCAAAATTGAATACTCATATTTTGTTAAAAACACTTCTACTCCAGACACCTTAACAGATATTTTTACATCATCTAGCACAATGTCTTTATATTTATACACAACATCAGATCTCAATCTTTTAGTTCGTCTCATGACAGCTTCTATTCTTGCCATTAACTCTTTATTATTAAATGGTTTAGTCACATAATCATCAGCCCCACCTTTAATTAATTCTATTTTCGAATCAATTTCCGTTTTAGCCGATAAAACAATTATTGGTATATCTTCTTTTCCTTTTACAGCTTTTAATACTTCCTCACCTGTTATCCCTGGAAGCATAAGGTCTAAAAGGATTAAATCTATTCTTTTTTGATTTAATAATAATAACGCCTCTGTTCCAGAAAATGCCACTTCAACCTTATACCCTTCTTTTATTAACATCTTCTTTAACATTTCATTTAATTCTACATCATCTTCTACTATAAGAGTCACCATTTTTATCTACTACTCCCTTTAATAATTTCTTACTTATTCATAATGTGTATGATTATTCCATGGCTCTTTAAGCCACCTGTCCGGACTTTGAGGGCTCTGCCGCAACATAATATTCAATGTTATTATACAATACTTTCATTTTTAAAAAAAGAGGCTGAATCTTAAGTACTTTACTCTGAATCTTAAGTACTTTACTCAATAGCATAATCTTTATTTTTATATCGTATGAAAGATACAATGGAGTTGTCATCTGCTATAACCTTAAACTTTTCTGTCAATCGAGTAGGAGGGAGAGATTAACTCCCGTCCTCTCAGTCGAGTAAGTAAGAGGACTTTCACCTCAAACTTC
>ERZ1643246.2944-NODE-2944-length-15364-cov-14.024822_pt1 | contig 15364 bp, 13 predicted proteins | sample MGYA00579265_ERZ1643246 | MGnify/ENA primary metagenome ERZ1643246 (study PRJEB29033, sample SAMEA4952261) | chicken gut metagenome | biome: Broiler Chicken; feature: Gastrointestinal Tract; material: Caecum | place: Ireland | collected 2018 | study: Broiler... | reverse complement strand
AATATGGAGCAAATGACGTGAAACCGGGAATCTCAGGATGGGCACAGATTCATGGAAGAGATGAACTGGAAATTCCTGTGAAAGCGGAACTGGATGGATATTATGCACAGCATATCGGATTCCTCATGGATGTAAGATGCCTGCTGGGAAGTGTTAAATCTGTATTAAAGAGCGAAGGAGTCGTAGAAGGCGGAACCGGAGCGATGGAAATGGCAGCAGAAGCAGAACATGATACAGGAATCCGCTGCAGTGGAGATGCAGACGGAAAAAAGATATATATATTGGGAGAAAACAGTTATATAGGAACATCGGTCGAAAACTGGTTATTGAAGAATGAAGGAAAATATCAGATAATAACAGTTGATATTCAAAAAACTGGTTTCAAAGAATTCCGTTTTAAAAAAGATTCCTGTGTATTTTTTGTTGCCGGAATAGCACATCAGAAGGAAATATCCGAAAATCGAAAACTATATTATTGGGTGAATCGGGATATGCCGCTTCAGGCTGCAAGAAAAGCCAGAAAAGAAGGCGTATCACAGTTTATTTTCATGAGCTCCATGAGCGTATTTGGGAAAGTAACAGGAATTATTACGCCGCATTCTAAAAAAGAACCAACAACCAATTATGGAAAATCAAAATTACAGGCAGACAGAAACTTAATGAAAATGAACGGGGAAAATTTCCGGGTATGCATCATTCGGCCGCCAATGGTTTATGGGAACGGATGTAAAGGAAACTATCAGCTTCTGAGGAAACTGGCGTTGAAAACACCTGTTTTTCCATCGGTTAAAAATAAGAGGAGCATGATATTTATTAATAATCTGTGTGATTATATCCAATGGCTGATTGATGAAGAACGAGCCGGAATATATTATCCTCAGAACCAGAAATATGTCTGTACAGCGGATATGGTGAAGGCAATTGCGGAAGTGCATGGGAAAAAGATTTTATTTATCCCGGTATTTAATGCACTGATTCAAAAAATCAAAATGCCTTTGATAGAAAAAGTGTTTGGAAATCTGGTATATCGATGCCCATTAAAGAAAGCAAATGCTGTAGAGGATTTCTATGAAACCATAAAATTAACGGAGAAAGTGAAATGACAAGAAAAAAAGTACTCTTTGTGGCAACAGTAGTAAAAATGCATATCAATGTTTTTCATATTCCTATGTTGAAATGGTTTCATGATCAGGGATGGGAAACGCATGTATGCGCGAAAGATGATTTTGATGCAGATGAAACATGCGAAATACCGTACTGTGATTATTTCCATGAAACAGATTTTGCGCGTTTTCCTTTGAAAATACGGAACATAAAAGCTTACCGCAGCATGAAAAAGCTAATAGAAAAAGAAAAATTTGATATTGTTTATTGTCATACCCCGGTAGGGGCGGCAGTTGCCAGACTTGCCGCAGCGTCAGAAAGAAGGAATGGAACGAAAGTTATTTATATGGCACATGGATTTCATTTTTTCAAAGGGGCTCCATTGGCAAACTGGCTGTTATATTACCCGGCGGAAAAGTTTTTATCGAGATTTACAGATCTGCTGATTACCATTAATAAAGAAGATTATGGAAGAGCGAAATCATTTCATATGAAGCGCCTTGAATATATTCCGGGTGTAGGAATTGATTTGAATCGATTTTCTGTATTGCCTGGAATAAGGGAGGAGAAAAGAAAGGAATTAAATATCTCAGATGATGAGTTCGCTCTGGTATCTGTAGGAGAGTTAAGTAGGAGAAAAAATCACAGGGTTGTAATTGAAGCATTACATCAATTAGAAAATAGAAAAATTAAATACTTCATTTGCGGCTGTGGGGCTCTGGAGAATGAACTCAAAGATTTAATAAAAGAATATGGTCTGAATGATCAGATTTTTTTATTAGGATTTAGAAAAGATATTCCGGAAATCTACAATGCATGTGATGTATTTGTATTTCCATCATTACAGGAGGGACTGCCGGTGGCAATGATGGAAGCCATGGCATGTGGACTTCCTGTTATTGCGTCTAACATCAGAGGGAACAGCGATCTTATCGATCGAAAAGAGGGAGGATATCTGATAAAGCCGACAAATGTGGATGGATTTGCTAAAGGAATTGAAAAAATGGAAAAGAATCGAAATCGTTTAGATGGAATCAAGCGATATAATCTTAATAAGATAAAACAGTATAGAACGGAAGAAATAGTAGACAAAATGGCAGAATTGTATCAACAGATAATGTAAAGGGAGGTGTGAGTAAGTGATATTTCAGTGGCAGTTGTTTGTGTTATTAATAGTAATAGCATTATTTGCACCGGCAATGAATATGTACAGAGAAGTAAATGTATATGGAAATGAACAGATTCGGTATAATTGGTTCCCAGTTTTAGTTCTTGCAATTCCAATGATTTATATGGCAGGTACAAGATCCAAAACAATGCCGAATTTTGGAGATACATCAGCATATTTAAGTGGTTTTAGAAATGCTGCGACTTCATTAGGAGAATTATTTAGTAGCTTTACAGAGGAAAGTAAGGATAAAGGATTTTCTGTTTTTACAACACTGGTGAAGGGGGCAATTGGAAATAGAGAAATTATATATTTTACAATCATCGCAGCTGTATGCATCTTATGCGTTATGGCAGTTTATAGAAAGTATTCCTGTAATTTTATTATTTCGGCATTTCTTTTTTTAGCATCAGGAGATTATATTCAGTGGAATTATAATGGAATTCGTCAGTTTATTCCTGTTGCTATTTTATTTGCCTGCATTGGATTAATATTAAAGAAAAAGTATATTGCGTTTATTGTTTTAACATTAATTTTATCTACAGTGCATGCCTCTGCTTTACTAATGATTCCAATGGTATTTATTGTGCAGGGACGGGCATGGAATAAAAAAACAATGTTGCTGGTTATTGCTGTTATTATAGCGATTGCTTCGTTGGAACAATTTACTGATTTGATAACTGGAATTATGGAAAATACTCAGTATAGAGGAGAAGTGGATCAGTATTTAAGTACAGAAGGAACTAGCATACAGAGAGTACTAGTATATTCTGTACCAGCTATTTTATCTTTGATTTTCAAGAAACGTATTGATGAGGAAGATAGTCCATTGATTAATTTATGTGCAAATATGACATTGATTACAGCGTTTACTTATTTACTCTCCGCGTTTACCAGTGGAATTTTTTTGGGAAGAATTCCGATATATTTTTCTTTGTATAGTTATATTTTACTTCCGTGGATAATAGAACATTCTTTTACTAAGAATTCTGTCAGATTGATATATGTTATAATGATTGGATTTTATATGGTGTTTTATTATTATCAGATGCATGTGGTTTGGGGATTGTAAAAAGTGAGGTAATTATGATTGTAAATGGCATGATATCTGTTATTGTTCCGGTATATAATTCTGAAAAATATTTATCAAAATGCTTGGAAAGTATTATAAAGCAAACATATAAAGACATAGAAATAATTTGTGTTGATGATGGTTCAAAAGATGCATCACTGAAAATTTTACGAGAATATGTAAAAAAGGATGATAGAATTAGGATAATTTATAAAGAGAATGAGGGAGTCTCATTGGCAAGAAATACCGGACTGGAGATTGTTAAGGGTGAATATATTCTTTTTGTTGATAGTGATGACTGGATTGACAGGTCAACTTGCGAAAAAGCAGTAAAACAAATGAGAGAAGGTGTTGATCTTGTTATGTGGTCATATATCAGAGAACGGGGAGGAGAAAGCAGAAAGAAGGAGATTTTTGATAAGGACATTGTCTTTACAGAGGAAGAAGTTAAGAGGAAATTGCACAGACGAATGATCGGAATTGTTGATGATGAGTTATCGCAACCGGAAAATGCCGATGCATTATGCACTGTGTGGGGAAAATTATATCGCAAATCCATTATTTGTGACAATAATATAAAATTTTATGATATAAGAGAAATAGGTACATATGAAGATGGGTTGTTTAATTTGATTTATCTACAATATGTAAGAAATGCTGTTTTCTTGAATCAGTATTTTTATCATTATCGCAGAACGAATGAAAGTTCTATAACAGGAGGATATAATGCAAAATTAGAACGTCAATGGAGAAAGCTTTTCAATATAATGAAAGATTATATTGAGCAAAATAATCTTGATTGCAATTATAAAAAAGCTCTGAAAAATCGTATTTCTTTAAGTTTAATTCCGCTGGGGATTAATGAGATGACACAGGAATGTTTTGCAATAGGGAAGATTAGGAATATTAAAAGAATAATTAGTAGGAAAGAATATAGTTCATCTGTAAAAAAATTGAAAATTCAATATATGCCTTTTTACTGGAAAATATTTTTCAAAGCCGCGCAGGCACAGAATGCAGTTGTAATATTTGTATTTTTATACGCGATACAAAAGATTAGGGGAAGATAAAGGATGGATACTTCAAAAAAAATATCAATATTAATGGGAATTTATAATTGTGCATCGACGTTGAACGAAGCAATAGATTCTATCGTTGCTCAGACATATCCAAATTGGGAGTTTATTATATGTGATGATGGATCACAAGATAATTCCTATTGGATTGCTAAAGAATATGAAAAAAAGGATTCAGAAAGATTTCGGGTAATTAGGAACAAGAAGAATAAGGGATTGAATATAACACTTAACAGATGTCTTAAAATGGCTGATGGAGATTATATAGCCAGGATGGATGGGGATGATTTATGCGATCCAACTAGGTTTGAAAAGGAAGTTGAGATTCTGAATCATCATCCAGAATATGCAATTGTCAGTACCCATATGACCACTTTTGACGAAGGAGGAGAATGGGGATGTGTCAAGACTCTGGAAAAACCACAAGTGAAAGATTTTCCAACACATATTCCTATGTTTTGTCATGCTCCATGTATGATACGGAGAGAAGCATTTTTAGACGTAAAGGGATATACCGTAGATAAACATTTATTGAGAGTAGAGGATTACCATCTGTGGTATAAGCTTTATGCAAAAGGATACAAAGGCTATAATATACAGGAGCCTTTGTATATGATGCGAGATGACAGAAATGCGTTGCATCGTCGAACATTACAAGCCAGAGTAAACGGAATTTATGCTACTTTTATAGGATTTAAAATGGTAGAATTGCCAAAATGGATGTATGTATATGCAGTTAGAAATGCAGTTATTGAGTTTATCAAAGTGCTGATCCCAGATAGAATATATGAAGTTTTACATAAACGTAGATTAAAATCAAGTAGAATATAAGATGAGGATAAAATAATGATAAAAGTTTTATTCATGATTCCAAACTTAGGACACGGCGGTGCTGAAAAGGTTTTGGTTAATTTAGTAAATCATATGGATAAAAAGCAATTTGATGTTACTGTAATGACTCTCTATGATGAAGGAGTCAACAAAAATTTCCTTTCAAAAGATGTGAAATATAAAACATGTTTCCCAAAATCATTTAAAGGGGTTTCCAAATTTTTGAAATTAAGTACACCGGAAAAACTCTATCATAAGTTTATCGAAGATGATTACGATATTGTGGTTTCTTATTTGGAAGGACAGACAGCGAGGATTGTGAGTGGCTGTCAAAACCCGGATACAAAGCTTGTTTCATGGATTCATGTTGAACAACATACTCAAAAGAATGCAGCACGTACATTCCGTAGCATTTCAGAAATGAAAAGATGTTATTTAAAATTTGACAGAACGATTTGCGTATCTGAGTATGTAAAGAATGATTTTCATGCCATTGTTCCGGTTAAAAATATAATAGTATTATATAATACGATAGAAAGTGAAAAAATACATAAACTTTCGAAAGAAAAAGTAGAAATAGGGTTGTTTGATTCAAAAGAAATAAAGATGTGCGGAATTGGAACTTTGAAGAAATCCAAAGGTTTTGATCGATTATTAAAGGTACACAAAAAGTTATATGATCAAGGTTATCCTGTTCATACATATATATTGGGAGAGGGGGAAGAAAAAGATAATCTGGAACAGTTTGTCGTTAATAATGATCTAGACGGGTCAGTAACTTTTTTGGGATATCAAACGAATCCATATAAATATCTAAAAAGAATGAATTTATTTGTATGTACATCTTTTGCAGAAGGATTCAGCACGGCTGCAACTGAAGCGTTGATTGTAGGAACACCTGTATGCACTGTGGAAGTATCTGGAATGAAAGAAATGTTGGGAGAGAATAATGAATATGGTGTTGTGACCGAAAACAATAATGAAGCTTTTTATTCAGCTGTAAAGGAACTTTTAGATCATCCGGAGTTATTAAGCTATTACAGAATTCAGGCGGAAAAACGCGGAAAAGAGTTTGATACGGATTCTACAGTAAAGGCTGTAGAGAATATGTTTAAAAAATTAATTATGACAAAAGAGGTATTGCATAAAGAATGATAAAAAAGTGTGTAAAAAAAATATTATACCGTTTCCGTGGAGAGTACACTACTGAGAGACTGGTACAGATGGGAATGAAAGTAGGAAAGAATTTTAAGCGGTTACAGGGAGTTATCCTAGATCCATCACATTGTTGGCTGATAGAGATAGGAAATAATGTTACGATAGCTCCCAGAGTTCATGTATTATGTCATGATGCCAGCACGAAACAATTTCTGAATTATACTAAGATCGGCCGTGTAACGATAGGAGACAATGTGTTTATAGGAGCTGAGAGTGTAATTCTTCCAGGTGTGATCATTGGGGATAATGTGATTATTGGTGCAAATAGTACAGTGACGCATGATGTTCCAGATAATAGTGTTTATACTGGATCGCCTGCAAGGTTTCTTTGTACTTTGGATAATTATCTGGAAAAAGAACGCAGCCGTATGAAAGAGTCACCATGTTATGGAGAGGAATATACATTGAGACAGAATGTTTCAATGGAAAAAAGAATTCAGCAAAAAAATGATTTAAAAGGAAAGATTGGGTATATTGACTAATGCAAGTAGAAGTTTCAATTATTATACCGGCTTATAATATTGCTCCGTATGTAGGAAAATGTTTAGAAAGTGTTTTGGCACAAAGCCTGAAAAATATAGAGATTATTGTTGTGGATGATGGATCTGAGGACAATACAGTAGAGGTAATTAGGGCTTATGCAGATAGAGACAGGAGAATCAGATTGATTCAGAAAGCAAATGGAGGAGTGACATCCGCTAGGTTGATGGGAATTCAGGCCGCAGAAGGAGAATATATTGGCTTTGTAGATGGAGATGATACGATAGATGCTGATATGTTTGAGAGACTCTTAAAGAATGCTAAAAAATATCATGCAGATATATCGCATTGTGGATATCAGATGGTTTTTCCAAACAGGATTGATTATTATTACAATACAGGGCGAATGATACAACAAAATAACATGACGGGTTTAAAAGATTTGATATCAGGTGAATTTGTAGAGCCAGGATTGTGGAACAAATTATTCCATAAAAAGCTTTTTTCTAAAATGATGAAAAAGGATTTTATGGACGTTAAAATTAAGTATAATGAAGATTTGCTGATGAATTATTATTTGTTCAAAGAAAGTAATCATGCGATATATGAAGATTGGTGCCCTTATCATTATTTAGTAAGAAATAATTCGGCAACAAGTGCTTCAATAAGTGTTCAGAAGCTTACAGATCCGATTAAAGTGTCTATGTGTTTGGAAAGAGAAACGATAGAGAACAGAGAAATACAGCAGGTTGTGTTAAAAAAACTGGCATATCAGTTGGTGAATGTCTCATCCATGGATATGAGAGATCATAAGGAGTTACTTGATGTTCAAAAGAAAATTCGCAAAATGTTGAAGAAGAGATTGCCGGAAATTTTGAAGAATTCGATATGTGGTAGAAAAGATAAGATAGTAGCTCTATGGGTTTCTGTATGGCCTTGGAGTTATGGCATGGTTCATAAGATTTATGCACATATAACCGGAGTTGATAAAAAATATGTGGTGAATAACTAATATCATATTAATACAAAGTATTAAGAAGAAAGTTTTATATAAGAGGATTTTATTATGATAAAGAAGTCATTGATCAGTATAATTGTTCCAGTATATGAAGTAGAAGAGTACTTATCACGTTGTGTTGAAAGTCTTGTGAAACAAACATATAGAGAGATTGAAATTATTCTTGTCGATGATGGTTCCCCGGATCAATGTCCGAAATTGTGTGACTTTTGGGAAAAACAGGATGAGAGAATTCGTGTGATCCATAAGAAGAATGGAGGTCTGTCAGACGCAAGAAATGCAGGAATTTCCATTGCTCAAGGTGAATATATCGTATTTGTTGACAGCGATGATTGGGTCGACAATACTTTTGTAGAAAGATTATATTTTGCAGCATATAATACAAATTCAGATATATGCGAGTGCGAAATTATAAAAACCGACGGAATGACAAGAATAGATGAAGTGAAAGAAGAATTCAATGATAGTATTCAATGCTATGAAACAGAGGATGCATTGAAATTGTTAATTCAAGATTCTGTATTTCACCAATACGTATGGAATAAAATTTATAAGAGAGGATGTATGGAAGGAATCTTTTTTAAAAAAGGTAAAGTAAATGAAGATGAGTTTTGGACATATCAGATATTTGGAAGATCTAAAAAAATTGCTAAAATTTCAAATAAATTGTACTATTACTTTCAACGCAATGAGAGCATTATGGGGAATGCATATAATTTAAAACGGTTGGATGCATTGGAAGCTAAAAAGGAAAGGCAAGAGTATATTGAAAGACATTATCCTAAAATGGCAGAAATGGCAAAAGTAAATTTAGTATTTTCTTGTTTGTATAGTGGACAGATGGCGATATTACAGATGTCAAAGGAAGATTGTGATATTGCTTTGGATATTATTATAAATTATTTTCAAGAGGCATTAAAAAGTGATGGGAAGCTATCAATTCCAATAAAGAATAAAATATGGATATATTTAGCAAAGATTAATTTTGCTTTAACATGTAAAATACGTAATTATCTTCAGATTGGATTTTAAGAAAGAAGAAGGATGAGGTGAAGAATGATTCCTAAAATTATTCATTATTGTTGGTTTGGAGGAAATCCATTGCCGGAAAAAGAACAGAAGTGTATTGCCAGTTGGAGAACATATTGCCCGGATTATGAGATTATAGAGTGGAACGAAAATAATTTTGATATTAATCAAAATATGTATATTAAACAAGCTGCCGATGAGAAAAGATGGGCATTTGTATCTGATTTTGCACGATTGGATATAATTTATCGGCTTGGAGGGATTTATTTAGATACAGATGTTGAAATTATACGTAATTTAGATCCGTTGTTAAGGAATAAGGCTTTTGTTGGTATTGAGAATGTTACCGGAGAGGAATATAGTATTAATACGGGTTTGGGATTCGGAGCAGAAAAAAAGAACCAAATTATAAAAGCATGGAGAGATGAATATAATGGATTGATATTCAAGGGAGAAGATGGAAAAGAAGATCTTCTAACGACTCCGGCACGGACGACTAGATATTTAAAGATGTTAGGATTCAAACAGAATAATATTATACAAGAAATAGAAGGAATGATAATTTATCCTACGGAATATTTTAGTCCAAAACAATATGATACAGGGAAAGTTATAATTACAAAAAATACATTTTCCATACATCACTATTCGGAATCTTGGAAAACAGAACGTGAACAACAGCAACAGGCAGAATGGCTACGGTTAAAAAATAAATTTGGTGAAAGAGGTGCTGGAATCTTGATGGCTTTAAAGAATAAATTCAAAAGGAAGGGAGATTAGGTTATTCAAGACTATAGAGAATAATCTTTATTTAATATGGATACAAATTTAATTACAGTTTTTACGCCTACTTTTAATAGAGCATATACTCTTAAAGCATTGTATCAATCTTTAGTTTCACAGAGTAATAAAAAATTTGAATGGTTGATTGTAGATGATGGTTCGACGGATGATACGGGCAATTTAATACAAAGTTTTAAAAAAGAGGCTCCGTTTTCAATCAGATATTTCAAATGTGAGAATGGGGGAAAACATAGAGCCATCAATAAAGGGGTTAAACTTGCGGAAGGCTTTTTATTTTTTATAGTTGATTCAGATGATCAGTTGACAAAAGATGCTATTGAGAAGTTATTTAAATGGGAACGAAGTATTGAAAAAAAGAAAGATTTTGCAGGTATATCTGGCAATAAAGGAGATGGATTAGGGAATCTATTGGGATCAACTTTTAAAGGTAAATATATAGATGCAACAAACATCCAAAGGAGAGAAAATAATATTTTAGGGGACAAAGCAGAAGCGTATTATACGAGTGTGTTAAAAAAGTTTCCATTTCCAGAGATTAGAGGAGAGAACTTTATGACAGAGGATATCGTATGGGATAAAATAGCGGAAACAGGACTTAAAATTCGATGGTTTAATGATATTATTTATATTGTTGAGCAAAGAGAAGATGGATTGATTGCACAAGGTAATTCAAGATATGCGAATAATCCTAAAGGATATGCGATGTATATAATGCAGTGTGATGATATTTTCCATTCAAATTGGAAAGATAAATTATATTCGGGATATTATTATTACGACGTTGTAAAATCTAGGGTTTCGATATTTCGGGCATCTAAACTTTTAAAGAGGAATAGTATTTTATTTTTATTATTTTGGATTTTTCAATCATGTAAAATATTTATAAAAAGGAGGATAAAAAAGTGATAGCATTATATTCTCATGGGGGCAGTATGAATCATGGATGTGAAGCTATAATTAGATCCACACATAAGATATTAAATACCAATATGACTTTGTTTTCGTTAAATGAGAAAGAGGATTATAAGTACAATATTCAAAATATTTTTAATATCGTATCGGATCAAGATACCATACCTTTAAAACCATCAATAAAATATTATATTTCTGCATTAGAAATTAAATTATTTCATTCTACTAAAATGCTAACAAAATATAGAAAAAAAACGATGCTTTCTGTAGTTCAAAAGGGCGATATTTTTATTTCTGTAGGTGGTGATAATTATTGTTATGAGGGACAAGAAGCATTAGGTGACATTAATTATTGGTTGCATAAAAAAGGAGCAAAAACTATTTTATGGGGATGTTCTATTGAACCATCAGTTTTAAATAAAGCTATTTTAAAAGATTTAAAGAGGTATAATGCTATTACAGTAAGAGAATCTATTTCTTTTGAGGCATTGAAAGATGCCGGATTAGATAATATAAAATTGTGCGCTGATCCGGCTTTTTTATTGAATAAAAAGAATGTAGATTTGCCAGAAAAATTCGTTGATGTGCCCCTGATTGGTATAAATATTAGTCCACTTATTTTACAATATGGAGACGGCTCTAAAATTAAAAGAAATTATGAAAAATTAATAGAATATATTTTGAAAGATACAAATTATTCAATAATGTTTGTTCCGCATGTAATTTCACCAAAGAGTGATGATAGAATTGCGATAAAGACTTTGGTGGATAAAATTGAAGAAAAAGATAGAGTTTTTGTCTTAGAGGATTGTTCTTGTGAAGAATTAAAAGGTTATATTTCAAAATGTAGATTTTTTATTGGAGCACGTACTCATTCTATTATCGCGGCCTATTCGACTATGGTACCGACATTGGCAGTGGGTTATTCAGTCAAAGCTAAGGGAATTGCGAAGGATATTTTTGGCGAATATGAATCTTATGTTATGCCAGTACAACAAATGTCAGATGAGGATGATTTATTAAAAAAAATGCTGCAGATTATGAATTCTGAGAAAAAAATTCGATATCATTTACAAAAAGTAATTCCTAGTTATAAAAAGAAAGCATATGAAGGATTATATTTTATAAAAGATCTAGTATTATAATTAATAGGGGACAGAGATGAAAGCAGTTTTTATTATTCCATATTATGGAAAATTTCCTAGCTATTTTGAGTTGTTTTTAAAATCGTGCGAGAATAATCCGGAGTATGAGTGGATTATTTTCTCTGATATACATATTAACTATAAGTTTCCTGCAAATGTGCAATATATTGATATGTCATTTGAAAAATTGAAACAATTAATCCAAGATAAGCTGAACATTTCGATTATATTGAATACACCATATAAATTATGTGATTATAAACCAGCATATGGTTATATTTTTCAAGATTATATTAAAGAATATGATTATTGGGGTTATACGGATGTGGATTTACTGTTTGGTAATTTAAAACGGTTTATACCATATGAAAAAATTAAAAATTATGATAAAATAGGTTATTTAGGACATTTGACTCTGTATCGAAATAGTCCAGAAATTAACAATTTGTTTACTGCAGAAATAGATGGTGTTTGTAGGTATAAAGCTGTATTTCAAACAGATAGTCCGTGTATATTTGATGAATGGAATTGGATTAGTATCAATCATATTTTCCTAATGAAACAAAAGAAAGTATGGATGTTCGATGAGTATTTTGATATATATCCATATGATGATAATTTTAGAAGAGTTGTGCGATGTATACCCAAAGGGAAAAGTTCTTATGGGCAAGATGTCATAGAGAAAGAAATTAGTTTTGCAACTATCGAAAATGGACGAGCTTATCAATGGCAATATAATAATAGAAGATTTAATAAAAGGGAGGTTGCGTATATTCATTTTCAAAAAAGAAATATGGGAATGCAAGTAAAGGATTTAAATGATAAGATTTTATGTGTTCCAGAAAAGCTTATTCCAATGAAATATAATAACATTCCTAGTAAATATATACAGGAATCTATAATTCATAAAATAGTTAATAAAAAAAGGATAAAATGGAAAATGCAAAATATGCTTTATTGGTTTATAGTTAAAACCAGTAGAGTTAGACATCCTTTTCGAAAAAGAAGTTATCACGAATAGCATATTAAACGAAAACGGAGGATACGAGGTGACTAAACAGAAGAATCAACTTCGAATTGGAGTTGTCTTATCTTATATTAATTTAGGAATTAGCTGTATTATCCCTTTTATGTATACACCGGTTATGTTGCGTATACTAGGGCAATCAGAATACGGATTATATTCTTTAGCCAATTCAGTTATTAGTTATTTAACATTATTGACTTTTGGATTTGGAAGTACGGTAATTCGATATATTTCTAAATATAGAGCCGAAAATAATAAAGAAGGTGTGCAAAAAACATTTGGATTGTTTCTGGGTTTATATAGTATAGCAGCAATAATAGTTCTTGTTGTGGGTGCAATTATATCCTTTAATGTAGAAGGAATTTTTCATAAGGGACTTACAGGAACTGAAATTGACAAAATACATATACTTATATTGATCATGACATTTAATACGGCATTATCTTTTCCTTTGAGCGTTTTCTCTTCTGTAATTACATCTTATGAGAGATATGTCTATCGTAAAGTAATTGATATGATTTCTACTATTGCTGCGCCTGTATTTAATCTGATTGCGTTATATATGGGATTTGCGTCTGTTGGAATGGCCTTTACTTCTACGATTCTGCAATTTATTATGTTGCCATTGAATATGGGATATTGTTTTAGAGTCTTAAAAATTGCACCTAGATTTGGAAGAATTTCTCCAGGTTTGTTGCGAGAAATGTTAGGTTTCTCATTTTATGCTTTTCTTGGAACATTGGTAGACTTGTTGTTCTGGTCAACTGACAAAGTAATATTGGGTATGCTTGCCAGTAGTACAGCAGTAGCAATATATAATGTAGGAGGAACTTTTAATAATATTGTAATAAATCTTTCTACATCAATTTCAGGAGTATTAACTCCAAGAATTACTGGGATGGTTGTTACAGATACGGGAACAGATAAATTAACAGAATTATTTATACGAGTTGGACGGTTGCAGTATCTAATTATAGCATTAATTATATCTGGATTTACTGTATTTGGACAAAGTTTTATTTTCTTATGGGCAGGAACAGATTATGCTGGTTCCTACTGGATTGCAATATTGACAATGTTTCCGCTATGTATTCCGTTAATTCAAAATACAGGATTAAGCATTGTTACTGCACAAAATAAGCACAAGTTTCGTTCAATTGTCTATTTGATTGTTGCAGTATTAAATGCTGTATCTACGTATTTAGTTGTTCCTATCATGGGAGGCATTGGAGCGGCATTATGTTCCTGTGTGTCTTATTTGTTAGGACAAGGATTAATTATGAATTTGTATTATTACAGGGTAACAGGAATTAATATACCATTGTTCTGGAAGAATATAGGAAAAATGTCTGTTATTCCAGGCGGAATGATGATTATTGGGTTAGCATTAAATCATTATTACTTTATCACAAATATATCAATATTTTTAGTTTCCGTAATTATTTTTGCTGGTATGTATGGGATTTTCATGTATATATTTAGCCTGAATGATTATGAAAAAAGCATTATCAAAGAGCCTATACAGAAAATTATTATGATATTGAGAAAGTAAAATAGTATTGTAGAAGCTAGCTGTATTTTTTTCACTAAAAATACGACTGCAAGAGATTTAGCTATCATAGAGAAATGAATATACACAGGGTTATAGAATAAAAGTAAAATGTTTCTATTTTGCCAGCTAATAGATTAAGATATTCTCATAATAGTGGCGTGTTTGGGGGAGGAATATAAAAAGGTTAAAATATTAAATTTTCAATAGAAATTTGAATACATTAAGGAGTAAATGAAGTAACACAAGTGGAACACAGACAGTCAAGATTTGAAGTGCTGATAATCATAGCAATGTGTGAGATTGTTATTATGCACTACATGAATAGCAAGATAGGAAGAGGAATACGAAACCCTGTTTTCCCTAATTTTTCTTAGATATTTGTACACGGTGTGAATAGTGTACATATTCTTTTAGTAAATTGTTTTGTTCTTATTTCAGGATTTTTTATGATCAAATGCAGATATTTCTATTTCAGGAAAACTGTAGATTAACTATTAATTACGGCATTTTATGGGATTATTTCATATGTGATATCTATAGCAATTGAAAATAGTGTGTTTACAGGGATGGGATTGGTTTATGTGCTTATTCTATTTTTTGAGGGAACAAGGTGGTTTGTAGAAACCTATATTATTTTAATACTGATTGCCCATTTTTAAACGAAATACTTAGAGATTTAAATAAGCATTCTTTTCAATTGTTGCTGACAATACAGTTTTTGATTTTTTAGAGCTACTATTCTGTTGGACTTAGTGCTCCTTTATTGGTTGATGGCTATGGATTATTAGTTTTATCAGTTTATATATGATAGGAGCATATATAAGAATATTTGATAAAGATGTGGCATCGAATCAGTTTGGGAAAATCAAGTTGTTTGGAGTAGTATCATTTAAATGCAGTCGTTAAATCCACCAAAAGATGATAATAT
>ERZ1643246.2942-NODE-2942-length-15366-cov-6.337339_pt1 | contig 15366 bp, 26 predicted proteins | sample MGYA00579265_ERZ1643246 | MGnify/ENA primary metagenome ERZ1643246 (study PRJEB29033, sample SAMEA4952261) | chicken gut metagenome | biome: Broiler Chicken; feature: Gastrointestinal Tract; material: Caecum | place: Ireland | collected 2018 | study: Broiler... | reverse complement strand
TCGAAGACAATTACGGATTCTTTGTATGTCCATCCTGTGGGAATTCGATATATGCGAGCGATGATTTTGAAAGCCATAAGTTCTGCCTGAATTGTGGACAGAGGCTTAGGTGGGAGGAATGACGTGAAGGTATATGAAGATGAAAAGACTGACAGATTTGGAAACTATCCCACCACGTGGATAAAAGGGAAGGATGCAAACCCGCAGAAAATACATGAAGAATTATACAGGAGATACGGCGGGCAGGGATACAAATTCGCAATGGTATTTGACTGTTCCGCAGACGAGTGGGAGGATCCAGAGAAAGAAACGCCAGTATATTTTCTTGACACTATACTGGATGAAATAATCAGCTATTGCGGATTGGAAGAAGTGAGAAGGAGGCTGGATGAACTGACATGCAGGAATTGAAGAAAGCTGATATCACAATTGAGATGGCACCCAAATATGTGGAATATGAATGCCCTCATTGCGGAAGAGAGGTCGAGGTTAGTTACAGTGATTTCGAAGACGAAAGAACGAGTGATTACTGGCCAGAATGGGAAGGAGATACTGTAATCTGTGATGAATGCGGGGCTGAGTTCCGGATTGATAAAGTGGAGGTGGACTGATGCAGGAATTAGAGAAGACTCTTCTGAAAGAGACAGAACAACTCGTGAATATGCATTACGAGGATGACAGTGTAAAAACTATTATTCTTAGAAATTTACGGGACATCCGCAAGCACATGAATGACGGATGGATACCGGTGGAAGAGAGGATGCCGGAAGACGAGATACCAACACCGAAACTGGTAACAGCATTAGTGCCGGACAGGAAGGCAAGATGGGATAACTCTGAAACATTTTCGCTGATCGTCGATACAGACGTATATGATCCCGATTATATGGGTAAATGGGAATATTACAAGAAAAATGTTATCGCCTGGCGTCCTCTCCCAGAGCCGTACCGCCCGGAAAGGAGCAATGGAGAATGACAAATAGAGAAGCGTATGAAAGGGATTGTGAAGAATTAGAGCAGTACCGCAAGATCGGATCAGTGGAAGAGTGCCATGAAGCGGTGGAGAAGCAGAAGCCGAAGAAATGTGTTATTGATTCCTGCCCTGATCACACACATTATAAATGTCCGTCATGTGGGAAAATACATCTATCAAGATATAAGCATGGATGTCCAAGTTTAGGGAGAATTCCTAGATTTTGTGAGTATTGCGGACAGGCTATTGATGAGAATTTGGAGGGAATGGAAGATGAGTGAGATTAAAATGAAACCGTGTCCGTTTTGTGGCGGGAAAGCGGTATATATGACTAAAAGCAATGCTTCAGACCATTATTGTGTAGGATTCAATTTTGAAGTTGAGTGCGAAGATTGCGGAATGAGTTTACCAGGAAGATATAAAATAAGATTTTCTCTTTCTGAAAATGGGGAACTAAACGTTTTGAACGATGAAAGACCGATTGCGGCAGAAAAATGGAACCGCAGGACAGGACAGGAGAGTGAACAGAATGAGTGATGATTTAATCAGCCGGAAAGCTGTTTTGCATATTCTTTATGATATCAAAGATGACGATAACGTTCCGAAGAATTATGGAACTGTGCTGGATATCATCCGAAAAATTAGGAAGCTGCCGACAGCCTTTGACAAGGAGAAGGTGATTGAGGAATTGAAATCATGGGAAAAAGCGTCACATGACGCAGGAATACAAAGCACATATGCTGAATTAGACAATAAGGCAAGCGGATATTATCAAGAATCACGGGCATATCACAGAGCTATTAAGATTGTCGAGAAAGGCGGGATTGAATGACGAAATCAGACCTGCAAATCGGGAAGAGTTACTTACATGTACGGCAGGCCATCATTGACGGTATCCCACGCACCGCAGAACGGTGGTTAAAGTGTGAGGAGGTAACAAGGTACAGGTGCAAGATTCTCACGGCTGTATGAGCCGATTATCGAGCTTACAGACCGCGAAATAGAAAAGGAGCTGAGAGAAACATGGGAGAAGTGATAGCGTTTTTTGCCGGAGCGGTGGTCGGAATGATTGTTATAGCTATCGTATCGATTAACCGAAAGACGGAATCGGAAGACGACGAACAGGAACGGCATATTCGGAATCTGATCCGGGATCAAGCAGACAGGATCAACGAAACACCAGAGGAATACATAGCGAGAAAATACGGGATAGGAGGTAACACGGTTGACAAAGGAAATGCTACAGAGTTACCGGAGCAAAAAGGATGAGATAGCAGAGCTTGACTGGGTGCTGCGGCACAGGTGGCAGGATGAGGGATTGATCGGGAACAATGTCATCATGGACTACCGGAAAGGATATCCACGCCCACGTAACGTGATCGGGTTCGACTATCCGAGATATGACCGGTTACAGGAGCGCGACAGAGCGAGAAAAGCGGTCCTGCTCACTGAGTGCGAAGAGGTGGAAGAATGGATCGAGGAGATACCGGATTCACTCACACGCCGAATATTCAAGATGACGTACATAGAGGGCAGGAAACAGAAAGCGGTTGCGAAAGCTGTGAATCTCGATAGGAGCAGGATCAGCCGGAGAATAGACGAGTATTTATCGTCGCAGGAGAAAGGAGAATGAAAATGTTTAAATGCGAAGTATGCGGGAATGAATTTGAAGAGGAAAAAGAAAATCATTACATAGCGCGAGATAAGATGGTAATTGTAGGGGAGCCGACGCTGTATGATGCCTATGATTGTCCGAAGTGCGGATCGCAGATTATAGCAAAAGAGCGTAAAAGGTCTTGCGGTGAATAAAAACGCACACAAAGCACAAAACGCACATGTATAATAATACTAGAGCCAGTAGGCGTAAAGCTGAACGGCTCAGCCCTCTCAACCTCCAAAATATAGAATCCACCCGGCAATCAAATGCGTCGGGCGGATTTATTTTTAGAAGGAGAAAGCATGTTCGATTATTACGGAAGTAAATGGAAACGTAAAAGAAAACACATTCTTCGGCTGGATGGGTATGTATGCCAGATCGCAAAAAGATATGGAAAGATGGAAGAGGCGACAGTGGCGCATCATATCTATCCGGCTGACGAATATCCCGAATGGGCGTGGGAGGATTGGAACCTGATAAGCGTAAGCTTGGCAACACATAATAAACTGGAGAACCGCAAGACCGGAGAACTGACGGAACTGGGGATACAGCTACAGCGGCGAACGACGCCGGGAAAGGATTGGAGAAGAAAATGAGAGCATGTAAATGTGATAGATGCGGCGAGTATTATGACGAATATAAGAGAGATATTGATGATTTACCGGAAGAACTTATTGACCCTAATAAGAAGTGCAGAGGAGACTATATCAACGGATTAGTACTTGAAGGATACAATGACAACACAGGGATTCGAGGTAACAGTATGCACATTGATCTATGTCCTGACTGCATGGAGAAACTTATATCATTTCTTGATGGGGCGGACATTAACAATCTGACTCCTTGCATCACAGTAAACATAGATGGAGAAAAAGTAAGTGAAGCTATGAAAATCTTAAAGGAGGGAATCAACCTTGACTGGAAACCCTGTTGTACAAGCGGCGAAGATGATATGTAAGAGTCTGGATGCGCTGACTCGTGAAGTATATATGCTGAGAAGAGATCTAAATGATAAAGACAAACTAGACGAGATGATTGAAGAGCTGGACAAGGGATCTGACCAGATCCCCCCTCCACTCGATAGGGAGGAGTAGGCCGGTTCTACTGGCTGAGGGTAAGCATTTCCAACTCTGAGCTTAAACTCAATTAAAGGGGTGACAATGTGTCAGCAATGAACAAAACGAAGTGGAAAAACTTAATAAAGAAACAGCTTACCGCTCTCGGATTGCAGAACGATGCTTACGAAAGCACAATTGAATCCCTCGCAGCTATCCTTGAACAGCGTGATAAGACATATGATGAGTTTCAGCAGAGTGGCGGAAAGTCAGTGATCGAGTACACGAATAAGGGCGGTTCTACGAATATGACGAAGAATCCGCTTCTGGTCTTATGGGATGACCTTAACAAGACGGCGCTTGCGTACTGGCGCGAACTCGGTCTTACCCCGTCGTCGTATAAAAAGCTGACCGGAACCGGAGCGAAGCAGGAAGAATCAAAGAAAGGACTGGCGGCGGCTCTTGCATCCATCGAAAGCTAAGAATTGGAAAATAGTTCTACAGTACGCAGAGAGTATACGAGACGGAAAAAAGGTCGCTTGTCCAGAACTGAGACAGGCTGTTGACCGGTTCTTTCAGGACTTAGAGAATCCTGAGTATGAGATGACTTACCGGGATCCGGAATTCTGCATCCAGATCATTGAAAAGACGATATGCCATCAACAGGGCGAACGGCTTGACGGAACGCCACTCCGGGGAGAACCGTTCTCGCTGGAGCCGTTTCATAAATTCATCATCTACAACCTAGTCGGGTTTAAACATAAGGGCACGGAAATCTTAAGGTTTCACGAGGCTCTTATTTTTATACCTCGTAAAAACATCAAGACCTCATTCGCCGCCGCGCTCGCGTGGGCGCTGTCCTTACTGTATCGCCGAAGCGGCGCAAAGACCTATATTGCGTCTGCCGCGCTCATGCAGTCGCTTGAAAGCTTCAATTTCTTGCAGTACAACGTAGACCGCATGGGAGAAAATCAGAAGAACGGCGGCAACATTAAAGTTATCGACAACAACAACGAACATAGTCTCGAGGCATCATTCGAGGACGGGTACTTCTACATTCGCGCACTTGCGGCGAACCCGGACGCGCAGGACTCGCTAAACTGTAACATCGCGATATGCGACGAGATACACGCGTTCAAAAAGCCGAAGCAGTACAACCTCTTCAAAGAGGCAATGAAAGCCTACACGAACAAACTGCTTATCGGCATCTCGACCGCCGGAGATGATGAACAGCTTTTCCTAGGTCAAAGATTAAAGTACTGCCGGAAAGTTCTGGACGGAACTGTAAAGGATGAGCAGTACTTTATCTTCATGTGCTGTGCGCCGGAAGGCGTGAAAGATGGGTCTGTAGATTTTACAGATCCGAAAATACATGAGATGGCGAACCCGGCTTACGGAGTATCCATTCGACCGGACGAGCTGATGAATGACGCATTGCAGGCACAGAATGACCCACAACAGAGGAAGGACTTTTTTGCAAAGTCGCTGAATGTCTACACGAACTCGTTGAAAGCATATTTCAATATCGACGAGTTCCGAAACAGTGACCGGAAGTATCACTGGAAGATTGACGAACTTGCAAAGTTGCCGATTGACTGGTACGGCGGAGCGGACTTGTCGAAACTGCATGACCTTACAGCAGCGGCTCTGTTCGGCCATTATCAGGGCGTTGACATCATCATAACGCACGCGTTTTTCCCGGTCGTCGCGGCGCACATCAAAGCGGACGAGGATAACATTCCGCTTTTCGGATGGTCCGATGATGAGTGGCTGACACTGTGCAACAGTCCGACCGTTAATCAAGCGGATGTCATCAACTGGTTTAAGATGATGCGCGACAAGGGGTTCCGGATCAAGCAAGTGGGGCATGACCGGAAGTTCTGCCGGGAATATTTCATCGGCATGAAGCAGGCACATTTCAACATAATTGACCAGCCGCAGTACTACTACAAGAAATCCGAGGGATTCCGGCATATCGAAAAAAGCGCGAAAGACGGAAACCTCTATTATCTTCACAGCGAAGCATATGAGTACTGCGTAGAGAATGTAACAGCGGTCGAAAAGACCGACGACATGATCCAATACGAAAAAGTACAGCCGGAGCATCGGATAGACCTGTTCGACGCTTCGGTTTTTGCGTGTGTCCGGTATCTGGAGAACATGGAACGAAGCAGAAAAGCAAACGCGTGGTTTGGAAAGGAGCAGAAACATGAGTAAGAGACGGTCAAAGAAGATGAAAGCGAGGGCAGAGCCGGTACAGAATAAAACGGTCTCGTGGCTGTGTAGTCAAGAGGCGTTCGACACGCTGACCTGTCACGGATATACGAGTCTTGACCAGAATCCGGAGATCATCACGGCGGTCGGAAAAATCGCGAAGCTGATCGGGAGCATGACGATTCACCTCATGCAGAATACCGATGACGGAGATGTCCGGGTAAAGAACGAACTCAGCCGAAAAATCGACATCAATCCGAACAGCAACATGACGCGTTCGACGTTCATTCAGTGGATTGTCAACACGCTTTTCCTTTACGGTGATGGAAACGCTGTAGTATACCCGCAGTTCCGGCGCGGATATCTTCGGGATTTGAAGCCGATGCCGGCGGCGATGGTCGCATTTGTACCGGATGGGATCTGGGACTACACGGTACTGCTGAACGGACAGGAATACGATCCGGACAAGATACTCCACTTTGTTCTGAATCCCGGGAACTACTACCCTTGGAAAGGCCAGGGTGTTCAGGTTGCGCTCAAAGACGTGGCGAACAATCTGAAACAGGCGGCGGCGACCGAAAAAGGATTCATGCAGAGCAAGTGGAAACCGAGCATCATCGTTAAGGTTGACGCGCTGACGGAAGAGTTTTCCAGTCCTGCCGGTCGGCGGCAGTTGCTTTCTGATTATATCGACACAGCCGAAGCCGGAGAGCCGTGGATGATCCCGGCTGAGCAGTTTGAAATTGAACAGGTAAAACCATTGTCGTTGTCAGATCTGGCCCTGGCAGACATGGTGCAACTGGACAAAAAGACGGTCGCTTCCATTTTGGGAGTACCGCCTTTTGTTTTAGGAGTAGGCGATTTTAAGCGAGAGGAATGGAATAACTTCATTTCGTCAACGATCATGCCGATTGCGCAGATGATTGAGCAGGAGTTGACAAAGAAGCTTCTTTACAGCCCTGAACTATATTTTCACTTCAATCCGCGGTCGCTGTACAACTATGAACTTCGGGATCTGGCGGCTATTGCGGACGATCAGTATATCAGAGGAATTATGACGGGTAACGAGGTGAGAAACTGGATTGGTCTCTCGCCGGTCGAGGGACTCAATGACCTTGTGATCTTGGAGAACTACATCCCGCGTGGGATGATCGGAGATCAAAGCAAATTGATTCAGAACGGAGAAGGGGGTGAGTAAGTGGAACAGAGAATCTTAAAGATGAAAGACGCAAAGATCCGGGAAGAGGGCGGCAAGAAATACCTCGAGGGATACTTTTCCGTGTTCGGAGAGCCGTATCAGGTATGGGACGGATGGATTGAGACAATCGAGCGCGGCGCGTTCGCCCGGTATCTGGCAAGCGGCGAGGATGTAAAAGTCCTCTGGAATCACGACAGTAACATCGTTCTCGGCGCAACCGGGAACGGCACAGCATCACTGCGGGAAGATGAAGTCGGGCTTTTCGGATCGGTCGAGATCAACGAGAACGATCAAGAAGCGGTCAACGCTTACGCCCGCGTCGCCCGTGGAGACGTAGACGGATGCTCTTTCGGTTTCGATATCGCGAGACAGGAAGAATGGTGGGATGACGACGGAGTGTATCACACGAAGATTACCGAAGTAGACCCGCTCTATGAGGTTTCACCTTGCACTTTCCCGGCGTACAAAGCTACGAGCATTTCCGCGAGGAACAAGGAAAACTTCGCGGACGCGAAAAAGCGCTTCGATGAAGCAAAGAAAGAAAAAATGATTCACTGGCGCAACGACATGAAGAAGCGCCTGAAAGGAGAATGAAATGGCACTTAAACAGATCATGCTCAGTAGAAAGATTGAGCAGAAGAAACAGGAACTTGCCGCGCTGAGAGAAAAGGACGCGGACTTCCAAACACGCGAGGACGCGCTGACACAGGCGATTGAAGAAGCGCAGACGGAAGAGGAGCAGAAAACGGTCGAGGAAGAGGTCGAGAAATTCGACACGGAAAAGACCGCACACGATGAATCAAAGGAAAAACTGGAAGTCGAGATCGGGGATCTGGAAGCCGAACTTGAAGCGGCAGAGGTTGACCCGCCTGCACCGGCTGAAAGACACGACAACAAAGAAAAGAAAGTGAGGACAAATGTTATGAGAACAGATGTAAACATCCGTAGCCTTCCGATGAGCAAAAGAGCGTTTGACGCGCTTCCGGCTGATCTTCGGGAGTCAATTGTGCAGAGAGACGATGTGAAGACATTCCTTGCACAGCTTAGATCTATGAAAGGAGCGACAAGAGCGATTCAGGGCGGCGAACTGGAGATCCCTGTGGTATTCCTTGACCTGATCTCCGAGAACATGTACCGCTACTCTAAACTGCTGAATCGCGTTCGTGTGAGAAGCGTACCCGGACAGGCAAGGCAGACAATCGCCGGAACTGTACCCGAGGCGGTATGGACTGAGATGTGCGGCGCGATCAATGAACTGACATTCGTGTTCAATCAGATCACGCTCGACGGCTACAAGGTAGCTGGATACATACCGGTTTGCAACTCGCTCCTCGAGGACACGGTGAGCAACCTCGATCTGGCATCATGGATCATCGAGATGCTGTCCGAGGCAATCGGTCTCGCAGAGGACAAAGCAATCCTCTATGGTAAAGGATCTGCCGCACACATGCCTCTCGGAATTGTAACAAGACTGTCACAGGATGCACAGCCAGCAGGATATCCGGCAAATGCTCCGGCATGGGTTGACCTGTCAGACACAAATATTATTAAAATTGACGGAACGGCTCTTACGGGCGCACAGTTCTGGTCGCAGCTTGCTCTTGCGGCAGGGAACACATTCACCCGGTACAGCAGAGGGGATCAGTTCTGGGCGATGAACTCAAAGACATATGCACAGTTGAAATCAAAACTGATCACATTTACTGCGACAGGCGATATCGTAGCGAACTTGTTTGGTACGCTGCCGATTGTAAATGGCGATATTGATATTCTCGAATTCATCCCGGACGGCGATATCATCGGCGGTTACGGAGACCTGTATCTGTGGGTGGACCGTGCGGCGATGCAGATCGAGTCATCCCGTGAGGTTCAGTTCATTCAGGACAACACGGTATTCCGCGGAAAGGCTCGTGCAGACGGCGCTCCGATCATTCCGGGCGCGTTCGTGGCAATCAACATCAACAACACTGATATAACAACTGTCATGGACTTCGCGGCTGATACTGCAAACGACGCGGATCTGATCGCGCTGTCTGTAGGATCTGAGACGCTTGCGCCGTCCGCTTTCGATCCGGACACGCTGACTTACACCATCGCGGCGGCGACCGGAACAACCGATAAGGTTGAAGCGACTCCGGCACAGGCGGGCGCAGAGGTATCTATCGTTTTCGACGGAAAGAACGTCCGTAACGGTGGAAACATCACTCTGACCGCTGACAGCACCGTGCATCCGCTGACGATCACCGTCAAGAACGGAAACGCGGTTAAAGTCTACACGGTCAACATCACGAAGGCGGGTGACTGAGCATGACGAACGAGGATAAGCTGAAACTGTTAAAGCAGGATTTACAGATGCTCACATCCTCGAACGATGACTTTCTGTCCTCTCTTCTGAGTACCGCAGAAACGGCGATTCAGAGAGAGGGCATTGTGCTTGTCGAAAACGATATGGACATAGATATGGCGGTGGTACAATACGCCGCCTATCTTTTCCGAAAACGCGCGGGGAACGAAACAGCGATGCCGCGATTCCTGCGGTGGCGGCTGAACAATATCCTGTTCTCGCAGAAAGGGAAAGCAGATGGCGGCAACGTTTGATGATGGAATTCTCACAATCTATAACGTCGAGAATATCGCAGAGCCCGGGAGTATGCCGGTGACCGGACTTGTGGAGAAAGCAAGTTACTACTTCGGGTATGAGACGGTCGGGATTAACCGGTTCTATACCGCTTTGCAGGCGAACCGGCAGATTGAGTCTGTCGTACATATCCCCGGGTGGAATGATATCGGCGCAACGGATATATGCGTTCTGGAGAACGGGAAACAGTACACCATGCCGCAGATACAGCCGACTCTTGATGACGATAACTTACGGATTACGCGATTGTCACTGGAAAGGGTGAGTCAGGAATATGTTATCAAAACTTAACATCATCAAAGAAACGCTCTTGAAAGTGACAGAAAAGGTGTATCACTATCAGGCGCTGAAAGCCGATGACAAGTATATTGTATGGGCAGAAGATTCCGAGGGCAGTTCGGTCGAGGGCGATAATCAGAAGATCAATCAGTCCATTCAGGGGACGATTGACTATTTCACGAAAACCGAAAACGATGAGAATGTAGACAAGATACAAGCGGAACTTACAGCTGCTTTTATTTCTTTCTATCTGAATTCCGTTCAGTTTGAGGGAGTGGACGATGGCGGCGCAGGATTCATACATTACGAATGGGTGTTCGAGGTGAGTTGATGGCGAAGATTGATTTTAAGGGCATTGATGAGTATGCGAAAGTGCTGGAAACCCTCGGAACTGACAGCGAGGAAATCATTAAGAGCGCGGTCTATAAAGGCGCGGCGCTTGTGGCTGACGAAATCAAAAGCGGATTAAAAGGCCTGCCGGTCGAAGAGGGAGAAAACGGACTGCCGCCGATGGGGTCGCCGGAGCATAAGATTTCCGGCGTGAGTAGACGGCAGAAAGCAGACCTCATTGATTCGTTTGGACTTGCGCCTATCGAGAACGATAACGGATACATCCAGACCAAAGCGGGTGTTGACGGGTATGGTAGCATACCAACAAAGAAATACCCGCGCGGCGTTCCGAACGCCATGCTGATGCGAAGCATCGAGAGCGGCACATCTTTCCGGGAAAAGCATCCGATTTTTAGACAAGCGACAAATAGAGCGAGGAAACGAGCAGAAAAGGCGATGGCTGACGAAATAGACGATCAGCTGAAACAGAGATTTAAGTAAAGGAGAACAACATGGCTATTAAAGGATTAACCAAACCGATGTTTGGCGAGTACAACTACAACGGCGCCGCGGCATCATATACAAACGGTTTTATGTGTGGTGCGGCGATCGAGTACGGAGTTGAAGTTGAGACATCGGACAATAACCCGTTGTACGGTGATGATCACATCATTGAAAACGACTACGGCACATTTAACACCGGAACGCTGACCCTGAACACGTCAGACCTTGACCAGTATACATCGAAGCGGCTGTTAGGTCTGAAAGAAGTACAGGTAACGGTCGGTCAGACACAGGTCACAGAGTTAGTAACAGACGACGATGCAAAACAGTCCCCGAAAGGATTCGGAATCATCGAGACACACCAGATCAATGATGTGGACAAGTACCGCGCCGTCATTTTGTGCAAAGTTGCAATGTCAATCCCGGCCGAGGCGGCGACTACAAAAGGCGAGTCAATCGAGTGGCAGACACGAGAGGTCGAGGGAACAATCAACCGGTCTGACGAAGATTCGGCGAATTATAAGCATCCGTGGAAGCGCGAGGCATGGTTTGATACCCGGTCGGAGGCAGAGGAGTATATCAAGACTGTCCTGAACGTACTGGAGAATATCAACGCGACAGCGGCGGCAGGAAGTTCCGCAGGGCAGACAGTGATCACGATATCAAACCCGGTCACAGGAGCTATATATAAGTACAGTACAACAGGGCCGGTCACCACGTATAAGCAGGATCTGACATCATGGACGGCACTGGAAACAGGAAAAACGATCACAGCGGAAAACGGAACAACAATCTATTTGGCACAGGCTGACTCTACGGGGAAAGCCGTAGGAGCTGGATCCGTGATCGCAGTAGCTACAGGGGAGTAAAAATGAGCAGAATAGTATTTGTAAAAATCGCGGGGAAAAGCTATCCGATGAGCTTTTCCCTCGGCGCATCAAAGAAAATCATCGGGAAGTATGGTAGCGCGGAAAAGATGAAAACTGTGCTTGAAAAGTCGAAAGACACGGACAAGATCGACCTTGTCACGGAAATGATCGAACTTCTGACGGCACAGGGTTGTGCCTACATGAACTACTTCGAAAAAGACATGCCGAAGCCGGATGATGCTCCGGTTGTTGATGGGAAGTGGTCACCACTCCCGAAAGAGGCTGTCGAGATCGCAGTCGGAATTTCCGATGTAGATGAACTGGTCAAGAAGATCACGGAATGCATCGACGGCGGCAGCAAGAAAGAGGTCGAGACAAGGGCAGATGGAAAAAACGCAGAAAGCGGACAGGAGTAAAATCTCTTGTCCGCTTAGACGTTGCGGCGAGAAAAGCCGGACTTCCGTTTCTGGAATACAACTGTATGCCGGTCGGGGAACTGTCTGACTTTCTTGATTTCTTCGCAGAGTCTGAGGGCGGATGTTACACGGTCAAGACGCAAAATCAAGACTATATCCCGGATGTGAGGTGAGAACATGGCTTATGATATTGGTCCCCGGATAGGGATCCAGGGCGAAGCCGAATTTAATCGGCAGATAAAAAACATAAATAACGCGCTCCGGGAATGTGGATCCGAGATGAAAGCGCTGTCCTCTGAGTTTGAGGACAATGCAAATTCGCAGGACGCTCTTATTGCAAAGAATAAGAACCTGCAAAAGGAACTGGATCTGCAACGGCAGAAGATGACCCTGTTGCAAGGGCAGTACGATAAGCAGGTACAGAAGCTGAACGAATTGGCGCAGGCGTATCAAAAAGCGAAAACCGAGAACGGCGAGATGTCGTCCGAAGCGTCGAAAGCTGAAACGGCGTTTAATAAGCAGGCTGAGACGGTCAGCAAGTTAAGCGTAGCAATGAATGAGACACAGAACTACATGAATAAGCTGGGAAATTCGATGAGCAAAAACGATAAGATGCTCGATGAAATTGCATCCGGCGCTCGTGACGCGGCTACCGGTCTTTCAGAGATGGGAGACGAAGCTGACGATGCGAGCAAACAGCTTGACGATATTGCAAGTAGCACAAAAGCCGAGGCTTTAAGCGGGCTCGCGGATAACATCGCTTCGGTTGGTGATTCGATCAAGGGCGTGGTCGAAGATTCAAAGGAATATCTTCAGATTATGGGGCAGTTGGATGCATCGTCTCAGAGGCTTGGCTATACGACACAACAAACAGAGCAGACGTATACGCAGTTATACGGGATCCTCGGAGATCAGCAGACGGCCGCAACTGCAACAGCAAACTTGCAGGCACTTGGATTGTCACAGTCAGACTTGACACAGATGACCGAACTCGCGATTGGCGCATGGGCGCAGTACGGCGATTCAATCCCTATCGACTCTCTTGCGGAGGCAATTAATGAGACGGCACAGGTCGGAAAAGTCACCGGAACCTTTGCGGACGCTCTGAATTGGGCAGGAATAAGCGAAGATGATTTCAATGCAAAACTTGCCACCGCTTCATCTGAGTCCGAACGTGCGCGAATGATTATGGAAGTGCTGAAATCTCAAGGACTGGATGGGGTAGCACAAGGATACCGTGACGCGAACGGCGCTCTGATCGCGAACAATGAGGCGCAGGCAAAATTCGATGAAGCAATGGCAACACTCGCTGAACAGCTTATGCCAGCTGTGACGAATGCACTCGCGCTTGCGTCGGACGCAATTGGAAAGCTTGCCGGATGGTTTTCGTCTCTTCCGGAGTCTGCACAGCAAGTCATCACGATTATCGGAACACTCATCATTGCGCTTGGCACGATCCTGCCGCCGATTCTTTCGATCATGGCGGCCGTCACGGCTTTGAATGTTCCGCTATTGGCTATAGTCGGAATCATCGGAGCTGTCGTAGCGGCAATTGCGCTTGTTGCTCCGGCGATTCAAAATTTATGGAATACAAATGAAGGATTCCGCGCTGCCGTTCAAGAAATCTGGTCGCAAATACAGGGAATTATCGAGACAGCGACGCAGTTGATACAAGATATCATTTCGGAATTTGTATCGCTGGTCGAGGTAATATGGGAGCAGTGGGGCGACACAATCATGTCAGTCGCTTCAAGCGTGATGAACTTCATAGGAGATGTCATCGAGAACGGGTTGAACATTGTGAAGAACATCATAAAGCTATTTAGCTCGATACTAAAAGGCGACTGGCAGGGAGCATGGGATGCGGTCAAAAGCATACTTACTTCCGTTCTGAACATCATCAAGTCGCTTGTGACGAACGCCTTCAACGCACTTGTTTCGATAATTAAGGGCGTCGGTTCAAAAATCGGATCAGCTGTGAAATCTGCATTTAATGCAGCGATAAATTTCATAAAGTCTCTCCCGTCGAAAGCGCTCGGCTGGGGCAAGGATTTCATTAACGGTTTGAAAAACGGGATCATGTCCGGCGTGAACGCGATCGTGAACGCGGTAAAGAACGTGGCGAACAAAATTCGCTCTTTCCTGCACTTCTCCAGACCCGACGAGGGACCGCTCCGCGACTATGAAACATGGATGCCTGACTTTATGTCCGGACTGGCAGACGGAATCTATCAGAACATAGATAAGATTCAAAAGGCAGCTTCGGACGTGTCTGGAACAATTAACTCTACGATCACCGGAAGAGTTGCGGATATTGCGAACAATACCCAAACTTTCGGAGGTGGAATGATTGTTGTCGAGGGCGATACTATGATTCTGGACGGAAAGGTACTAGGAAAAACAGCGGTAAAATATATTACCGGGGTACAGGTAGGAGCAATGAAGACGAAAGGACAAAATAATGTTTAGTGTATCTTACAATAATGAGAGCTGTTTAAGATACGGGATCATACCTGTTCGCAGACCGAGCGTTCCGGCACCGGAGGAAAAGATAGAAGAGGTTGAAGTACCCGGAAGAAATGGAATATTGACTATATCAGAAGGACTGCACAATGCGATTACAATACCGATAGAGTTTAATTTTATGTCAATCCCAAACCACTGGGGAGATACATACCGAAAGGCGAAGCGATGGCTGTCTGGAAGTGGAGAACTTTGGTTTTCGGATGATCATGAAGTGTATTATAAGGTTTTGTATTGCAAGGTTACAGGTACAGAAAGAACGTCGCGCCGAATTGGAAATTTTACAGCAGAGTTTGTTTGTGATCCATATACATATTATAAATCTGGGAAAAATGAAATTGAACTCGAGTCAGTCATATACAATCCGGGCGTGACGTGTGAACCGACATACAGGATTACAGGAGAGGGATTATGCACCCTCACTGTAAACGGATATGAATTTACGGCAAACGTCGGACAGGAAATAATCATTGATTCAAACAGGATGATATCGTACAAATCTGATGGTCAGTCAGTAAATACGGATGTAACGGGGGACTATTCAAAATTATGGCTTGGATCCGGAGATAATGCATTAGCTGTAACTGACGGATTCGATGTACATATCACGCCGGAATGGAGAGAATTATGATCCAGTGCTATGAAAAAGACAATGCAAACTATGATGCAAATGGTGATATCACGCTATTACCGACACAATGCGAACTGTC
>ERZ1643246.2941-NODE-2941-length-15367-cov-4.079741_pt1 | contig 15367 bp, 11 predicted proteins | sample MGYA00579265_ERZ1643246 | MGnify/ENA primary metagenome ERZ1643246 (study PRJEB29033, sample SAMEA4952261) | chicken gut metagenome | biome: Broiler Chicken; feature: Gastrointestinal Tract; material: Caecum | place: Ireland | collected 2018 | study: Broiler... | reverse complement strand
CACCGCCGACCTGGTGGACGTGATTTCCTACCACGATTACCTGACCACCCGCGCCGCCATGGAGGGGGCCATTGTGGCGGCAGAGAAGCTTGCGCAGGAACACGGCGGCAAACCGATCCTCAACACCGAAACGGGCTGTGTGGGCCGCGCAAATCCATACGATGCGGAGATCGAGCTGGCTGCAAAGCACCACGTGGGCTGGTATCTGTTCAACCTCGTGTCGGAGGGCTTCTGGGGCGACATTCACGGCCTCGTGTACCCGGACGGCACCATCCGCGACCCGGCGACGATCGCCGCGCTGTTCGGCTTTTTCCGCAACCGCTCAGAAAGCCGCATCCTGGCCAATCCGAACAAGGAGTGCCATGCCTACCGCGCCGTGCAGGCCGTGGAGGACGCGCTGCGCGTGGAGCCGACAACGCTTTTCCTCTCGAGGAAAAAGACGACCGACGACATTCTGGAAGCGGCGGAATACTGCGTGAACCTGCTGGAAGCCGCTGAGATGGTGCCCATGTGGGATGCGCCCTCCGCCCGCATTGCCTGCTGGCGCCGCCAGCCGGAGGAAGAGCGCGACGTGCACGCAATCAAGCGCTTCGCCTATGAGATGGCGCAGCTGGTACGCAAAAACTGCCTGTTCTGAGCAAATGCGGTACGCCCGGCAAAAAAGAGCGCGCTTTTCCCTTCCCTTTCCGCGCGGAATATTGTATACTAGGGAAGATTGCTTCGCATCATGTTGTTTCAGGAAAAGAAACTGAAGGAAAGGACCATTGCGTATGAAAGCGAATCGCTCGGGCGTACTGCGCCTGATCCTGCAGGTACTGCAGGGCGTTCTGATCGGTGTGGGAGCCGTGCTGCCCGGCATTTCCGGCGGCGTGCTCTGTGTGGTGATCGGCATTTACAAGCCGGTGATGGAGCTGCTGAGCAACCCCTTCCGCCGCTTCCGGACACATGTGCCGAAGCTCCTGCCGGTGATTGTCGGCGCTGCTGCCGGTTTTCTCGGTGTGGCCAAGCTGCTGGCATTTCTTTTGGAAAAATACCCCGATCCCTCCGTGTGCCTCTTTGTCGGCCTCATTGCCGGCATGCTGCCCTCCCTCTTCCGGGAGGCAGGGGAAAAAGGACGCCCGAAGGGAAGCTGGGTTTCGCTTGCCATTGCGTTTGCCGTGATTCTGGCGCTGCTCCTCTCTCTGAATCTTTTCTCCGTGACGATTGCGCCCAGCTTCGCGTGGTATCTCTTCTGCGGATTCTGCCTTGCCCTGAGCGTGATTGCGCCCGGCATGAGCTTTTCCACGCTGCTGATGCCGCTCGGCCTTTACACGCCGTTTGTGGACGGGCTTGGCAGCCTGAAGCTGGAGGTGCTGGTGCCCGCTGCCATCGGTGCGGTGGTCACCGTAATCTGCCTTGCCAAGGCAGTCAATGCACTGTTCGACCGCTTCTATGCCTATGCGTTCCACGCCATCATCGGCATTGTGATCGCCGCCACCGTGACGATTATTCCGTTCGGCAGCTTTGCTGTTTCGGTTGGAAGCGCCGTCGTGAACCTTGTGTGCCTGGCGGTGGGTATTGTGGCGGCCCTCGCGCTGGACAAGTTCAACCAAAGCGTCCCCATGCAGGAAGACTGATTTTTCTCCTCTTTCTGCGAATGCACAGCATCCTCTCCACAGGGCCTGAACCCAACGGTTCAGGCCCTTTTTTCCTATTTTTTACAGAATTTATCTCCTTTTTTCGTCTCGATTTCTCCTTTTCCTTTCTTGCATTTTTGTCAAGAAACCGATAAGATAGAAAAACGGACTGTTTTTTCAAGGAATGAGAAAAGAAAACGAAGGGAAGTTGTGCATGAAACATCCCGCTGAACCCTGTCAAAAAAACATCAGACTTTTTCTTTTGGGGACGCTTGCCGCCATTGAGCTGCTGATGTCCTTTTCTTTTTTGGGGTACCTCCATGTGGAACCCATCTCCATCACCTTTGCGTATATTCCCGTTCTCCTTGCGGGCGCTATGGCAGGTGTTCCGGAGGCAGCGGTGGTGGGGGCCCTGTTTGGCCTGGCGAGCATGTGGAAAGCAAGCGCAGGCTATGTTTCCGCCTTTGATCAGCTCTTCTCCCCTGTGCTGAGCGGCAAACCGCTGGATAGCATATTGCTGAGCGTGGGCACACGCATCCTGTTCGGCGTGCTGTCTGGACTGCTCTTCGCCGCCGCAAAGCGGCTTCCTCACACCGATATTTTCATGCTTGCGGTGGGCTTTCTGGGCAAAGAAATTCATTCTGTCCTGGTATACGCCGCATTGGGGCTTTTTTTCCCCGAATCCGGATACAGCATTTCCGATGCGTTCACTTCTTTTTCCTACCCTGCCGATCCCTTCTCAAACTTTGTGATCGCCGCGATTGTGCTGCTCGGCTGGAAAGCGGAGCAATCCCGTTTCTGGAAAAAGTACTGGAGTAAACTTGAAAAGGTGCGGAGTCTGCACCTGGAAGACCGCTATCATTGCCTTTCTCTTGTAGTGCTGCTGGCGCTGGTGATCTGCATGGCAGTTGCAGTGGCTGTCTATTTTGTGCAGCGCATGGAATATGTACTCAAGGAAAGCGGTGTGACTCTATCTTCTGCCGATTACGGCAACCTGGTCCACCTGCAGATTCAATTCATGATAGGCATTCTTTCCCTGATGGTGCTGGTGGTGATTTTTCTTGTTTTTAACCGCCGTTACGCCACATACCTGACAAACGAAGCGAGAACAGACGCCCTCACCGGCCTGTTGACACGCAAAGCCTTTTTCCATGTGTGTGTGAAAACCCTGGAAACCTACCGGGATTCAGACAGCAAATGGGGATATTTCGTGATGATTGACGTGGACCGCTTCAAAGAGCTGAACGATGAATTTGGCCACCCGGAAGGGGATCGCGTGCTGCGCGCCATTGCCGGCAAACTGCGGGATACCTTTGATGACTTGGGAATCCTGGGACGAATGGGCGGGGACGAATTTGCCGTGCTGATCTCCACACCTATTTCACAGGCTCATCTTGAAAATTGCCTCGAACAAATTCTGCGCGCATGCGAAACCATCCGGAGCGGCACGCACACTGTCTCCTGCAGCGTTGGCGCCGTTGCCATCCAGGGCAGCAGGGGGATTGAGCATTTCTACCGGGAAGCAGACCGAGCGCTCTACCAGGCCAAACATTTGGGCCGCGGACAATCTGTGCTGCTGCATGAAACGGAACAGGAAATTCCCGGCGAAACGGCGCCGCAACCCAACGTGGAACGCAAAGACGAGATCACCCTGGATTGACCACCCGGGGTTGCCTCCAGTGCGGTTCTGTTGTATCATGGAGAAAAGTGTCAAAAAAGGCGGATGAATGATGGAGCGGACAAGGGAAACGGCTATTTTTACGAATATGTGCATGGTGCTGGATGAGGCGGACAACGTGCTGGTGCTGGACAGAGTTGATCCGGGCTGGCCGGGGATTTGCTTTCCGGGCGGCCATGTGGAGCCCGGGGAATCGTTTGTGGATGCAGCCGTGCGCGAAATGCGGGAGGAAACAGGGCTGGAGGTTTCCAATCTGGAACTGTGCGGCGTGAAGGACTGGACACTGGAAGACGGCACGCGCTATCTCGTATTTCTCTACCGCACGCATACATTCCGCGGAGAGCTGCAGTCCTCCGAGGAGGGGGAAGTGCGCTGGGTTCCGTTCGGCGAGCTGCCGCAGATGACGCTGGCCGAGGGCATGCTGCAGACGCTGCACCTTTACGGCACCCCCACGCTGAGCGAACAGTTCGGCTGGGAACAGGACGACGAGTGGCAAAACGTGCTGAAATAACGGCGGACAACATGATCCTTTCCGCCGCAGGCGGGCGCAGATGGTTCTGCACCCGCCTTTTTGCTGCAAAAAAGCGAAAAAGATCAATCATTATCCAAAAACGCTACTTGTCAGGCGCCTTCTTTTTTGTGTAAAATGAGGGAAGAGCTGCAACACAAAGGAGGAGTTTGCAATGCTGCAGAACATTTGGGGCTCCGGCATGGAGCTGCGGGAGGAAGAACTCCTGCGCCGCCAGGCACGAAACCGCAAGTACATGATGGATTTGAAATCGGAAAACCTGCTTCTGAACTTCAACCTGGAGGCGGGAAGATACACGGCGCCCTTCCACCCGGAGGGCATTCACGGCGGCTGGGAAGCGCAGACCTGCCAGCTTCGCGGCCATTTTCTGGGCCACTGGCTTTCCGCGGCGGCCATGCACGTCTACGCCACGGGCGACATTGAGATAAAAGCCAAGGCGGACGCCATTGTGCATGAGCTGGCGCTGTGCCAGCAGGAAAACGGCGGCCGCTGGGTGGGATCCATTCCGGAAAAATACCTGGACTGGATTGCCCGCGGCAAGCAGGTGTGGGCACCGCATTACAACCTGCACAAGACGCTGATGGGCCTGGTGGACATGGCCGAGCTCACGGGCAGCCGCGAGGCGCTGGACGTGGCGGATCGCTTTGCCGACTGGTTCTATGACTGGACGGCCCAGTTCACGCGCAAACAGATGGACGATATCCTCGACTTTGAGACGGGCGGTATGCTCGAGATCTGGGCGCAGCTTCTGGCGCTCACGGGCGACAAAAAATACCGCGTCCTGCTTGAGCGCTACTACCGCGGGCGCCTCTTCACCCCTCTGCTGGAGGGCAAGGATGTGCTCACCAACATGCACGCAAACACGACGATTCCCGAGGTGCTGGGCTGCGCGCGTGCCTATGAGGTCACGGGCGAGCAGCACTGGCGCGACATTGTGGAGGCTTACTGGAAGCTTGCTGTGGACAAGCGCGGCGCCTATGCCACCGGCGGACAGACGAGCGGTGAGGTTTGGTCCGCCATCCAGTCGCTCGGCGCACGCCTCGGCGACAAAAACCAGGAGCACTGCACCGTCTATAACATGCTGCGCCTGGCTGAATACCTCTTCCGCTGGACGAAGGACCCGAAATACGCCGACTACTTCGAGCTCGGCATCTACAACGGCCTTCTGGCGCAGGCCTACTGGCAGCGCTTCAAAACGAACGGCCAGCACTACGACAGCCCCGACGAGGGCCTGCTGACCTACTTCCTGCCGCTGGCCCCCGGCTCCAAAAAGGGCTGGGCAAGCGAGACAAACGACTTTTTCTGCTGCCACGGCACGCTGGTGCAGGCCAACGCGGCCTGGGAGCGCGCGATCCTCTATCAGGAGAAGGACGAGCTCTTCGTCACGCAGTACTTCAATTTTGACGCTTCTGTGGAGATCAACGGCCGTCCCGTCTCCCTCTCGATGGTGCGCGACACGCTCACCGGCAGTTTCCACCTCTCCAGCACCTCGAGTGCGCGCCAGAACATCCATGAAAACACAGCGAAATATCCGCATCACCCGGATTGCCGCGCCGAAGTCCTGTGCGTGAAGACGGAGGCACCCGCCGCGTTCACGCTGAACCTGCGCATTCCGTGGTGGGTGAACGGCGAGGCAGTGGTTTCCGTGAACGGCACGGAGGAAGGGCGCTACGCCGCCGGAACCGGCTTTGTCTCCCTGCGCCGCGAATGGAAGGACGGCGACACCATCCGCATTCTGATGCCGCAGAACATCCACACATGGAGCCTGCCGGAGGACAAAAACACCGTCGCGTTCCTTTATGGCCCCGTGCTGCTGGCCGGGCTGTGCAGCGAGGAACGCCGCCTGGAGGTGCCCGCCGGCACGGACCCGGCCGCCCTGCTGGTGCACGACGGGGAACGCGAATGGGGCGCATGGCGCGACACATTCAAGGTCACGGGTCAGGCGCAGGGCTTCCGGTTCCTGCCCATGTATCAGATTGGCTACGATGCCTACACCACATATTTCCCTTTGAAATATGTGTAAATCAGGAAACGTAAGAGAGGAAGGATCCCATCATGACACCGCTTGCCGATTACAGCCATATCAGAGGCTTCAACTATACCGCCAGCTATGCAAAGGATGACCGCGATTTCTGGGAGCATTACCGCCACGACGTGGTGGACCGCGAAATGGGATACGCGCAGCGCATGAACCTGAACAGCGCGCGCATTTTCCTTCCCTACGTTTCCTACGTGCGCGATCCCTCCGGCTTCCTGGCCGGGGTGAAAGACTTTGTGCAGACAGCGTGGGCACACGGCATTTCCACCTCCCCCATCGTCTATTTCGGCCGCCCGTTCTACCCGGATTTCGAGGAAAAAGAACCTGCCGAGGGCGAGCCGCGCCTCGTGAGCATGCTGAAGCCGGAAAACTATCACCTGGCGGACGAATACTTCGACGACCTGTGCGACGCCATCGGCAGCGAGCCCGGCCTGCTGTTCTGGGACATTGCGAATGAGCCGGGCTACCACACGCCGAACTTCGTCACCTTCTATCCGGAGGAGCCTGCCTTCCGCCAAGAGCTCTCCCCCATGCCGGAGGACATGGAGTCGTTCCGCGCCAAGCAGGAGCTTGTGTGGCAGTTTATCCGCCACGCGATCGCCCACGTGCGCGAAAAGGACCCGGTGAACGCCCTGGGCGTGGGCAACACCTATGCCTATGAGATTGAGCCGAGCAAGACGGCCCCGCTCGTGGACATCCTTGTCTACCATGATTATTTTGAAACGCGCAGCCGCGTGCGCAACGTGTGCGAGATCATGAAGCGCCTCAGCGAACAGTATCACAAGCCCGTCATCAACAACGAGACGTGCTGCCTGTGCCGCTCCAACCCCTATGACATGGCGCTTGAAATTCTGCAGGAATATCACTTCGGCTTCTACGTGTTCGAGCTCATGATCGGCAACGACATGTGGCAGCGCGTACACGGCATCTGCTACCCGGACGGCACGGTGCGCGATCCCTCCATCGTGGCGGCCGTGCAGGGCTTCTTCCGCAACCGCACCTCCTCCGCGCTTCCGGAGAATGTGAACGAGGAAGGCTCCGCGGACCTCGCCATCCGCCTGGCCACGAAGGCGCTTTCCGACACGGCGGACCGCTGGAACCGCGACAACAAAAAGAAGGCCGAACAGCTTCTGGAGGCCGCCGAATACATCTGCAACCTGCTGGAGGCGGGCCAGTATGTGCCCATGCACATTCCGCCGACGGCCCGCGTCGAAGCATACCGCGCCCAGGAAAATCCGAACGTGGAGGAAATCCGCGCATGGGTATATGAGCTCATTGGCCAGCTGCGCGACGCATGCTGCATGGTGGGCCAGGGCGCGACCAACAACCGGGCGTAACACGTCCTGTTTTCGTAGAAACACAAACAAAAAAGAGCCGTCCCCGCGCAGCAATCATGCTGTCCTGTGCGCGGGGCGGCTCTTCTTTTTTCAGTTGGGGAACGGGTTCCGCTTCGGGAACAGCGGCGAATTACTCCGGCAGAATTTCGGAAGCGGCGCAGAACGCGCGGGTTTTACCGTCGATCCAGCTGTCTGCCAGAATGCGGAAGCTGGACGTGAGCCGGATGTCCTCGGAGGAGGAACCGACCTGCACCTCCACCTCTCCCCGCTCGATCTTCCAGCGCATTTCCTCGTCGAGGAAAGCCAGCTGGCTGGGAAGTACGCGGAACAAGACCGTTTTCCGCTCCCCCGGCAGCAAAGTCACACGGCGGAAACCGGCCAGTTCCTTCACCGGGCGCGTCATGCTGGCATAAGGGTCGCTCAGATAGAGCTGCACGACCTCGTCGCCGCTTCGGTAACCGGTGTTCTGCACCGTCACACGCAGTTCCAGCTCCTCGTGCGGCTGTACGCTGTCTGCGGAAAGGGTCAGGCCGGAATAAACAAACTGGGTGTAGGAAAGGCCGTGGCCGAAGCAATAGCGCGGCCTGTGGGACAGATCCACATAGTCCGGGAAGCCCACGCTCTCCCCCTGGTGCCAGGCGGAGCCGTGAGGGTGGTTATACTGGATCGGGAGCTGACCGGCGCTGCGGGCCACCGTAACGGGAAGCTTGCCGCCCGGATTCACCTTTCCGAGCAGAACATCCGCAAGGGCCGGCGCCCAGGCCTCCAGGAGGGCGGAGAGGGACTCATCCGCCGCATCGCTGGAGATCGGCCGGCCGTCGAAATGAACGCCGATGAGCGGTGTGTCGGTCTGGGCGGCCAGGCGCAGAAAATGCTCCTGGCAGGGCGGCAGATTGATGTCGGCTCCGTCCACTCCCTCGCCCATGGTGGCGATGGGACCGAAGCTGTACCGGCCGCCGAGCGTGAGAATAGCGGCATCGGCCCCGGACACAGCCTGCAGTGCCGCTTCCAGCTGAGGCGTAGCTTCACCCGCCGCCTCATAGCCGCGCACTGCCTGGATCTCCACACCGGGCAGCGCTTCGCGCAGTGCATCCAAGAGCGACGGGCATCCGGGCTGCTGGCGATCCAGCACACGGCGGAAGGCCTCCCCATCCGCAGACTGGACCTTCGTGCCGGGAATGCGCGCCACAGGGTCCCCCTGAGCTGTCCGCTCCGCACCGGCGGGAGCGGCAAACGCAGCCTGCGCCATGCTCACATCGGTGTATCCGCCGAAGAAGGCGGACGCATCCGCTGCATGCGGGCCGATCACGGCCAGACGCCTGATTTGGGGCGAGAGCGGGAGTGATCCGTCGTTTTTCAGGAGCACGATCGACTCCCGGGCCGAGCGGAGCGAGAGATCGCGGCCTGGTCCGCCGCATACGGTGCGGCGCAGTTCTTCGCCCTGCAGCGCAAAGGGCTCTTCAAACAGGCCCATGCGGAATTTTGCCGTGAGCACGCGCAGGACGGCTTCGTCGAGCACGGAAACATCCGCCTCTCCCGAGCGGAACAGGTCCAGCAGTTCCGCACCGAACGCGGCGGCGCTCGGCAGCTCCACGTCGAGCCCGGCCCGCAGGCAGCGGAGCCCGGCCAGCGGCAGCGATTCGCACACATGCTGCACGCGGAACACATTTGAAACGGCACTGTAATCGCTCACGCACACGCCGGAAAAGCCCATCTCCCCGCGCAGCAGGCCGCGAAGGATGGCGCGCGACGCTGTGACCGGTTCGCCGTCAAGGGAGCAATAGCAGGGCATGATCCCTTTCAGCCCCGCCTCCGTGATGGCCGCCTGGAACGGCTTGGCAAACACCTCGCGCAGTGTGCGCGGTGTCAGCTCACTGTGCGCGCCGTGGATGCCGCCCTGCGAAGCGTGAAAGCCGAGAAAATGCTTGGCAGCTCCTTCGGTGCGGCGGCCGGCCGTCTCCCCGCTGTGAAGGCCCTTTGCATAGGCCGTGCCGAGTGCGGCGACGAGCGTGGGGTCCTCGCCATAGCTTTCGCCGTACCGGCCGAGGCGCGGGTCGCGCGCGATATCGAGCACGGGAGCCAGCACCTGTGTGATGCCGCACGCCGCTTCCTGCCGGCTCACGTCGCGTGCGATCTCCTCCTCCAGCTCCGGATCCCAGCCGGCGCCGCGCGCCATGCCGGAGGGATAGCTTGTGGAATCCTGGAGAAACGGGCCGCACACCCCCTCCATGTGAAAAATGGCCGGGATGTGGTGCGGACTGTTTGACATCACGATGCGCTGCACGGTCCGCTGCCATTCGGCAGTCTCCTCCAGTGTTTCCATGCAGCGCATTTCCAGCGTACTCACATGGCCGATCCCGTTCGGAACGGAGGCGCGGATGCTCTCCCAGCGATAGGCGGATTCCCCCAGCGGGAAAATTCCCTGCACCTGTGCCAGTTTTTCTTCCAGTGTCAGTTCGGCCAGCAGGGCGCGGGCACGTTTCTCCGGCGGCCATGCAGCATTCATATATGTATCCATTTTGGTTCCTTCCTTCTCCCGTCTGCTTCTCCCCGCGCGGGCTTTCCCGCACTTTTCACCAGGCGCGTGCCGAAACGGGGCGGCGCGCTTGCCTGCTCTGTTTCATGATACCGAATCTTGCATCAGAGCGCAAGGGAAAACCTGAAAAAGAGAAAAGAAACGGCGCGCTGCAGGTCAACTTCCGCAGTGCGCCGTGTTCTGTTTCCTTCCTGTAATGGGTCAGCTGCTCCACTTGCGGCAGCGAAAACTCTTCAACAGCAGGATCTCCTGCGGGCGATAAGGCTCGCCGTCCGGATACAGGATGCAGTGGAACCAGTTGCGCGGCTCCGGTGCGCCCTCCGGCCAGTCCCACGGGTAATGATACTGAGCGGAACCGGCGCACAGGCCCCAGAAATAGAATCCGATGCTGTTCTCCGAAAAATACGGAAGGATGCTTTCGAAAGTGTTGCCGAAGGTGCGGGCGAGGCATTCCGTACACAAAACGGGCCGCCCGTAGGAAAGGGCGCGCTCAAGCTCGCTCAGAAAGTCGAGGGAGCCCATGAGGGCATACGTCGGCTCTTTCCCCGGCTGGGTATAGTTGTGGAAGGTGATGATGTCGGACAGGTCAAACCCCTGCCAGCAGGCCGTGAGCGGCTGCGAACAGCCGAGCGTGCGGGCATAGGCAAACTCCTGCTCCAGCAGGGCGGCATCCTCCGCCCACGTCTCATTCCAGAGATCCCAGGCAATGATGCGTGCATCCTCCTTGTGTTCCGTCATGAAATCCTGCATCATGCCGAACAGATCCTGCATCATCTCCGGATGGGTGGAAAGCGGCGAAAAATCGGAATTGGCATGCTGCCAATGGTTGCGGTGGCAGCCGGGATGGAACTCCACATGGAATGTGCCTTCCTCTTCCCCCTTCTCGTGGCGGAAATAGTTGGGCTGGAACGTCTGCATGATGGAAAAGCCCCGCTCTGATGCCATCTCATAAAACCGGTCCACGTTTTTCTTCACGCTCTCCCAGCCGCCGCCCCGCTGGAAACCGAACAGGGGCAGGAACATGCGCAGGCTGTTGACACCGCATTCCTTTGCCCAGTCCAGTTCCCGTGCGATGATGGGCTCGCGGAAATCATACCAGAGCTGGATGTAATTATAGCAATAGGAGGGCACAAAATTGCAGCCCACAACGGTGCCGAATTTTTCCATATATGACCAGGCGCGGCCCGGCTCCCACCTCATGGCGGCGATCTCTTGTCTGGTGCTCACAACGCTCATCCTTTCCCCTGCGCTCCGCCGCACGGCGGGCATTTCCTGAATTTGATCGGATTATAGCAAATTCATTTTTGCAAAGCAAGAATCTTTTCTGAAAAAAATAATGTTTTTTAGATTTTTTCGTATCATCCTACATTGGAAAAGAACAATTCCTCAGGAGGCCGCCTTTTCAAACTGGCTGTTGTAAAGATCCGCATAGAAGCCGCCCTTCGCCAGGAGCTCCTCATGGCTGCCCTGCTCCACGATGTCGCCGTCGCGCAGAACAAGAATCAAATCCGCATTTCGGATGGTGGAGAGCCTGTGGGCGATGACAAAGCTGGTGCGGCTGCTGGTGAGCTGATCCATGGCCCGCTGGGCAATCAGCTCCGTGCGTGTATCAACGGAGGAGGTCGCTTCATCGAGAATCAGCATCGGGTGATCCTGAATCATGGCGCGGGCAATGGTGAGCAGCTGCTTCTGCCCGGCGGAAATAGAGACGCTGTCACCAAGCACCGTGTCAAACCCATGGGGAAGCGTTTCGATGAAATGATAGATGCCGCAAGCCCGGCAGGCCTGCTCGAGCTGAGCGTCTGAAACGCCCTCCTTGTTGTAGACAAGGTTTTCCCGCACGGTGCCCTCAAACAGCCAGGTATCCTGCAGGACCATGCTGAACAGGTTGTGCACGCTCTCCCGCTTCATCTCGCTTGTGGGGATACCGTCGATTTTGATGGAGCCCCCGTCGATCTCAAAAAAGCGCATGAGCAGGTTGACCAGCGTTGTTTTGCCGGCGCCTGTGGGGCCCACAATGGCCACTTTCTGGCCGGGCGCGATGTGAGCGGAAAAATCACGGATGATTGTTTTTTCAGGATGATCCGGGTAACTGAAGCGGACATGCTCAAACTCCACCTCTCCGCGGACCGATTCGGGCGTTTCCCGCTTTCCTTCTTCGCTGTCCATTTCCTCCGCGTGGAGGAAATCAAACACATGATCGCCCGCCGCGGCAGCCGTCTGCATCTGCGTCATGCCCTGCGCCAGCGTGCTGAGAGGATGAAGGCAATGATCACGCCGAAGGAAATCTGCCCGCTCATGGCAAGGGCGGAGCCAAGCACGCAGACAGCCACATACCCCAGATTGCCGATGATGTTCATCAGCGGCTGCATCACGCCGGAGAAAAACTGGCTGCTCCATTCTGCGTCATACAATTTTCGATTCATTTCGCCGAAGGTTTGCTTCACCTTCCGGTTGGCACGGGAAAGGCGCACCACCTCATGGCCGGAATACATTTCCTCCACATAGCCGTTCAGTGTGCTGAGGCCGACCTGGCGATCGATGAAGAACTTCTGAGAATGACGCATGACGAGCGACATGAGGGCAAAGCCCAGCGCCGTGACGAGAATGGCGGCCAGAGCCATTCTCCACTCTGTGGCAAACATCATGACAAGGCAGCCCACAAACTGCGTGGCGGAGCTGATCATGGAAGGAAGGCTGTTTGCCAGCGCCTGCTGCAGTGTGCTGACATCGTTTGTCACACGGCTGAGCAGTTCGCCGAAGGACACGCGGCTGAAATAGCTCATGGGCACTCGGTTGATTTTGCGCGACAGATCCTGGCGCAGATCACGGGAAAGGCCCAGCGTGACCGTGGCCATGATAAAATGCTCCAGATAGGTGAGCAGCGCGCTGCAGGCATACAGCACCAGCAAAATTGTGCCGAGCCTGCCTATGGCGGCCAGGTCAATCTCTGAACCGAGCGAATTTGAAATCAAATCCGTGATTTGGCTGAGCACATCCGGTCCGATGATGGTCAGAACAGCGCCGCCCGCCGCAAAAACAAGCGAGACGATCATGGGCAGTTTCAGGGCGGAAGAATAGCTGAACAATTCCCGGAGGACACCGGAGATCCCCCGCTTGCTCTTTTCCGGCACGCGCATGCGGCGCGAAGCATTTGGATTCATCTCTTTGTTCCTCCTTTTCAGGCTTCCAGCTCTTCCTCGGAGAGCTGGGAACGGGCAATTTCCTGATACACCGGGCAGGTACGCATCAATTCGCGGTGCGTTCCCTTTCCCACCACACGGCCTTCGTCCAGAACGATGATCTGGTCGGCATCGCGGATGGTGCCGATGCGCTGCGCCACAATGAGCCGCGTGGTCTGCCCGAGTTCCTTTGCCAGCCCGGCGCGCAGCCGCGCATCCGTGCGGTAATCGAGCGCAGAGAACGAATCGTCAAACACAAGGATTTCAGGCTTGCGGGCCAGGGCGCGCGCGATGGAAAGGCGCTGCTTCTGCCCGCCCGACACGTTTGATCCGCCCTCCGCAATCGGGGAATGAATGCCGTCAGGCAGTTTATGCACAAATTCGGCCGCCTGTGAGAGCTCCAGCGCCCGCTCCACATCCGCATCGGAAGTGCCGCCGCGGCTTTCCCCGAATGTGACGTTCTCCCGGATATCACCGGAAAACAAAACGGCTTTCTGCGTGACATACCCGATCCGGTCATACAGCGCATCGAAGGAATAGTCCTTCACGTTCACACCGTCCACCAGCACTTCTCCCTCCGTCGCGTCATAAAACCGGGCGGCCAGGCCCACAAGCGTCGTCTTGCCGCTGCCGGTTGCGCCGATAAACGCCACCGTTTCCCCTTTTCCTGCCGTAAAGCTGATGTGCTCCAGCACATTTTTCTCTGCCCCGGGATAATGGAAGGAGACATCCCGGAATTCCAGCGTGCCGGTTTCCGGCGAAGCTGTGCGCCCGCCTTCCCGCAGAGACACGGAGGCATCCAGCACCTCGCTGATGCGCTGCGCGGAAACCTGTGCGGCAGGCAGGAACATGACGATTATCACCATCATCATGATGGTCATCACAACATACGTGGCATACGTGCCGAACACCACAATATTGCTGAAGGAGGCGAGGCGCCCGGCCATGTCTGCCGCCGGGACACTGTTCACAATGGAGGCACCCACCCAGTAAATCACAAGGGAAAGTGCATTCATAGCCAGAGTGACGCCCGGCATCAGAAAGGCAAACGCCCGCTGGTTGAACAGCTGGGTGTGCATGAGCGTTTCATTTTCGCGGCGGAATTTTTCATTCTGATAGGATTCTGCATTATAGGCGTGCACCACACGGATGCCGGTCAGATTTTCGCGTGCGACCAAGTTGATACGGTCCGTGAGCTTCTGCACCCGGCGGAAACGGGGCGCCACCAGACCAATCACTACGCCCATCATCAGGAGTAAGGCGGCGACAAACACAGCCGTGATGGCGGAAAGCGTCTGGCTCCTATCCACGATTTTCAAAATGGCCCACTCAGCCATAACGGGCGCTTTGATCAGGATCTGCAGGCCCATGGATACGAACATCTGGACCTGCGTGATGTCGTTCGTCGTGCGGTTGATCAAACTCGGCACGGAGAAGGCCGTCATCTCCTGCTGCCCGAAATCGGCAATCTTGCAGAACACGGCATCGCGGATAGAGTAGCTGAAACCGGCCGCCACCTTTGCCGTGAGAAAACCGCTCCCCACACAGAGCAGCGCGCTGGCCAGCGTGTTTCCGAGCATCTGCGCGCCGGTCTGCAAAATCTGATTCATGGTACTGCCCGGCGTTTTGATCAGAACCGTCAGGTTGCTCATATAATCCGGAAGCGTGAGATCAAAATAAATCTGGCCCAAAATGCACACAGTGCAGACGGCGGCCATGAGGCATTCCCGCCGCCTCATTTGACGCAGTAATTTCAGCATAGTGTCTCCTCACATTTTTCTGTTTTTTCGCCGGAAGAGGGCGTTTCCGGCTGGCGAAATACGCCGAAAAGGATCATATCGAGTATCTCTCCCGCTTCCTGCAGCAGGGAACAGAATGTCTGGTTCTCTCCCTGCCGGAGGGAACGCAGGAGCAAGCTGCGGAAACCGGCGCTCACACACGCGAGATACCCTTCCGCCCGTTTCTCGTCCAATCCCGGCCGAAGCGGGATGAGCGAAAGCTGGGCTGCCAGAAACCGGTTGTTCCGCTCCAGAAGCGGCGCATGCAGGCGGGCAATCTCCTGCTCCAGACGAGGCGGCGGATACAAAACGGCGTTTTCAAACACCACCCGTTCGCTCGGTCTGGATTGGAAAAACGTGACGCGCAGCATGAAGTACGATCGAATGGCATCCACCGCATTTTCGTCCGTCAGCGCTTCCGCTTCGCGCTGCACATACGCTTCCAGTTCCCTGAAAACCCGTTCCACGCAAAACAGGAACAATTCGTCTTTGTTGGCAAAGTAATGGTACATCATCCCTTTTGAAATGCCGTGCCGCCCGCAAATCTGCTCCATATTGGCCCCTTCATATCCGCCGGCGCCGAATTCCTCCAGCGCTGCGCGATAGATTTCCTCACGGCTGCGCGCCTGCCGTTCCTTCTGCTTCATGGGCGTTCCTCCCTTTCGCCGCCAAA
>ERZ1643246.2940-NODE-2940-length-15372-cov-7.085395_pt1 | contig 15372 bp, 14 predicted proteins | sample MGYA00579265_ERZ1643246 | MGnify/ENA primary metagenome ERZ1643246 (study PRJEB29033, sample SAMEA4952261) | chicken gut metagenome | biome: Broiler Chicken; feature: Gastrointestinal Tract; material: Caecum | place: Ireland | collected 2018 | study: Broiler... | reverse complement strand
CTAATGAGCCTATTTTTTTCGGCTCATTTTTTCATAGATTACTTGACACTACCTATTCTTCTACTGCGCCTTGCAGCAGCTCATATATCTTTATTTTACCTGGACTGGTGTGATATAATTTGTACATATCCTTTATTTTTTGAACTTTTTATTGAAAAGTGGCAGGAAAAATGAACAAAGAATTTTATGAATTTTTGTATAATCTGCGTTCCAGCGGCTTTACCCACAATACACGCGAAAAATCTCAACTGATCTTTTACCGAAATGCACAGATGAGTGATCCGAAAAAACCCTTTTCTGTTACCGCCAACCACAGTGGCGAGATCAAAGGAAGTGTTCTGATGGGAGAGATCGGGAATTTCGCATATGATAATAATATCAATTACCGCAACACTATTATTGGTATTGCTTTCGCCTTGAACATGCATGCCATGGATAAGCATGTGGATCTGGAGACAACCGCCATCATCACGGACTATTATATTGCCCGGGCAGAAAGTATTTCAACGGCAGAAGAATTCAACATGGCGATCAAAGAAATGTGTCAGGTATTTGATGACCTTACTCACATAAGGTCCTGGGAACCTTACGGGCATCCTATCGATGCGTGTATCGACTATATTTACCGCAATCTCTATTCCAACTTCGGCGTTCGGGAAGTAGCTCAGGCGTTGGAATACGACCCCTCCTATCTCTCTACCTTATTTAAAAAACGAACCGGGCAGCCGCTTCACTGTTTTATAAAAGAAGCCATGCTCCAGGAGGCGCGGGTGCTTCTGCTCTACACCTCCCAGCCCCTGACTTCCATCGCATCCTCCCTGGGATTTCACTCCCTGTCCCACTTTTCCAAGGCCTTCAAGGCCGCGGAGGGAATTTCCCCGCTGAGGTTCCGCCAGCAGGGTTCCGACCAGAAGCCTCGGAAATTTTACGGGGACAGTTTTCTGACAAATATGTGATAAACTTCCGTTTTTTCCGCCGGTTCTCCTTCACTAATCCGTCAGATACTCCGGCAGCACCTTCTCAAACTCCGGTGTCCACCATTCCCGATACCCCAGCTCAGTGGGATGGGTCTCATCCGCCATGTAGGCGTTATACTGATCAGTGCCGATAATATCTGTCATTTCCTGGTTGCCCCAGAGATCCACAATGCCGATCCCCCATTTATCCCGCAGTTGATAGAGCGCGTTAACCATCTGCTCATAGGTAGCGTTGTCATATCTGGTTCCGGTGTAAAATACCACCGGGCATCCCCAGGTATCCCGGGTGTAAGCGATGATAGTCTCCATGGCTCCGATGATCGTTGTGTCGTCAAAATCCGCCGGATCCATACTCTCAGAGATTTCGCCCAACTCCAGACCGGCCTCCGGCTTTGCGTCGTTGGTGGAAAGCTGTACTACCATCAGATCCAGCTTCCTCTTCGGATCAATGTCATTTTTCAGACGTTCCACGTAGGAGGAAGACCCGTTATTAGCCAGGGTTGTACCCGAGATCGTATATTTCAGACAGGTCGTGTCCGCGTGATTCTCCGCGATGGTATCCGCCATGGAATATCCCTCTGCTTTCGCGCCATAGGTTACCGAGGATCCCAACCAGCAGATGGTCTTGCCAGACAACGCGTCATTCGGATCCGCCGTTTCCTCCTCGGGGAGCGTCCCGTCTCCGTACCCGACAGGAACCGGCGTCCCCGCCTCCACCAAGGTCATATCGCCCACAGCGGGAATGAAGGCAAACACATTCTCCTCAAAGACCGTCGTATACCCTTCCTTGCCAACAACAGCAACGGTATCGCCGGCTTTCAACGGCACCTCCTGAGCCATCAAAAAAACGCCCATATCATAGCGGTCGCTCTGCTCCGCATTGGTCCTTACCACCTGAATCGGAAGCACGTAGCGGTCCTCATCATTGACCACCACATCAAAAATTGTTGTACCCACCATGCTGGTGGCTTTTCCAACCTGCAGATAAATGTCATAGGTTCCGTCCACACCATCGGGAACCGTGTAAATCGCTGAAGCGCCGGTAATCATATCGCTGATGGCATTTTCCTCCTCCAGGTACTTCGGCGTCTGCTCTACACCGTCCTGACTGCCACTCTCCAGCTTCGCGTCAGATGCCGGCAGCACCGCGGCCGCCTCCACACCGTTTACCTCGGCCTTCTGGCTCTCCTCCTGTCCGCAGCCCCCAAAAACCGCCATTGCGCAAACCAGAGCCGCAGCCAGTGTGACAAAAGATTTTCTTCTCATTGTCTCCCTTCTCCTTTTCTTTTTTCTTTATCATAGTGGATTTTTTGTGTTATAATTTGTAAAAATTCCAGATTTTTTGAATAGAAGGCAGAAGATATGAATGAAGATTTTTACGAATTCCTTTATGAGCTCCGCTCCAGCGGGTTTACCCACAATTCCAGGGAAAATTCCCGGCTGATTTTTTACCGGAACTCCCAGCAGGCGGAACGAAAAACGCCTTTCCACCTGAGCGCCGACAGAGACGGGGAAGTGCGCGGCAACAACCTTTCCGGGGAGATGAGCAGTTTTTCCTATCAGCCCTCCGTCAATTTCCGCAACACCATCATCGGCATCGCCTTCGCCCTGAATATGCATTCCATGGACAAGTACGTGGATCTGGAGACTTCCGCCGCCATCTCGGATTACTACATCAACAAAGCGGATTCTGTCACGACAGCGGAGGAATTCAACCAGGTCATGCATGACATGTGCCGGGATTTCGACGAACTCTCCCACGCCAAGGCGTGGGAGTCCTACGGCCAGCCCATCGATTCCTGCATCGACTATGTCTACCGGAATCTCTACTCCCGGTTCTGCGTCAGAGACATCGCCCGGCAGCTGGGCTATAACCCCTCCTATCTCTCCTCACTGTTCAAAGAGCGGACAGGGCAGTCCCTGCAGAGTTTCATCCAGGAAGCCAAGCTTCAGGAGGCGCGGGTACTTTTACTCTACACCTCCCAGCCCCTGACTTCCATCGCGTCATCCCTGGGCTTTCACTCCCTGTCCCACTTTTCCAAGGCCTTCAAGGCCGCGGAGGGGATTTCTCCACTGAGATTCCGCCGGCAGGGGGCCAACCAGAAACCCGGAAAATTTTACGGGGACAGTTTTCTGACAAAATCCGAACGGCAGACTCCCTGATGAAAAGGTTGATCCGTACCACGGCATTACTCTGTTGTTCCCGCTGCCTGGTGCTCATTGATGTATTCCTGAATCTCCTTCCGTTTCGCCTGATCAATCGGGTACCGGCTGATAATCAACACTGCAATAACAGCCAGAATTGCGGGCACGAGACCCATAATAACCGTCATCCATGTCAGCATGGACGGCATCGCGGAGAGTTCTCCGATATAGTCCCCGGTCACGGAATCCACCTCATATCCAATCGCGATCAGGATACCGCCCACCAGCGCGGAGGAAACCGCATTCTGCGCTTTCTGTAAAAACATATCCAAAACGCCGGTCAACGCGGAACGATCTTTTCCAGTGCTGTAAATCGTGTAATCCATAACCTCCATTCCGATGCTGCACCCCGGTACAAAATCCAAACCGACTGCAAAGGCCATCAGGAACATCGCTGCGAAGAAAATCGCCGGCATGCTCTGGGCAATCCCTGTGATATGCGCTACAAAAATGATCAATCCGCCCAGCCCCTGAAGGAGCAGATCCATCTTGTGCATCTTTACAAAATCTCCCCTGAAAGCTTTCAGTACCGGAGTTGCAACAACCGTCGCCAGAATGATTGGGAAAATCATCATCAGGGATACGATCATCGTGTAGGTGCCATACAAAGCCATGTTTACCTCTCCGGTAGACAAATCCGCGCAGAATGCATATTTTACATAATACATGGGCGCTGCGAACAGAAACGTCCAGATGAATCCGGAAAAAACGGAATGCAGGACATTGATCAGCATCGGCCGATTGGTTTTCAGCAGTTCAAAGAAATCCGTAATCTTTACCTTTTCCCCTTCCTCCTGCCGCACCACATGGCGCTCCTTTACCATAAACCATCCGATGATGGACGCCACGAAAGCAATGCCCACGCATACCGTGGAGAGGATCATAAAAGCCGTGTTGTAACTTCCCACAACCGCCTGAATCGTCACGGCAATCGCTGTCATCGCAGATCCCACCATACTCAGAAGCATTGTCCAGAGTCTGGGCCCTACCAGAAGTTTCGCCCGCTCGTTGGGATCATTGGTAATGGTCCGGTACAGGATATTCTGGTTATAGAAGGATGCGCCAATGTCATACACAAAATAGAAGAAGATAACCCACACAGTTACCAGCGCGGGAATCTGCGCCACTGCCCGGGGCATGGAGTAGAGGGCAATCGTTCCCACCGCCGTCATAATGATGCTCAGCAGATAGAACTTCTTATATTTCCCATGTTTTCCGACCTTGGCGCTGTCCATGATAAAGCCCTGGATCGGATCATCCACCGCGTCCACAATCCGTGCTACCAAAAGCAGCGTCGTGGCCAGGGTCGCGCCCCAGGCTCCCAGTCCGGCATAGTCCGTCATGTACACCATAAACATGCTGGACATAAAAATAGACGACATTCCGCTCATCGTGGACAGAGCGGTAACGCCAAAGATTTCCTTTCCGCCTACGGCTTCCGGATTTTTTTCTTTCGCATTTCGTTTCATGAAAGACCTCCTGTAAAACTTTTTTCATTGTTTTCATGGTAACAGTCTTTCATGCCTTCTTCCATAAACATTCTACTTGATTTTTGTAAAATTCTACTGTATTTTTAGAAATAAGAATAGATTTTCTATGTTTCTTAAGGAGAGATATGACATGGATTCCGATTTCAACAGACAAATGCATCTGATCGATGAGCGATACCATATGGAAAATGCGCTGCTGGACGCCATTGCAGCGGGAGACTATAAGCGCGCCACCCAGACGCTCCTGCATTACAGTTCTCTTATGGATTCCCCGCTGCAGGAATACCGCCCTTCCTCTGACGACATGCTGCGGGAATTCAAAAACAGCACCCACGTCATGAACACCCTGTTCCGCAAAACCATCGAGGCCAGCCACGTGCATCCCATTTACATACACGAATATTCCACCCGCTTTGATCGAAGAATCGAGGATGCTCAGACACCGGAGGAAATCTCTTCCCTGATCAGGGAAATGCTGCGCCGCTACTGCTATCTGGTCAGAAACTACTCCCTGGCCACCTACTCAAAAACCATTCGCGAGGCCATTCTGTACATAGAGCTGAATCTCTACGGTCCTCTCAGCACAGGGGAAATTGCCAAAGCCCTGAATATCACACCGAACTATCTGTCCAACCAGTTTCGGAAAGAAACAGGCAGCACCATATCCGATTACATCCGCAGGCACCGCATCGACGCCGCCCTTCGTTTGCTGAACACCACCGATCTGTCCATCCAGGAAATCGGCGAGCGCATCGGGATCGGAGATTCCAGCTATTTCTCCCATCAGTTCAAGAGCATCGTCGGCATGTCACCGATGGAGTATCGGAAAATGGTGCACGGACATGTCAATGATAAACCGTGATGTATCCGCCTTTATACTCCCCTTCCTCCTCCGGGAAAGCGTACATATTGTAGGGACTCAGCTTCGGATCTACCGTATAGTCCCGTCCGTAGCCGTAAGGCAGTTTTTCTCTGGCAAATACCAGATCGTCCTCGTCAACAAACTGCAGAAAGATATAGTCAATCCTGCCGTTTTCCTCATCCAGAAGCGCATACTCATAAGCGTGATCCACGCCCTGAATGGCCTCATAGGCGGGAAGCATATAATCCCCGGTATTATAGCGGGTTCCGTTCCGCCTCCTCTGCCCGCCGTCCCGGTAAATCACATGAGCCTGCTCCAGTCGGAGGCACTCTTCCTGAAATTCCTCCGGCGTATACTCGCACTGTAGATACAGTTGCACATCCTCGTCAAAGAGTCCCTCCCGATAAGAATAGTAATATTCCGTAACCCGGTCTTCTCTGACCTCCTCCGGGAAAATCAGAAAACCGCTGTCCCCCTTAAAGGAATCCCGGTCATAATCGCTGATATCCTCGGAAGTATGGGTTATCCAGAGGGGCAGTGTGATCGCCCCAAGGATGCCAGCAGGAATCGCGAAGGCCAGGAAAATCGCCAGCCCAAACGAAAGCACTGCACTGACCGCGATTTTCATCCGCTCCCTCCGCTTCTCCTTTTTCACAAATCGCCGGAAGCTCTCAGCGGCCTCGCTTTCATCATTCTCGCCCATTTCGGGTCGCATCCCCAATTCCCGCTCCGTCATCTCCTCATATACTTTTTTACAGGAGGGACACTGCGCCAGATGTTCCTCTATGATTTTTTTGCTCTCCTCGCTGACCATCTGCTCCACATAGAGCGGAAGAAGATCCCGAATCAGGCTACACTCTCTTTTCATCGCTCTCCCCTCCTCTCACTTCTCTCAAAATCATCTGCCGCGCCCTGTGATAAGTCACACAGGCCCAGTGCTCGCTCTTCTCAAAAAGACCCCCGATCTCCCGAAACGACAATTCTCCGAAAACTCTCAGAGAAAAAACTTCCTTGTAGGGATCCCGAAGCCGGTGCAGCGCCTGGTAAATTTCCATTGCCGTCTCCCGATCCGCGATCCTGTCAATCAGCGTTTTTTCCTGACTCTCCCCCTCCGGGAAATCCTCATCCGCGACGGGTATCGACTTTTTCTGTTTTTTCATCTGGGAATAAAAGAGATTCTTTGCGATGGAACAAAGCCACACCCGAAACTCCCCTTCTCCCCGATAAGTGTCAATGGAACGAATGGCCCGCAGAAAGGTCTCCTGGGTCAACTCCTCCGCCAGATCCCGATCCCGTGTGAGCGCGCGAAGGAAACGATAGACATCTTCATAGTACTGTTCAAAGACAATTTCATCTCTGTCCATATTCCTCGCCTCCCCTCGCATCTCCGGTTTTCCATCCGGCCTGTTTTCCGGTTTTCATCCGCAAAATCTCCATCGCGGATTCCTGCATCTGTTCTGTCTATAAGACTGGTATACGCTCATAATATCACAAACTTTTCCAAAAAATCTTCCTGCATCTGGTATCTGTCGCCGAAAAATGGTAACATCAGTATAGAACAAACAGAAAGCAGGTAATTTAATATGATAAACGTACAGAAAACGGTCACTTACCACAACGGCATTACCGTCCCCTCCATCGGATACGGTACCTATAAGACGCCTCCCGAGGATACGGCCGAGGCCGTTTTTACGGCATTGAAGCTTGGCTATCGGCACATTGACACCGCCGCTTACTACGGCAACGAGAAGGCTGTGGGAGAGGGTGTGCGAAAAGCAATGAAAACACTTGGCCTGAAAAGAGAAGAAATTTCCGTGGCCACCAAGGTGTGGAACACGGACCGCGGATACGAGAAGACCCTGGCAGCCTTTGAAAAAAGCGTAAAAGAGCTGGATCTCGGCTATGTGGACCTCTATCTGATTCACTGGCCCGCCAATCAGAAAATGTTCGGCGACCAGGCAAAGGAGATCAACGCCTCCACCTGGAGGGCTCTGGAGGAGTGCTATCAGTCCGGCCGGGCAAAGGCCATCGGCGTCTCCAACTTCCTGCCCCACCATCTGGAGGAACTGGCCGCGACCGCCAGAATCAAACCCATGGTAAATCAGATTGAATTTCATCCCGGATGGGCGCACCTGGACGTTGTGGAATACTGCCTGAAAAATGAAATTATCCCCGAGGCCTGGAGCCCCATGGCCAGATCCGGCGCCCTCTCCAACGAGACGCTGATTTCCCTGGCGGAAAAATACGGCAAAACGCCGGCCCAGATCTGTCTGCGCTGGGTACTGCAGCACGGCCTGCGCCCGATTCCCAAGAGCGTCACGCCCTCCCGGATGGCGGAGAATCTGGATATCTACGATTTCATCATTGAGGAGACGGACATGGCCGCCATCGACGCCCTGGAAAACTGCGGCGGAAGCTGCCATAACCCGGACACGATTGAGCTGTATTAGATGTTGAATCCTCAGGTTCCATCTGGATCGGTTTTGCCTACTTTTTCATAATCTCTTCATCAATAAGCTGCAGTCCAACAGGTCTGCCATCCTGATTTTTAATAATCTGATAGACAGATGGGGATTTTGCGATGGAAATCGCATAGAAATACTCCCCATCTGTACATGCAGACTGTATACGCTCACTATCGCTTTCCTGCATCTTCCATGCTTCGCCAGTCTCTCTGTCCAGACACCATATCGCATAATCCGATAAGTAAAAGATATATGGTTGAACATCTGTTATTGTGTCCCCATATCCCAGAACATAGGAAGCTCCCTCCGGCAGGAATGACTGTTCATCAAGTCTAACATCTACGCTATCATCGTACAATTCAGTGTCAGAATAAGAAACATAACCTGTCAGGTTACATAAAATTTCTCCATCTTGCCCATCTACGAGAATCTTTTTAACCGTTTCCTCATCCTTATCATATAAATTGACAAGAATGTCTCCATCCTCTCTCAAAGAAAATGAAATATGGGAACATCTGCTGTCCGTCGCTTCATACAGTTTCCGCTTTCTCCCATTCTCTGTATCCAGCGAATGCAAACTGCGCCCATACTTATAATACAACGCCGTTTCGTTTACGTCCCAGTCCTCCACCCAGAAGGAACTGATCCGTTTTTCCGGCTCTTTTCCCGGATGATACGAATAAATCCCATCTCGCGGAGCTTCGAAATAATAGGCTTTTTTCGTCAATATCCCGATATATTCATTTCCTGCTTGAAAATATCCCAAGCGAAACAGGACATAGCCGGAACCTGACAAAAATAAGATAAGGCTTACCGCTAAAATTACCACAATTTTCAAGGTGCGTTTATTCATAGCATCCCCTCCGGATTCGTCTGTCGCCAATTAGCAACTCCTTCTGAGATAGATATACCCTACTTTCAACGCCCTGGCAATATCTGTTTCTATTTTCAGCTCTTTTCGACGGCCCCCACCAGACAGATTTCCGCGCAGTTCCCGCAGTGCAGGCAATGTTCCTGCTGAATTACCACGGGCTTTTGTGTGATATCAATACACTTTTGCGGACATTTGGAATAACACAGCTTGCAGCCGATACATTGTTCCGTCACAAAATATCCGCTTTCTCTCGCCAGCACACCGCCAAAGGAAAAACTTGCCCACTCTATGGGAAGCCTGGAGAGATCAAACCATTCTCCAGTTCCCTCGTAGATTTTAAATACGGTAAGCTGATCGCGGGAACGTACATCAGGATATATTTTCTTCATATACGGGTTTTTCTCAAAAAGAGCCGGCAGCATTTCCGGCCAGATTTCCCGCGCTTTGCCCTGCACCGACACCGCCACGCAGGAAAGGGTATCCTCCCCCTTCATGGCAGTAAAAGCGATATTTTCATTGGCCTTCAGCCGTCCATAGAATTTCTTGCCCTTTGCAGTAAGAAAGTAAAGTCCGCTTTCATCGCAGTCCATCATGCCGATGGCACAGGTAACCGGGCATCCTTTCTCATCAACGGTAGCAAATACAGTAGAATGAATTTCTTCCACAATATATTTCAGATAATCTCTTGCTTGCATGGCGAACCTCCTTGCGTTTATACTAAATTCTCGCAAAGATAATGTAAAGCAGGCACAATATTGTGCTATAGTTACCTGATGGAAACCACTTATTTGTTTCATTATTCCCGAATGCTTTTATCTCAAAAATATGACCGCTTTGAATCAGCCCTGCTCCGCCTGAGAATCGACACCTTTTCTCTTTGAAACAAAATATCCGAAAATCCACATAATCAGAACCGACACGAAAGCGCCGTAACTTGATTGCCGTATCCAGCACAGCAACCGCCACACCAGAAGACAGGCAATCGCGGAGGTCATCCTCTGAATGATCTCCAATTCCGTGCCCTCATATGTAAACACAAACTCCAGCAAGCTCATTCCTTCTGCTGTGATATAACAGATGGCGATGCTGACTACAATCTTCCTGTCCGTCGCTGTAATCTGTATCTTTTTCTTCTGTGTCTCCTGCATATTTTTCCGCCTCCTCAAGAATATTTGAAATTATATCCCTTTAAAAGTCTGATTTGCAAGAAAAACTCAGCCCCTGAAAAGCTTTTTCCTGTTTATTACTTTGTCAAATGCTGTGTCATTAAATCAATGGCCAGTTTCATTTGTGGACTAATCCATTTATTTTTGTGATAGATATAACAAGAATTGTATACTTTTTCATCCAGTTCTGTTTTAACCGGAATCAGCGAACCGTTTTTTAATTCTTCTCCGATAGAATATGTAGGAACTACTGCAATTCCCAAATTATTCATTACGCATCTCTTGACTGCTTCTATGCTCTGCACTTTCATATGTGGATTCATTATAATATCCTTTTTGGCAAGGTACTTATCCATATCCACTTGATAATATCCATCCGGCTCATTGCAAATCAGACTGAAATGTTTTCTTTGATGTGGTGTAACAAAATCAAGCTGACTTCTGTCTGCAAAAGGCGAGGCAACCAAAAGCACTCTATAGTGCCCCAGATTTTTATGTATAACCGAATCCGGATAGCTATCTTTTTCGCAATTTACCCCTATATCTGCACTTCCATCTACCACTGCCTGATTAATTTCTCCAGATTCTATGGAATGAATAATAAGCTGAACATTCGGAGCCTCATGAGTAAAAGCCTGTATGAACGGCTGCATATTATAAATCAGAATAGAATCCGGAATTGCCATTTTTAATGAACCGGATATTTCAGACAGACTTTTACCATAATTACCGATTTGCTCCACCCCCTGTAAAATCATATCAATATAAGGCATAATGTCTTTTCCTGCTTGTGTAAGTACCATTCTTCTGCCTATCTTTTCAAATAATTTTAGGTTAAGTTCTTCCTCCAACTGCTTTATCTGAAAAGTTACCGTAGACTGTGTATATCCCAACTCATCTGCCGCCTTTTGAAAACTTCCCATTTCAAGGATTGTTTTAAATGTAACGAAATTTTTTGTATTCATTTATTCTTGCCTCTCAATTCATTCAATATGTCGAAATCAGAAATCAAATTTATTTAATTTTTAAATATTTTCTTCTATGATATTATAAAACAGCAGACATGGTAAATCAATTATTTCAAGGAGGTTTACAATGAATTTTAAATTCGATGAAGATGAGCAGAAAGTTCTGGATATTATTCATGAATTTGGTGTGAATGAAGTTGCGCCATTGGCAGCAACGATTGACGAACAGGAACGTTTCCCAGAAGAAAACAGGAAAAGATTAGCCGAATTGGGTATGATGGGAATATGTTATCCTAAGAAATATGGCGGAGGCGGACATTCTTATCTCGCCTACATTGCAAGTATTGAAGAATTGGCAAAGCATTGTTCTACTACCTCTGTAATGCTGTCCGACCATCACTCTCTAGGCGCGTTCCCTATCTCAGAGTTCGGAACAGAAGAACAAAAGCAGAAATATCTCGTACCACTGTTGAAAGGCGAAAAATTAGGGGCTTTCGCCGTAACGGAACCCTCCGCCGGCAGCGATTTAGGAAACCAGAAGACGACCGCTGTTGATAAAGGCGATTACTGGCTCCTGAATGGGGCTAAAATTTTTATTACAAACGGTTTTTATGCAGACACCTATTTTGTCACAGCAGTGACAGATAAAAGTCAGCGCAACAGAGGTATCTCAGCTTTTATAGTTGAAAAAGGCACTCCCGGATTTACTTTCGGCACCAAAGAAAAGAAAATGGGCATTCGCGGCTCCGCAACATACGAGTTAGTTTTTCAGGACTGTAAAATTCCAAAGGAAAATCTGCTAGGCGAATTAGGTAAAGGCTTTAAAATGGCTCTGATTACTTTGGACGGCGGTCGGATTGGCGTAGCAGCGCAAGCATTAGGAATAGCACAGAGTGCGATTGATCACTGCAAAAAATATGTAACCGAACATATGCAGGGCGATCAAAGAATATCTCAATATCAATTTACTCAATTTGAGCTTGCTGATATGCAGACAAGAGTTGATGCCGCACGTCTTTTAGTATATCGTGCAGCACAGGCAAAACAGGATCATGAACCATTTTCACAACTTGCTGCCATGGGAAAATTATATGCAGCAGAAGCGGCCACCAATGTAACCCGCCGTTGCCTTCAACTTGTCGGATACGAAGGATATTCACGAGATCTTCCTTTTGAGCGTCTGATGCGTGATGCAAAGATAACGGAAATCTATGAAGGCACAAGCGAAGTTCAGCGTATGGTTATCTCCTCTTGGATGGGTGTCAAATAGCAAAATCTGCAATGAGCCGTGCACACCTCGAAAGCACCACAGTGCTTTCTTCGGTCGCGGGCTTCGCCCTATAAACGAGAAGCCGCTCGAAAAAGCTAACGCTTTTTCTCACTGAACGCGGCAGTCGCCGCGTTCACGGAAATAACAAAACCCGCTGTGAGATACAAGTACCTCACAGCGGGTTCCTTATTTCCTTAACGCTTCTCGTTGCTTACGCGCAAATTACTCGATGATCTCGCTTACACGTCCTGATCCTACAGTACGTCCACCTTCACGGATAGCGAAGGTAAGACCCTTCTCCATAGCGATCGGATGAATCAGCTCGATGGTCATCTCAACGTTATCGCCAGGCATGCACATCTCGATTCCTTCCGGAAGGATGCAGACACCGGTAACGTCAGTTGTTCTGAAATAGAACTGCGGACGATAGTTGTTGAAGAACGGAGTATGACGACCACCCTCGTCCTTGGTCAGAACGTAAACCTGAGCCTTGAACTTGGTATGGCAGGTAACAGTGCCGGGTTTTGCCAGGACCTGTCCTCTCTGGATCTGGTCACGGTTGATACCACGAAGCAGAGCACCGATGTTATCGCCGGCCTCAGCCTCATCCAGCAGCTTACGGAACATCTCGATACCGGTAACAACGGTCTTCTGAACGTCTTCCTTGATACCGATGATTTCTACTTCGTCATTCAGATGCAGAGTACCACGCTCTACTCTACCGGTTGCAACAGTACCACGTCCGGTAATGGTAAATACGTCCTCAACAGGCATCAGGAACGGCTGATCCGTTGCACGCTGGGGATCCGGGATATACTCGTCGATGGTATCCATCAGCTCCATGATCTTGTCTCCCCAAGGTCCGTTGGGATCTTCCAGAGCCTTCAGAGCGGAACCCTTGATGATCGGGCATCCCTCGAAGCCGTACTCCTCAAGCTGCTCGGTAACTTCCATTTCAACCAGCTCGATCAGCTCCTCGTCGTCTACCATGTCGCACTTGTTCAGGAAAACAACGATGTAGGGAACGCCTACCTGACGGGACAGAAGGATGTGCTCCTTGGTCTGAGCCATCACACCGTCAGTAGCAGCTACTACCAGGATAGCGCCGTCCATCTGAGCGGCACCGGTAATCATGTTCTTTACGTAGTCAGCATGTCCCGGGCAGTCAACGTGTGCGTAATGTCTCTTCTCGGTCTCGTACTCAACGTGAGCAGTAGAAATGGTAATACCTCTTTCTCTCTCCTCGGGAGCTTTATCGATATTTTCGAAATCAACTACTGCATTTCCCGGAACTCTTGCAGCCAGCACCTTTGTGATAGCGGCTGTCAGGGTAGTCTTACCATGATCGACATGACCAATGGTACCAATGTTACAATGCGGTTTGGTTCTCTCAAATTTTGCCTTAGCCATTTTAAATTGTCCTCCTTAATTTCATCCCTTATGAGGGATTGCTTTCCGGTTGATCAAAATACTCGGTTAATTGTCATTATATAGAAAAATACCGGGTTTTTCAATACTTTTTCGCTTTATTTTACTTATCTTTCGATGCGATGATCTTATCCTGAACGGACTTCGGCACCTGCTCGTATTTCTCGAAGAACATAGAGTAGTTACCACGGCCCTGTGTTCTGGAACGAAGGTCGGTGGAGTAACCGAACATTTCTGCAAGAGGTACAAATCCGCGAACGATCTTTCCGCCTCCTACATCATCCATTCCCTCGATACGTCCACGGCGCGCATTGATATCGCCGATAACGTCTCCCATATATTCCTCGGGCATGGTCACTTCCACTTTCATGATCGGCTCGAGCAGCACAGGGCTTGCCTTTGCCATAGCTTCCTTGAAACACATAGATCCTGCAATGTGGAATGCCATCTCAGAGGAGTCGACCTCATGATAAGATCCGTCGTAAACGGTTGCGTGTACACCCAGTACCGGGAATCCGCAAAGGATACCAGCCTGAGCAGCCTCCTCGATACCTTCGCCGACTGCGGGGATATACTCCTTCGGGATCGCTCCGCCGACAACGGTGGAATCAAATTTGAAGGTCTCCTCGCCGTTGGGATCCATGGGCTCGAACTTCACTTTACAATGACCGTACTGTCCACGTCCACCGGACTGCTTTGCGTACTTGTATTCCTGATCCACGGGTTTGGTAAAGGTCTCCTTGTAGGCAACCTGAGGCGCACCTACGTTTGCCTCCACCTTGAACTCGCGGAGAAGTCTGTCTACGATAATCTCCAGATGCAGCTCGCCCATACCGGCGATGATGGTCTGGCCCGTCTCCTGATCGGTGTGGGCACGGAATGTGGGATCCTCCTCGGCAAGTTTTGCCAGAGCCTCGCCCATCTTCTGCTGTCCCGCTTTGGTCTTGGGCTCGATTGCCAGCTCGATAACAGGCTCCGGGAACTCCATGGACTCCAGGATTACCGGATGCTGCTCATCGCAAATGGTATCGCCGGTGGTTGTAATCTTGAAACCAACCGCTGCGGCGATGTCTCCGGAGTACACCTTATCCAGCTCCATTCTCTTGTTCGCGTGCATCTGCAGGATACGTCCCACACGCTCTTTCTTGTCTTTTGTCGCATTCAGCACGTAGGATCCGGAGTTCAACGTTCCGGAATATACGCGGAAGAATGCCAGCTTACCCACGAACGGGTCTGCCATAATCTTGAATGCCAGAGCAGCAAAGGGCTCGTCGTCAGAAGAGTGTCGCTCTACCTCATTGCCCTCCAGATCGACGCCCTTGATTGCCGGGATATCGGTAGGCGCGGGCATATACTCAAGGATCGCGTCCAGAAGCTTCTGAACACCCTTGTTTCTGTAAGCGGAGCCGCAGCATACGGGAACTGCCGTACACTCGCAGGTAGCCTTGCGCAGAACATTCTTCATCTCCTGCACATCCAGCTCCTCGCCTTCCAGATACTGCATCATCAGATCATCATCCAGCTCGCAGATCTGCTCGATCATCTTGGTCCGATACTCCTCTGCCTGCTCCTTCATGTCGTCGGGAACATCGATAATGGAGATATCCTCGCCCTTTTCGTCATTGTAGATATAAGCTTTCATCTCAAAGAGGTCGATGATACCCTTG
>ERZ1643246.2938-NODE-2938-length-15378-cov-10.715656_pt1 | contig 15378 bp, 10 predicted proteins | sample MGYA00579265_ERZ1643246 | MGnify/ENA primary metagenome ERZ1643246 (study PRJEB29033, sample SAMEA4952261) | chicken gut metagenome | biome: Broiler Chicken; feature: Gastrointestinal Tract; material: Caecum | place: Ireland | collected 2018 | study: Broiler... | reverse complement strand
GTCTTCAAATACTGTAAATCAAAGAGTTAATTTTGCTTCGACTAAGAATCCGCTTGAATATCCGGATTTCCTGGAAGTACAATTGAAGTCATTCCAAGACTTTCTACAACTAGATACCCCACCTGAGAAGCGTAAAAAAGAGGGATTGTATAAAGTATTTGCCGAAAACTTCCCAATTGCCGACACAAGAAACAATTTTGTTCTTGAGTTTCTGGACTATTATATTGATCCGCCGCGCTATACCATTGATGATTGTATAGAGCGTGGGCTCACATATAGTGTTCCATTGAAAGCGAAACTCAAGCTTTACTGTACAGACCCCGATCATGAGGATTTCGATACAGTGATTCAAGATGTGTTCCTTGGTCCTATACCTTACATGACTGACAAGGCAACTTTTGTCATCAATGGTGCTGAGCGTGTAGTTGTGTCGCAGCTTCACCGTTCTCCGGGCGTATTCTTCGGTCAGAGTGTACATGCTAATGGTACAAAGTTGTACTCAGCCCGTATCATCCCGTTTAAGGGATCATGGATTGAGTTCGCTACCGATATTAACAACGTAATGTACGCTTATATTGATCGTAAGAAGAAATTGCCTGTTACTACGCTGTTAAGAGCTATCGGCTTTGAGAACGACAAGGACATTCTTGAGATTTTTAACCTGGCTGAAGATGTGAAGGTTAATAAGACTAATCTCAAGAAGGTAGTAGGTCGTAAACTGGCTGCGCGTGTCTTGAAAACCTGGATTGAAGATTTCGTTGATGAAGATACCGGTGAAGTTGTTTCTATTGAACGTAATGAAGTCATTATCGACCGTGAAACAGTAATCGAACCGGAACATATAGATGAAATAATTGACTCGGGCGTTCAAAACATCCTTATTCACAAGGAAGAACCGAACCAGTCCGACTACTCTATTATATATAATACCCTTCAGAAGGACCCGAGTAACTCGGAAAAGGAGGCTGTGCTTTATATCTACCGTCAGTTGCGTAATGCAGACCCTGCCGATGATGCCAGTGCCCGTGAAGTTATTAATAACCTGTTCTTCTCTGAAAAACGGTATGACCTTGGTGATGTAGGTCGTTATAGAATCAATAAGAAATTGAACCTGACGACAGACATGGACGTGCGTGTCCTCACTAAAGAAGATATTATCGAGATCATCAAATATCTGATTGAGCTGATTAACTCAAAAGCAGATGTAGATGATATCGACCACTTGAGCAACCGTCGCGTACGTACTGTAGGCGAACAGTTGTCCAATCAGTTCGCTGTCGGTTTGGCACGTATGTCACGTACCATCCGCGAACGAATGAATGTTCGTGACAATGAGGTGTTTACTCCGATTGACCTGATCAATGCGAAGACTATTTCTTCTGTGATCAATTCATTCTTCGGAACTAACGCATTGTCACAGTTTATGGACCAGACAAACCCGTTGGCTGAAATCACTCACAAACGTCGTATGTCTGCTCTTGGTCCTGGTGGTTTGTCTCGTGAACGTGCCGGATTTGAGGTTCGTGACGTTCACTATACACACTACGGACGCCTTTGTCCGATTGAAACACCGGAAGGTCCGAATATCGGTTTGATTTCGTCACTTTGTGTGTTTGCCAAGATCAATGATCTCGGCTTTATTGAAACTCCTTACCGTAAGGTAGATAACGGAAAGGTAGATCTGTCTGAGAACGGACTCGTTTACCTGACGGCTGAGGAAGAAGAAGCTAAGATCATAGCACAGGGTAATGCTCCGTTGAATGATGACGGTACATTTATCCGTAATAAGGTTAAGTCTCGTCAGGATGCCGATTATCCGGTTGTAGAACCTTCGGAAGTAGAGTTGATGGACGTTGCTCCTCAACAGATTGCTTCTATCGCTGCATCTTTGATTCCCTTCCTTGAACATGATGACGCTAACCGTGCGTTGATGGGATCGAACATGATGCGTCAGGCTGTTCCTTTGCTGAGAAGCGAAGCTCCAATCGTAGGTACAGGTATTGAACGCCAGCTGGTACGTGATTCACGTACTCAGATTGCTGCCGAAGGTGATGGAGTGATTGATTTTGTAGATGCTACTACTATTCGTATTCTATACGATCGTACAGAAGATGAAGAGTTTGTAAGTTTTGAGCCGGCATTAAAAGAATATAGAATACCGAAGTTCCGTAAAACGAACCAGAATATGACAATCGACCTTCGGCCAACTTGCAATAAAGGTGATCGTGTGACGAAAGGTCAGATTCTGACAGAAGGTTATTCTACTGAAAATGGAGAACTCGCTTTGGGTAAGAATCTGTTGGTTGCTTACATGCCTTGGAAAGGTTATAATTACGAGGATGCTATCGTGTTGAATGAACGTGTGGTTCGTGAAGACTTGCTGACTTCAGTACACGTAGAAGAGTATTCACTCGAAGTTCGTGAAACCAAGCGAGGAATGGAAGAGTTGACTTCTGATATTCCTAACGTGAGTGAGGAAGCCACTAAGGATTTGGACGAGAATGGTATCGTACGTGTCGGTGCACGTATTCAGCCGGGTGATATATTGATTGGTAAGATTACACCGAAGGGTGAATCTGATCCTTCTCCGGAAGAAAAATTGCTTCGTGCTATCTTTGGTGATAAAGCCGGTGATGTGAAAGATGCTTCTTTGAAAGCATCTCCTTCTCTGAAGGGGGTAATTATTGATAAGAAACTGTTCTCACGTGTCATCAAGAATCGTAGTTCTAAGTTGGCTGATAAGGCGTTGCTTCCGAAAATTGACGATGAATTTGAGTCTAAGGTAGCTGACTTGAAACGTATCTTGGTAAAGAAATTGATGGTATTGACAGAAGGAAAGGTATCTCAGGGCGTGAAAGACTATTTGGGAGCTGAAGTCATAGCTAAAGGCTCTAAGTTTAGTGCTTCTGACTTCGATTCACTTGATTTCACCGCGATTCAGCTGAGCGACTGGACCAATGATGATCATGCAAATGGTATGATTCGTGACTTGATCCTGAACTTTATCAAGAAGTACAAAGAACTTGATGCTGAACTGAAGCGTAAAAAGTTCGCTATCACAATCGGTGATGAATTGCCTGCAGGTATCATTCAGATGGCGAAAGTATATATTGCTAAAAAACGTAAGATTGGTGTAGGTGATAAGATGGCCGGACGTCACGGTAATAAAGGTATTGTGTCACGTGTTGTTCGTCAAGAAGACATGCCGTTCCTTGAAGATGGAACTCCGGTAGACATTGTATTGAACCCGTTGGGTGTGCCTTCTCGTATGAATATCGGTCAGATTTTTGAGGCTGTTCTCGGACGTGCCGGAAAGAATTTGGGTGTGAAGTTCGCTACGCCGATTTTTGACGGTGCAACTTTGGATGACTTGAACGAGTGGACAGACAAAGCCGGTCTACCACGCTATTGCAAAACTTATCTTTGTGATGGTGGTACAGGCGAACGCTTTGACCAACCAGCAACCGTAGGTGTTACCTATATGTTGAAACTCGGTCACATGGTTGAAGACAAGATGCACGCACGTTCTATCGGACCATACTCATTGATTACTCAGCAACCTCTTGGTGGTAAAGCTCAGTTTGGTGGTCAGCGTTTCGGAGAGATGGAGGTTTGGGCACTCGAAGGTTTCGGTGCATCGCATATTCTCCAGGAGATTCTGACAATCAAGTCGGACGACGTTGTTGGACGTTCTAAGGCTTACGAAGCCATTGTAAAGGGCGAACCCATGCCACAGCCGGGTATTCCGGAATCTCTGAACGTGTTGTTGCACGAATTAAGAGGATTGGGCCTGAGCATCAATTTGGAATAATGAACTAATGTGCCAATATGCCAATGTATCGATCAAGGTACATTGGCTGTGGCATTTCATAATTAGCATATTTTCTTATTGGCACATTGGCATCAGCCAATCGGCACATTATTTAGTTAATTAGCATATTATATAATTATAAAAGTATGGCTTTTAGAAAAGAAAATAAGATCAAGAGCAATTTCTCGAAAATCTCTATCGGTTTGGCTTCTCCGGAAGAAATCCTTGAGAATTCGAGTGGTGAAGTATTAAAGCCTGAAACCATCAACTATCGTACATACAAACCTGAGCGTGACGGTTTGTTCTGCGAGCGTATCTTCGGCCCGATCAAAGACTACGAATGCCATTGCGGTAAATATAAACGCATCCGTTATAAAGGTATTGTCTGCGACCGTTGTGGTGTAGAAGTTACTGAAAAGAAAGTACGTCGCGAACGTATGGGACATATCCAGCTTGTCGTGCCTGTAGCTCACATCTGGTATTTCCGTTCGCTGCCTAATAAGATCGGTTATTTGTTGGGACTCCCCACCAAGAAACTCGATTCTATCATTTACTACGAACGCTATGTTGTCATTCAGTCGGGTGTGAAAGCTGAAGACGGTATCGCCGAATTTGATCTGTTGTCAGAAGAAGAATACTTGGATATTCTTGATACTCTTCCTAAAGATAATCAGTATCTGGAAGATACAGACCCCAACAAGTTTATTGCTAAAATGGGAGCCGAAGCGATCTATGATCTGCTTGCCCGTCTCGATCTTGATGCATTATCCTATGAGTTGCGTCACCGTGCCGGAAATGATGCTTCGCAACAGCGTAAGAATGAGGCTTTGAAGCGTCTTCAGGTGGTAGAATCATTCCGTGCATCACGTGGACGGAATAAACCTGAATGGATGATTGTACGTATTGTACCGGTAATTCCGCCCGAACTTCGTCCGTTGGTTCCGTTGGATGGAGGGCGTTTCGCTACATCCGATTTGAACGATCTTTATCGTCGTGTGATTATCCGTAACAATCGTTTGAAACGATTGATTGAGATTAAGGCTCCCGAGGTGATTCTCCGTAACGAGAAACGTATGCTTCAGGAATCTGTCGATTCACTGTTTGATAATTCACGTAAATCCAGTGCAGTTAAGACTGATGCCAACCGCCCGTTGAAGTCTTTGTCTGACAGCCTGAAAGGTAAGCAAGGACGTTTCCGTCAAAACTTGCTGGGTAAACGCGTTGACTATTCGGCCCGTTCGGTAATTGTTGTTGGCCCGGAGTTGAGAATGCATGAATGTGGTATTCCTAAGCTGATGGCTGCCGAACTGTACAAGCCGTTCATTATCCGTAAGTTGATCGAGCGAGGTATCGTAAAGACTGTGAAGTCTGCTAAGAAGATCGTGGACCGTAAGGAGCCGGTGATCTGGGATATTCTTGAACACGTAATGAAAGGTCATCCAGTATTGTTGAACCGTGCTCCGACACTTCACCGTTTGGGTATTCAGGCTTTCCAGCCTAAGATGATCGAAGGTAAAGCTATCCAATTGCATCCGTTGGCATGTACAGCGTTCAATGCCGACTTTGATGGTGACCAGATGGCTGTTCACTTGCCTTTGAGCAATGAGGCAGTACTTGAAGCACAAATGTTGATGCTGGCTTCTCACAATATTCTGAATCCTGCAAATGGTGCTCCTATTACCGTTCCTTCACAGGATATGGTGCTTGGTTTGTACTATATCACCAAACTCCGTAAAGGCGCAAAAGGTGAAGGACTCACATTCTATGGCCCCGAAGAAGCGTTGATAGCTTACAATGAAGGCAAAGTAGATATTCATGCTCCGGTGAAGGTTATCGTAAAAGACCTTGACGAAAATGGAAATATCGTTGATGTAATGCGTGAGACTTCAGTAGGTCGTGTAATTGTGAACGAAATTGTTCCGCCTGAAGTCGGATACATCAATACTATTATTTCAAAGAAATCATTGCGTGACATTATTAGTGCTGTAATCAAAGCTTGTGGTGTTGCTCGGACTGCTGACTTCCTTGATGGAATTAAAAATTTAGGCTACAAGATGGCTTTTCAGGGTGGTCTGTCATTCAACTTGGGTGATATCATTATCCCGAAAGAGAAAGAGACACTCGTTCAGAGAGGTTATGAAGAGGTAGAGCAGGTGATCAATAACTATAATATGGGTTTCATCACCAATAATGAACGTTACAACCAGGTAATTGATATCTGGACACATGTAAACTCAGAATTGTCTAATATCTTGATGAAGACTATTTCTTCAGATGATCAGGGTTTCAACTCTGTGTACATGATGCTTGATTCCGGTGCCCGTGGTTCTAAAGAGCAGATCCGTCAGCTCTCCGGTATGCGTGGTTTGATGGCAAAACCGCAGAAGGCAGGTGCTGAAGGTGGTCAGATTATCGAGAACCCTATCTTGTCTAACTTTAAAGAGGGACTTTCTGTGTTGGAGTACTTTATCTCTACTCACGGTGCCCGTAAAGGTTTGGCCGATACCGCTTTGAAGACTGCCGATGCGGGATACTTGACTCGTCGTCTGGTTGACGTTTCGCATGATGTGATTATTAATGAAGAAGACTGCGGTACGCTTCGCGGACTGGTTTGTACTGACCTCAAGAACAATGACGAAGTTATTGCTACTCTGTACGAACGTATCCTCGGACGTGTATCCGTACACGATATTATTCATCCTCAGACCGGTGAATTACTGGTTGCCGGTGGTGAAGAAATTACAGAAGATATCGCCAAGAAGATTCAGGAATCTCCGATTGAAAGCGTTGAGATTCGTTCGGTATTGACTTGCGAATCGAAGAAGGGTGTTTGTGCGAAGTGCTACGGTCGTAACCTGGCTACGAACCATATGGTTCAGAAAGGTGAGGCTGTCGGTGTAATCGCTGCCCAGTCTATCGGTGAACCAGGTACACAGTTGACATTGCGTACATTCCATGCTGGTGGTACGGCTGCCAACATTGCGGCCAATGCAAGTATTGTTGCTAAAAATAATGCCCGTTTGGAATTTGAAGAACTCCGTACGGTAGATATTGTGGACGAAACTGGTGAGGCTGCCAAAGTGGTAGTAGGTCGTTTGGCTGAGGTTCGTTTCATTGATGTCAATACAGGCATTGTACTTTCTACCCATAACGTTCCTTACGGTTCTACACTTTATGTAGCCGATGGTGAAGTGGTAGAAAAAGGTAAACTGATTGCGAAATGGGATCCATTCAACGCTGTTATCATAACCGAAGCTACCGGTAAGATTGAGTTTGAGGGTGTCATTGAAAATGTTACTTATAAGATTGAATCGGATGAAGCGACCGGACTTCGAGAAATTATTATTATTGAGTCTAAAGATAAGACTAAAGTTCCTTCGGCCCACATCCTGACCGAAGATGGTGATCTTATCCGTACATATAATTTACCTGTAGGTGGACACGTAGTGATCGAAAACGGCCAAAAGGTGAAAGCAGGTGAGGTAATCGTTAAGATTCCGCGTGCTGTGGGTAAGGCTGGTGATATTACCGGTGGTCTTCCCCGTGTTACTGAGTTGTTTGAAGCACGTAACCCGTCGAATCCTGCCGTCGTATCCGAAATCGATGGAGAGGTTACTATGGGTAAAGTGAAACGCGGTAATCGCGAAATCATCGTTACATCTAAGACCGGTGAAGTGAAGAAATACCTTGTTCCGCTGTCTAAGCAGATTCTGGTACAGGAGAATGACTACGTTCGTGCAGGTACTCCATTGTCCGATGGTGCTACGACTCCGGCTGATATTTTGGCTATTAAAGGTCCTACGGCTGTACAGGAATACATCGTGAATGAAGTTCAGGACGTATATCGTTTACAGGGTGTGAAGATCAATGATAAGCATTTTGAGATCATTGTTCGCCAGATGATGCGTAAAGTGACTATCGACGAACCGGGTGATACACGCTTCCTTGAACAGCAGGTAGTGGACAAACTCGAGTTCATGGAAGAGAACGACCGCATTTGGGGTAAGAAAGTGGTTGTAGATGCCGGAGATTCTGAAAACCTGAAAGCCGGTCAGATTGTCACAGCCCGCAAGTTGCGTGACGAAAACAGTATGCTGAAACGCCGTGACCTTAAACCGGTTGAGGTGCGTGATGCTGTTGCTGCAACTTCTACCCAGATTCTTCAGGGTATTACTCGTGCCGCATTGCAAACTTCAAGCTTCATGTCTGCCGCTTCTTTCCAGGAGACAACTAAAGTGCTGAATGAGGCTGCTATCAATGGTAAGATAGATAAGTTGGAAGGTATGAAGGAGAATGTAATTTGCGGTCATCTGATTCCGGCCGGTACAGGTCTTCGCGAGTTTGACAAGATCATTGTAGGTTCTAAAGAAGAATACGATCGTATTCTGGCTAATAAGAAGACAGTGCTTGACTATAATGAAGTAGAATAATACATTCAATTGACTATAGCTGAAAAAGAGCAATTGCCGTAAAGGTGATTGCTCTTTTTTTTAGTTTATGTTACGTTACCGGATGAAGCGATTGGTCAATTTGCTTTTTGACATTAGCCAAACGATGGCGTAACATGTCAGGAATACAATACAGGCCATACAAATAATTCGTACAGTATATGGCAGCAACTCTGTATCCAGTAAATCGTAAGCAATGAATACAAATACATAATGGCTCAGATAAATGCCGAATGCGAGTGATGCCATGTGTGATAACCTGTGGTTTGAAGGTACCTTTATCTTCTGTACGATTACAAAAACCGGGAAGGTCATCATAAATACGTTGATACCTGCAAAGTACCATACAATTTCCAGATAAGCATAATTTCCCGGGAAGTAATTTTGTGTGATGACGTACCCATAAGATGTGATCAGGTATCCTGTCAGAAACATTGGGATGGTAATACTCAATAGTTTCTTCCAACTCCATTTCAGTGGATATTTTGTGAGATAATAAGCTAGCAGAAGATATCCGATAAAACCGGAGAAATAATAAAAGGTACCATAGTCATTCCAGTCACATACTCCCCATAGACCCATATTCCCGTAATTGCCCTGATAGCCTAGTGCTGGAGCGAACATTTTTACATACGGAGCAATCAGGCTGATTCCCCAAATGCCTAAGAATAATTTTAGTTCCTTCTTTGAAACTTTTTCCAACCAACCGCTGATAATAGGCATTATCAAATATAACCCAATCAACATATAAAGATACCACAACGGGACTGTGTCAAAATTGAAATTAAATATAAATGTATATAGTTTGAACCATAAAGCTTCAAGACTGTGATCTGGCATCGAGATCAGTGGATTTTGAGTATCGGGATTGATATAGTTCAGATATATGAAATACAAAACAGGCAAGACTAGTGACCAGAAAATCATTGGAGGGATCAGGCGTCCTATCCTTTTCTTATAGAACGCTGCCATGTCGGTTTGTACGGGTAATAGCAATACTCCGGTCATCATAACAAAAATGGGAACACACGGGCGCATCAGGCTTCCCAAAAACACTCCTGTTAAGAACGATTCCCGATTGGCATCAAATTGGCCGATAAATGCATCGCAACTATGCGAGAAAACAACAAAGAAACAGGCGAGTACCCTTAACAGGTCAATCCAACCTATATTCTCTTTCTTTTTTAATTCCATGATATAATTGATTTAAATGTGTTAATGTGAAAAATGTACAATCTGTGCTGCTGTCATTATTATTAAATTCATTCTATTGCCTTTACTTTGTTCAGGTTGGGTAATGTGTTCCCCCGATAGAAGCCGGTTTACTTTGGAGCGTCTTGGTTGAATGCGTCGGAAACCTTGTTTTTGTATTGTGTATACCGTTCACGGAATGATAATGGCAATCGTCTTCTATGTTTGCGGTGAAATTTCTGATATGTGTTCTGGTGAATGATTTCTCTCCACTCGGACGGTTCCATATTACTTTTATGGAGTCCGATAATTATTCTGATAGAAATGGTGTGAAATAATATATTTTTCCAAGTTGTTGCAAACTTCTCACTTGGGCTGCTATAGTGTAATGTTTCCGTGTCGAGTGTGATGCCTCCTTCATACGAAAAAGAAGTCGGGATCCTTTTTGCATTCACCGTCCGGTGAGATTGTGTGATGATTTCCCCTTCTGTGGACGAGGGGTAATTGGAATAGATTTCTTCCAGTAGTAACAGCTGTTTTTTAGTAAGCCGACAGAGCGCTCTAAGGAGCATGGGCAACAAACAGATTCCTTTGTCCGATATTTTAAATTGCTTTTTTATACTGTAATTAATATTTTTCATAGGTCTTAAGATTTTCTTTTGGACAAAGATAATCTCTTTTACCAAGTGTTACAATGTGTCTATTCGAAAAACAGATCAGATTTTACTGTTTTCAGCGTCCGGTTTATCAATAGTCGTTAATTCCCTCTTTATTTACCGAACATTCCTGTGCCTGCAGCGTTCCTATATCAAAACAATATAAATCAAGCATTATGAATTTTATCTGGTACATTTTGATAGGTATCCTTGCCGGTTATTTTGCCGGTAAGATAATGCGTGGAGGAGGATTCGGCCTTTTGGTCAATCTCTTATTAGGGATTATAGGCGGTGTGCTGGGCGGTTGGGTGTTTGCCCTTCTGGGACTGGCAGCAACCGGAATTATTGGTAGTCTGATTACTTCGGTTGTCGGCGCGATCTTATTTCTCTGGATAGCCTCCTTCTTCAGTCGCTCCCGATGAGGGGAGTATTTCTCGCAATGAGACAGTATCGTTTATTGTGGTTATATAAAAATTAATAGTTTATGGGAAGTGGAAATGCAAAATTCCTGGTAGGACTTGGAATCGGTTCTGCCATCGGTGCGCTGGTTTATCATTTTTCGCGCACGGCGAAAGCTAAAAAACTGAAAAATGATGTGTTCAATGCTCTTCATGAAATAGAGGCTGATGCCGAACTGGCAGTAGTCGAAGCAAAAGACAAAGCCGTGAAGGCTGGTGCCAAAGTAGCCGGAAAAGTAGCTGATAAAGCGACTGAGGTGAAAGAAAAATTGACACCTAACTCTTGATAGTGAGCGGTAGATAATGAACGGTGAACGGTAAATTGGAATGCACTAATTAATGTATTGAGTTTATCGTTCGCTGCTTATTGTTGATTACCGCTTTTAATATAGCCTGAGATAATTTAAAATCCCTTCCTGTTTTTTTTCTTCAAATATCTGCTTTTTTCAGATATTGATTAAAAAATGCTTTGGATTCAAATAAAAAATTGTTTTCGTATGCCTTGCATTCTATGGAAAAGAGTGCAAGGCATTTGTCTTTACTATAAAACATAATCTGTATCTTTGTAGCAGAAGAATTAGAATCAATCAATAATAAAAGATATGGAAAATCAAAATCCCGATAATCAATTACAAATAGAATTAAAAGAGGAAGTGGCTCAAGGAACCTATGCGAATCTGGCTATCATTACACATTCAAGTTCGGAGTTTGTACTCGACTTTGTGCGTGTATTGCCCGGGTTGCCAAAAGCAGGAGTACAGTCGCGTGTGATTCTTGCTCCCGAACATGCCAAACGTTTGCAAAGGGCGCTTGAAGAAAATATAGCTAAATATGAACGTGCATTCGGTCCTATCCGATTGCAGGAAGACGGAGTGGATACTCCTCCCATATTAGATATAAAAGGAGAAGCCTGAAAATAAAAAGGGTGTAGCCATCCGGTGCGATGGGTGTAGCCATTCGAGAGGGAGGGTGTAGCCTTAATGTACGGATGGCTACACCTAAAAATCTTTCTGATGAAATGATTTTCCGGAAATAAGCTCTTAAAAATTAAAAAAAAGATGTAGTGCATTGATTATTCAAATATTATTCGTATTTTTGCAGCCCAAAATGTATAGTTACGAAATTAATATAACAATAATATAAATTAAAAAACAATTTAAAATGCCTACAATTCAGCAATTAGTAAGAAAAGGACGCGAAGTGCTGGTCGAGAAAAGTAAATCTCCGGCCTTGGATTCTTGTCCTCAAAGACGTGGCGTTTGCGTGAGAGTATATACTACTACTCCGAAAAAGCCGAACTCTGCAATGCGTAAAGTAGCTCGTGTGCGTTTGACTAACCAGAAAGAGGTGAACTCTTACATTCCGGGAGAAGGACACAACTTGCAGGAGCACTCAATCGTACTGGTTCGCGGTGGTCGTGTGAAAGACCTTCCGGGTGTACGTTACCACATCGTTCGCGGTACTCTTGATACAGCAGGTGTAGCCGGACGTACTCAGAGACGTTCTAAATACGGAGCTAAGCGTCCGAAACCGGGGCAAGCAGCACCGGCTAAGAAGAAATAATCCGGAGTGATTCCGAATTCGATTTATTTTAATTAAAAGTAATAACTTTCGTTTTAGTTTGTTGGAATAAGCTATAAAGGTTGAGTAAATTCCCCGGAGGGGGAGTTGAAGACGTCAAGAAATAGACAACCAAGAACAAAAACATTATTTTTCGAACAAATGAGAAAAGCAAAACCAAAAAAACGCGTTATCCTTCCGGATCCCGTGTTCAATGACCAGAAGGTTTCTAAATTTGTAAACCATCTGATGTATGATGGAAAGAAGAACACTTCTTATGAAATCTTTTACGCTGCACTGGAAACAGTAAAAGCAAAACTTCCTAACGAAGAAAAAACTGCTCTTGAAATCTGGAAGAAAGCGTTAGATAACGTAACTCCTCAAGTTGAAGTAAAATCACGCCGTGTGGGTGGTGCAACTTTCCAGGTTCCTACCGAAATTCGCCCGGATCGTAAAGAATCAATCTCAATGAAGAACCTGATTCTGTTCGCTCGCAAGAGAGGCGGTAAATCTATGGCTGATAAATTGGCTGCTGAAATCATGGATGCATTCAATGAACAAGGCGGTGCTTTCAAACGTAAAGAAGATATGCACAGAATGGCTGAAGCTAACCGTGCATTTGCTCATTTCAGATTCTAATTACTATAAGAAATACCTATTTGATTAAAAACTTAAAGTAAAGGAAAAAGAAAATGGCAAAGAATGATTTACATTTGACTCGTAATATCGGTATCATGGCTCACATCGATGCCGGAAAGACAACAACTTCTGAACGTATCCTGTTCTACACCGGATTGACTCACAAAATCGGAGAGGTACACGATGGTGCTGCAACAATGGACTGGATGGAGCAAGAGCAGGAACGTGGTATTACTATCACTTCTGCCGCTACAACTACTCGTTGGAAGTATGCTGGTGATACTTATAAAATCAACCTGATTGACACTCCGGGACACGTGGACTTTACTGCTGAGGTAGAACGTTCACTTCGTATCCTTGATGGTGCTGTTGCTGCTTACTGTGCTGTAGGTGGTGTAGAACCTCAGTCGGAAACTGTATGGCGTCAGGCTGACAAATATAACGTACCGCGTATCGCTTACGTTAACAAAATGGACCGTTCGGGTGCTGACTTCTTTGAAGTTGTTCGCCAGATGAAGGCTGTTTTGGGTGCAAATCCGTGTCCGGTTGTTATTCCTATCGGTGCAGAAGAAAACTTCAAAGGATTGGTTGATCTGATCAAAATGAAAGCTATCTACTGGCACGATGAAACAATGGGTGCTGACTATACCATAGAAGAAATTCCTGCTAATCTCGTTGACGAAGCCAACGAATGGAGAGATAAAATGCTTGAAAAAGTAGCTGAATTTGATGATGCGTTGATGGAAAAATACTTTGATGATCCTTCTACTATTACAGAAGAAGAAGTATTGAGAGCTCTTCGCAATGCAACTGTTCAGATGGCTGTAGTTCCGATGTTGTGCGGTTCTTCATTCAAGAATAAGGGCGTACAGACTTTGCTTGACTATGTTTGTGCTTTCTTGCCTTCTCCGTTGGATGCTGAAAACGTAGTTGGTACAAACCCTGATACCGGTGCCGAAGAAGATCGTAAACCGAGCGAAGACGATAAAACTTCAGCTTTGGCATTTAAGATCGCTACTGACCCGTATGTAGGACGTTTGACTTTCTTCCGTGTATACTCTGGTAAGATTGAAGCCGGTTCTTATATCTACAACTCTCGTTCAGGTAAGAAAGAACGTGTTTCTCGTCTGTTCCAGATGCACTCAAACAAACAGAATCCGGTAGAAGTGATTGGTGCCGGTGATATTGGTGCCGGTGTAGGTTTCAAGGATATTCACACTGGTGATACACTGTGTGACGAAACAGCTCCGATCGTTCTTGAGTCAATGGACTTCCCGGAACCGGTAATCGGTATTGCTGTGGAACCGAAAACTCAGAAGGATATGGACAAACTGTCTAACGGTTTGGCTAAACTGGCTGAAGAAGACCCGACATTCACAGTGAAAACTGACGAACAGACAGGTCAGACAGTTATTTCCGGTATGGGTGAGCTTCACTTGGATATCATTATCGACCGTCTGAAACGTGAATTCAAAGTAGAATGTAACCAGGGTAAACCTCAGGTTAACTACAAAGAGGCTATCACTAAGACAGTTAACTTGCGTGAGGTTTATAAGAAACAATCTGGTGGTCGTGGTAAGTTCGCTGATATTATTGTGAACATCGGCCCGGTTGATGAAGACTTTACTCAAGGTGGTCTGCAGTTCGTTGATGAAGTGAAGGGTGGTAACATTCCTAAGGAATTCATTCCTTCAGTTCAGAAAGGTTTCCAGACTGCAATGAAGAATGGTGTGCTGGCTGGCTATCCGCTGGATTCATTGAAAGTGACTTTGGTCGATGGTTCATTCCACCCGGTTGACTCTGACCAGTTGTCTTTCGAAATCTGTGCTATCCAGGCATATAAGAATGCTTGTGCTAAGGCAGGTCCTGTATTGATGGAGCCTATCATGAAGCTGGAAGTCGTTACTCCGGAAGAAAACATGGGTGACGTTATCGGTGACTTGAACAAACGCCGTGGCCAGGTTGAAGGTATGGAGTCAAGCCGTTCAGGAGCCCGTATCGTAAAAGCAATGGTTCCGTTGGCAGAAATGTTCGGTTACGTAACCGCGTTGCGTACTATCACTTCTGGTCGTGCCACTTCATCAATGGTATACTCTCATCACGCTCAGGTTTCTAGCTCTATCGCTAAAGCGGTATTGGAAGAAGTAAAAGGACGTGCTGATTTACTCTAAAATATCTTAAGCAGCAGGCTAGCGAATGACTCTTAGCCTGCCGCTTTATCTTATTTATAAATTTATTAATTAAAAGAACTAATGAGTCAGAAAATTAGAATTAAACTGAAATCTTACGACCACAACTTGGTTGACAAATCAGCTGAGAAGATCGTTAGAACAGTGAAGGCTACCGGTGCTATTGTTAGCGGACCGATTCCCCTTCCGACGCACAAGCGTATCTTTACAGTAAACCGCTCTACTTTCGTTAACAAGAAATCAAGAGAGCAGTTTGAACTTTCTTCATTCAAGAGACTGATCGATATCTATAGCTCAACAGCTAAGACAGTAGATGCTCTGATGAAGTTAGAGTTGCCGAGTGGTGTAGAAGTAGAAATTAAAGTGTAGTATTTAAAAATTAGTGAAATGCCAGGATTATTAGGAAAAAAAATCGGAATGACATCC
>ERZ1643246.2937-NODE-2937-length-15381-cov-15.870873_pt1 | contig 15381 bp, 15 predicted proteins | sample MGYA00579265_ERZ1643246 | MGnify/ENA primary metagenome ERZ1643246 (study PRJEB29033, sample SAMEA4952261) | chicken gut metagenome | biome: Broiler Chicken; feature: Gastrointestinal Tract; material: Caecum | place: Ireland | collected 2018 | study: Broiler... | reverse complement strand
CCGGCGGATGCCTTCGTCATCGGCGGGGAGAGCGTGTACCGGGCCCTGCTGCCCTGGTGCCGCCGGGCCTACATCACCAAGATCCACCACGCCTGGCCGGCGGACGCCTTTTTCCCCACCCTGGACGGGGACCCCACCTGGCGGCTGGTGGCGGAGGAGCCGCCCCTGGAGCAGGACGGGCTGGTCTTTCACTATGTCACCTATGAGAGGGTGTGAGCATATGTACCTGGAGGAAATTTCCGCTTATCAGCCCCAGACCCAGCAGGAGGCCGGAGACAAGGAGATGATCCTGGCCTATCTCCGCCAGTTTCCCCACGATATCCTCACCCGGGAGAACAAAATCGCCCACCTCACCAGCTCCGGCTTTGTGGTGAATGCCGACGGCACCAAGGTGCTGATGGCTCACCACAACCTCTACAAGGTGTGGGCCTGGACCGGCGGCCACGCCGATGGCGACCCGGACCTGCTGGCGGTAGCCCTGCGGGAGGCCCGGGAGGAGACGGGGGCGGTCCACGTCAGGCCGTTGAGCCCCGCCATCGCCTCCCTGGACATTCTGCCGGTGTGGGGCCATGTGAAGCGGGGGGCGTGGGTGCCCTCCCACCAGCACCTGAACGTGACCTATCTGCTGACGGCGGACGAGGCCGACCCGCTTCAGATCCGGCCGGAGGAGAATACCCGGGTGGGCTGGCTGCCGGCGGACAGGCTGCTGGAGTACACCAACGAGTGGCAGATGGACGAGGTGTACACCAAGCTGCTGGCCCGGGCCAGGGCATTGCTGAAGGGGGAAACCCACTAAAAAGGAGGAGCTCCGGCAGGAGCTCCTCCTTTTTTGCACAGGTCAGTTCTGTCCCAGGTAGTTGGCCATAAGCTGGGCCACCTCCGCCCGGGTGGCGGTGCCCTGGGGATTCAGCGCGCCGTTGGAGCCCTGGATCAGCCCCTGGCCGCAGGCCCACTCCATGGCGGAGCGGGCGTAATCGGAGACCGATTCGCCGTCCCGGTAGGCGGACAGATCCCCGCTGGCCGTCACGTCCCCGCCCTGGGACTGGACATAGCGGCAGAGCATGGTAACCAGCTGCTCCCGGGTGATGGGGTCACCGGGGCCAAAGACGCCGCCTCCGTAACCGCCGGCCACCCCGTTGGCCGCCGCCCAGTTCACCCCGTCGGCATACCAGGCATCGGCGGCCACATCGGTGAACGGGGCGCCCGTGCCGGACTGAGCGGGCTGGCCCGCCAGCCGGTAGAGCATGGTGACCAGCATCCCACGGGTCAGGTTCTGGTCGGGGCTGAAGGCGCCGTCTCCGGTGCCGGTCATGAGCCCCTTCTCATACACGTAGCGCACCGCGTCGGCATACCAGGCGCCCTCCGCCACATCGGCAAAGGGCAGCGGCTGAGGCTGGGGTTCCGGCTCCTCCACTGCCTGGAACACGGCTTTTACCGTCACCTTGGAGCCGGGCATGACAAAGGTGAACTTCCCGTCTCCCTTGTCGGTGAGGGCCACCGTCTTGCCGTCCTTGTCGGTGACGGTGAGGGAGGCCAGCTCATACCCCTGGTCGGGGGTGACGGTGATGGTAACGGTCGTACCCTTGGCGGCGTTCTGGCTGGAAAGGGTGACCGAGCCGTGGTCCGCCGCCTCCACCGTGGCGCCATAATAGGTGGTGGTGGAGCCGCCGCCTCCTCCGCCGCCCGTACTGCCGCCACCGCCGCCGGAGGGCTGCCGGGCCGTCCAGTGGGCGTAAATGGTGGTGTCGGCGGTAAACACATAGGTCTGGTTGACCTGTACGCCGCCCGTTCCCTGCGTAAACCAGCCGTTGAAGTCATGGTCGGTCCGGGTTGGAGTGGGCAGCGCCTGGGTCAGCCTGCCGTCCTCGCCGGTGGTGAGGGTGGCAGGGGTCACCGTGCCGCCCATGGGGTCCAGGGTGACAGTAAAGAAGGGCTCATATTCGGCAAAGACAAAGGGGCTGAGCCGGTTGACGGTAAACCGGGCCATCCACTGGCTGCCGTCCTGGAAGCAGTAGGGGGTAATCAAATCCCTGGTCACTCCGTCGTCATGGAAGTGCAGGATCTGCAGCTTCGTGTGGTCGATGCCGTCGGGCACCGGCATGGTGATCTGGATGGGCACCAGCAGCGTGCCGTCAGGATTGGTGGCTACCGTATCCCCCAGGGACAGGTCCATCTGCACATAGTCCCGGTAGGTGTTGGGAATCTCCAGCTCCTTGGGCGGGTTGGAGAAGGTGAGGGTGGGGGGCGTGGACAGGTCCTTGGCGTTCAGCCCGGCCCCGGCCACCGTGACCCGGGTGGTATCCACGTCAATATGATACGTAGGGTCAACGGCCACGCCGGCCGTCAAACCCAGCTTTTCCTCCAGCTCCCGGAGCTGGGCGGCCACGCCGGTACCCGCCTGATCGGCGGAGAGGGACTCCTCCAGCTTTTTCTGGTCCAGCGCCCGCACCGCATCAATGGCAGCCTGTTTTGCGCTCTCATCCGGGCTGGAGCCCAGGTCTGTGAGGATATCCTCCAGGCTGCCGGCAATCTCCCCAGTGGTGCCCGACACCGTCCGGGGCTGGCTCCACGCCGACCACTCGCTGTGATATTTCTGCGTGAGGTCCCAGGAGATCACCCGGATACGGAACACATAGTCCCCCGGGCCATACCGGGTCACCCGATCGTTGAATCGCTCCAGGAAGGTGGCGTTTCCGCTGCTCTGGGCGTACTGGGCAGAATCTCCCTTGTACCCGATGTACATGTAAGAGCCGTCCTCCTGGACCTTGGCAAACTGGATGAATAGATTTGCGTTTTCCGCCAGAACCGCATCCTCCAGGGTGTAGGCAAAATTGGCCCCATCCCACTCCACCCCGGTGGGCACGGCATAGGAAACGCCGGGATTGGTGTACTGGTATACCGCGGTGGTGGCGGGCTCGCTGTCGGTATAGGTGGCTCCGTCGTCGCCCAGATAGGTGACGGTGGCGGTATAGGACCCGGTTGGCATCTGCTCCTCCGTATACCAGCCCACGTAGATCTCCTGGGCAGATCTGGTATACCCGCCAAATCCGTCGCTGTAGGTCTCAACGACCTGACCGGTGCCCGTGCTTGTGATCTCCACCTGATAGTCGGGCATGATATCCTGGGGGATGTTTTTCAGCACCACCTGCCCGGCCTTGAACTTCCTGCCGTCCAGCTCGGTGTCCTGGGTCAGCCACTCCACCTCCGGGGTGGGCAGCTTGGACGCCGCGGCAGCCGCCGGCAGGGCGGGCGTCAGGGTGAGCAGCATGGCCGGAACCAGGGCCGCGCTGTACCATCGTTTACGCATACGCTCTCCTCCTTATCGGAAAATATGGTTACAGGCAGTATAGCACGGCTTGCCTTCAATTTCCATATGCTGGATGCATAGTAAGGCAAAAAACCGCCTGTCCAGCCCTGGGGGGACCAGGCGGACAGGCGGTTTTTGCTCAACCCATACCGCCCACGCGTTTGGTGGCGGTGTGGTAGATGGGCTTCCACTCCACCTTGCGCACCAGCGCGGCGATGGAGATGGGGATGTAAGTAAACATGAAAATAGGGAAGGTAAACACATACCCCAGCTTCTTGAGGGCGGGAGCCTGGATGTGCTTCCACTCGGACAGCACGGTACACAGTCCGTAGAGCAGCAGGCCCAGGTAGAAGTTGCCCAGGGAGGAGCCGATGAAGCCCACGGTCTCGTGGATCACCCGGGCGGCCAGATAGGCGGGCTGGGTGAGGCAGGCGGCCAGGACCACGGCGTTGAACAGGATCATGGCCAGGGTGAGCAGCATGCCGGGGGCCACGGTGACGAACATATCGTAGCAGGAGGTGCCCAGCCGGCCGGGGCGGAGCATGCCCTTGAGCAGGGGCACGGTGTACTCCCGGTCCACCTGATAAAATCCCTTGGACCAGCGCAGCCGCTGATCCCAGGACTGGCGGAAGGTAACCGGCTGCTCGTCGTAGATCACGGCGCTGTCGCAGTAGCCGATGCGTTTGCCCCGGATGGCGCAGTCCACGGAGAACTGGATGTCCTCGGTGAGCAGATGGAAGGGCCAGCCGCCGTTCTCCTCGATGACCTTGGCGGACACCAGAAAGCCTGTGCCCGACACGTGGCAGTTGGTACCCAGCAGGGTGCGGGGGAAGTTGAGGAACCGGGCCTCCCGCAAAAACCAGATGGAATATCCGGCGGAGATCCAGTTGTCCCCGAAGTTTTTGGAGTTGCGGTAGCAGGTCACCGCGTCATAGCCCTTGTCGAAGGTGCGGTTCATCTCCCGCACAAAGTTGGGGTCCACCAGATTGTCCGCGTCAAAGACAAAATAGCCGTCATAGCAGTCCTTGCCCTCCTCCTTCAGCTGGCGGAAGAGGTAGTCCATGGCGTAGCCCTTGCCCTTGTGAATGGGGTCCCGCCGCTCATACACGAAGGCTCCCGCCTTCCGGGCGGCCCCGGCGGTGTCGTCGGTGCAGTTGTCCGCCACCACGTACAGGTCCAGCAGCTCCTGGGGATAGTTTTGTTTTCGGAGACTGTCCAGCAGCTCGCCGATCACCTGTTCCTCATTGCGGGCGGAGACCACCACCGCAAAGCGGTGGAGCCGGCTGGGCTCATGGCGGTCCTTATGCCTGCGCAGCAGCAGGCCCACCACCAGATAAAAGCCCTGGTATAGATACAGCAGGGTAAACAGCAGCACAATGCTCCAGTTCAGCCCTTTGACAAATTCCAAAATAGACATTGTATTGTGTTCCTCCGTTATACTGTGAAAGCCAAACGAACCGTCAAAAAGGTGGGACCTTTTTTCCGTGGAGCCTATCATACCATCTTTTTAAAATATTACAAGAGTGTTACACACCAATTAACAGAACATTAAGAGAAAGTTTTTATTTCTTTTACACAAATGTAAGAAAGAGCGCAGCCTCATCCAGTGCCTCCATGGATTGGCAGAGGATCAGCCGCATAGAAAATCGGGCTGGGGCAAAGCTATGTTCGGATCGCTGATCCACAACCAAAACACGTAAGGAGATGCAAAGCGTATGTCTAACACTAACAGCAATCAGCCCGTGGTTTCCAGCGCTCGTGAGGCTCTGAACAAGTTCAAGATGGAGGCCGCTCAGGAAGTGGGCGTCAACCTGAAGCAGGGTTACAACGGCGACCTGACCAGCCGTGAGGCCGGCTCCGTGGGCGGCCAGATGGTCAAGAAGATGATCCAGGCCTACGAGAACGGCATGCAGTAACCTCATTCCCTGATCAATCCCGGGCGCGGGGCGGAGCTTTGCTCCGCCCCGCGCCATTTTTGGCCCCGGCCCGCTGGAACGCTTGTATTTTGCCCGCCGGACAGATATAATAAGGCGTACACCATTTATATGCGCCGATGCAGGCACCAAATTGCAAAGGAGACATTCCTATGTCTAATATTTGGCATGACATCAACCCCGCCCGTATCCAGCCGGAGGACTTCATCGCCGTCATCGAAATCCCCAAGGGCAGCAAGAAAAAGTATGAGCTGGACAAGGAGACCGGCCTCATCATTCTGGACCGGGTGCTCCACACCTCCACCCACTATCCCGCCAACTACGGCTTCATTCCCCGGACCTACGGTGACGACGGAGACCCGCTGGACGTACTGGTGCTGTGCTCCGAGGCCATGGACCCCCTGACCCTGGTGCGCTGCTACCCGGTGGGCTACATTTCCATGCTGGACGGCGGGAAAAACGACGAGAAGATCATCGCCATCCCCTTCTCCGACCCCACCTATAACGCCTATCAGGACCTGATGGAACTGCCCCCCCACATTTTTGACGAAATGGCCCACTTCTTCTCGGTGTACAAAGCCCTGGAGGGCAAGGAAGCGGTGGCCGGCGACGTAAACGGCCGCCAGGACGCCATCCGGGTCATCCGCCAGGCCATGGACCACTATGTGGAGTGCTTTCTGGGCGGCCCGGCCCGGCCGTCGGGACAGCCCAGCTCGGACCGCTGAACCTGATGAAATATTAAGGGAAACTTAATGGCTTTTTTCCCTATTTTTGTTTCCCTGTGTGGTACAATCAGCCTGTACAAATGAAAGTTTGATGGAGAGAGGAAATTCCCTATGAACCAACCATACGATTGCCTGGTCATCGGCGCGGGCATGGCGGGAGCCGTGGCCGCCCGGGAGCTGGCGGAGCGGGGCGGCAAACAGGTCCTGGTGCTGGAGCGCCGGAACCATGTGGGCGGCAACGCTTACGACCATTTTGACCAGGACGGCGTGCTGATCCACCAGTACGGCCCCCACATTTTCCACACCAACAACAGGCGGGTATTCGACTATCTTTCCCGCTTTACCGCCTGGCGCAACTATCAGCACCAGGTAGTGGCCAACATCCCCGCGGCGGACGGCCGGCAGGAGCTGCCGGTGCCCTTCAACCTGGTGTCGCTCCGGGCCGCCTTTCCGCCGGAGCAGGCCGCCGCTCTGGAGGAAAAGCTGCTGGAGACCTACGGCGCGGAGCGGAAGGTCACCATTCTGGAGCTGCGGGAGAGCTCCGACCCGGACCTGCGGGCATTGGCCGACTTTGTATACGACCATGTGTTTGTCCGCTACACCATGAAGCAGTGGGGGCAGAAGCCGGAGGAGATCGACCCGGCCACCACCGCCCGGGTGCCGGTGTTCCTGTCGGAGGACTGCCGGTATTTTCAGGACATTCACCAGGGCATGCCGCTGGAGGGCTACACCCCCATGTTCCAGCGGCTGCTGGACCACCCCAACCTGACGGTGGAGACCGGGGTGGACGCCTCCGCCCGCCTGACCCTGGAGGATGGGCGCATCCTGCTGGACGGAGAAGCCTTTGAGGGGCTGGTGCTCTACACCGGGGCGGTGGACGAGCTGTTCGGCTGCCGGTACGGGCGTATGCCCTACCGCACCCTGGACTTCACCTTTGAGACCTATGCTCAGGACTTCTGGCAGAGCCACGGCACGGTGAACTACACCATGGACCAGGATTACACCCGCATTACCGAGTTCAAATACCTCACCGGGCAGGAGCTGCCCGGCGTCACCACCATTATGAAGGAGTACGCCCGGTCCTACACCGGCGCCGCCGGAGAGGTGCCCTACTACGCGGTGATCAATCCGGAGAACAACGCCCTCTATGCCCAATACCAGGCGGAGGCCGCCCGCTATCCCAACCTCCGTTTGCTGGGCCGTCTGGCGGAATACAAGTACTACAACATGGACGCCATCGCCGCCAGGGCGCTGGAGCTGTGTGACGAACTGCTGAAATGAGGAAAGAACACATGTCAAAGCTCATCACATTTGCCGTACCCTGCTACAACTCGGCGGCCTACATGGACCACTGCGTCCGCACCCTGCTCACCGGCGGGGAGGATATCGAGATCATTCTGGTGGACGACGGCTCCACCAAGGACAACACCCCCGCCATCTGCGACAAATACGCGGCGGACTATCCCAACATCATCAAGGCCATCCACCAGGAGAACAGCGGCCACGGCGAAGGGGTCAACCAGGGCCTGCGCAACGCCACAGGGCTGTATTACAAGGTGGTGGACTCCGACGACTGGCTGGACGAGGGGGCTCTGGCCGCCGCTCTGGACAAGCTGCGGGAGTTTGCCGCCATGGAGCGGCCGGTGGATATGCTCATCGCCAACTACGTGTACGAACACGTGGAGGACAACACCCAAAAGGTCATGCGGTACACTAACGTATTTCCCGAGGGGCGGGTCTTTACCTGGAACGAGATCGGCCGGTTCCGCCCCTCCCAGTATCTGCTGATGCACTCGGTAATCTACCGCACCCAGCTGCTGCGGGACTGCCACCTGGAGCTGCCCAAGCACACCTTCTATGTGGACAACATTTTTGTATACCAGCCCCTGCCGGCGGTCAAGAGCATGTACTATATGGACATCGACCTCTACCGCTACTTCATCGGCCGTGCGGACCAGTCGGTAAACGAAAAGGTGATGGTCACCCGGGTGGACCAGCAGGTGCGGGTCACCAAACTGATGATCCAGAGCCACGCCCTCACCGGCCTGTACTACACCCAGCGGAAGCTGGCCCAGTATATGGTCAACTACCTCTCCATGATGATGACCATTTCCTCCATCTTCCTCATCATCGACGGCTCTCCCGAGGCGCTGGGCAAAAAGACCGAGCTGTGGGAATTCCTCCGGGCCAACAACCCCAAACTCTACCACAAGCTGAAATACCGCTCCCTGTCCTTCGTGGGCAACATCCCCGGCTATCAGGGCCGGAAGCTGTCGGTGCGGCTATACCGGCTGGCCCGGAAAATCTACAAATTCAACTAAAAGGAGGCGCCGCAGACGCGGCGCCTCCTTTTGTCTTTCCATGTATTACAGCCGGGCCACACCCTGGGCGTGGGCGGTGGCCGCCACCGCCTGGGCCACGGTGGCCGACACGCTCTTATCCAGCGGGGAGGGCAGGATGTACGCGGGGTTCAGCCGGTTGTCCGGCACCAGGGCGGCCAGCGCCTTGGCGGCGGCCACCTTCATCTCCTCGGTGATCTCCCTGGCCCGGACGGTCAGGGCCCCCTTGAATACTCCGGGGAACACCAGCACGTTGTTGATCTGGTTGGGGAAGTCGGACCGGCCGGTGCCCACCACCGCTGCCCCGCCCCGTTTGGCCTCGTCGGGCATGATCTCTGGGGTGGGATTGGCCATGGCGAACACAATGCCGTCTTTCATGGTGGACACCATCTCCGCCGTCACCAGGTTGGGCCGGGACACCCCCACAAAGGCGTCCGCGCTCTTGAGGGCGTCAGCCAGGGAGCCATGCTCCCGGTTGGTGTTGGTGATGCGGGCAATCTCCTCCTGGCCGGGATTGAGCCCCTGATCCCCGGCGCAGATAATGCCGTTGATATCGCACATGACCACGTTGCCAAAGCCCATAGAGAGCAGCAGCTTGCCGATGGCGATGCCGGCGGCGCCGGCACCGTTGATGACAATTTTCATCTCTGAGGCAATCTTTCCGGTCACCCGGGCGGCGTTGAGCATGGCGGAGGCCACCACGATGGCGGTGCCGTGCTGGTCGTCGTGAAAGACCGGGATATCGCACCGCTCCTTCAGCCGCCGCTCTACCTCAAAGCAGCGGGGGGCGGCGATATCCTCCAGGTTGATGCCCCCGAAGCTCTTGGAAATCAGGTAGATCGTCTCCACCAACTGGTCCACATCCTGGGTATCCACGCAGATGGGGAAGGCGTCCACCCCGGCGAACTCCTTGAACAGGGCGCATTTGCCCTCCATCACCGGCATGGCGGCGGCGGGGCCGATGTCCCCCAGGCCCAGCACGGCGGAGCCGTCGGTGACCACCGCCACCAGGTTCCCCCGCCGGGTGAGCCGGAAGGAGGCGTCATAGTCTTTCTGGATGGCCAGGCAGGGCTCGGCCACGCCGGGGGTATACATCAGGGAGAGGTCCTCCCGGGTCTCAATGGGCTTGCGGGCCACCACTTCGATCTTGCCCCTCAGCTGCTGATGCAGCTCCAGGGCCTGCTGCTTCAAATCCATAACGTCCGCTCCTTTTCCCGCTCTGGCATGTTGGTTCTTTTTGGATTATTATACACCTGCCCTAGTCCCAATTGCCACCCAGCATACTAGCCAAAATTCCCCCGTTTTCCCGGGGGCGGAACGGTCACAGCATCAGCGCCAGACACCAGCACAGCGTGGCGCCTACCGCCCCCGCCGCGGCGTACACCGGGCCGGGCACCCGCCGCCACGCCTTGCTCCACCGGGTATTTTTCCGCAGATAGCCGTCGGCCGCCCGCTGGGCCTCCTGCAGCACCTCCTCTGCCGTTACGCCCTTTTTGAAGGCGTCCTCCTTCACAATAAAGATAGCCTGCTCAAAAAAGCGGGGATCGGGGGTCCGCACCACGATTACCTGACGGGATACGCCTTGCACCACAACGCCACATCCTTTCCTAGTTTCTTCCAGTATGTCCCCTCCCGTCCCGCCTTATTCCAGTCCATGGCATAGATTGCCGCTCATAACCCCGCCCGCCCCGCCGTACACTAATTCCAGTCAGAAAGGGAGGCAGATGGATGAGCAGCAAACGACGCAAGCTGATCGGGGCTCTGGCCCTGGTCTTTCTTCTGAATATCGCCCTTATCTCCCTGGCCCAGTACGCCCAGGCGGTGACCTACCGGCAGGGCTCCACCGGGGAGCAGGTGCGGATCATTCAGAGCAAGCTGAAAAACTGGGGCTACTACGACGGCACGGTAGACGGCATCTTCGGCAGCCGCACCGCCGAGGCGGTGAAGTATTTCCAGCGCAAGAACGGTCTGACGGCGGACGGCATTGTGGGCCCGGCCACCCTGCGGGCCCTGGGGATGTCCACCGGCGGCGGCAGCGGCAGCAGCAGCCAGTCGGCCAGCCTGGACCTGCTGGCCCGGGTGATCTCCGCCGAGGCCCGGGGGGAGCCCTACAGCGGCCAGGTGGCGGTGGGGGCGGTGATCCTCAACCGGGTGGAGCACCCCTCCTTCCCCAACACCATCGCCGGGGTGGTCTACCAGCCCGGCGCCTTTACCTGCATGGTGGACGGGCAGTTCAACGAGCCGGTGGCAGAGTCGGCGGTACGGGCGGCCCAGGAGGCTCTCAACGGCGCCGACCCCAGCGGCGGGGCCATCTACTATTTTAACCCCAACACCGCCACCAGTGCCTGGATCTGGAGCCGGCCGCTGATCAAGGTCATCGGCAACCACCGCTTCTGCTCCTGACGCTCACAATGGATACGCCCCCTCCGCCATGGCGGAGGGGGCGTATTGATGCCGGTCAGGTCTCCATATGGCGGCCCAGGAAACCGGCGATGGTCTGGGCCAGCTTGTAGTCGGTTTCATCGCTGGTCTGTTCGGGGTCGCTGGTGACAAAGAGCACGCAGCCCAGCACGTCCCCCTCCGACAGAATGGGGGCGGCGCAGATGGCCAGATACTTGTCGCTGTCCTCACATACCGGAACAGGGGTATCGCCGGTCTGCACCTGATAGATCTGCCGGCCCTCCATAATCTGCTCCAGATCGGAGGAAATCCGCTTGTCGGTCAGCTCCCGCTTGGCGGTACCGGCCACTGCGATGCAGGCGTCCCGGTCGGTGATGACTGCGATCTTGCCGGTGGTCTTGTTCAGGGTCTCGCACATCTGCCCGGCGAAATCCCCCAGGCCGCCCATCAGGGAATACTTTTTGAAAATGACGCCGCCGTCCTTATCTGTATAAATTTCCAGCGGGTCGCCGTCACTGATAACATTGGCATGGAACACCTTGTCCGGCCGCTTGGCGGCGGCCTGGACGAGGACGACGGGTGAGATATGCCCCATGCCCGCCTTAAAATTTGCCCCGTCCTCCTCCGGCAGGGCGCCGCAGCGCAGCAGGCTGTCGATGTCGGCCTTCAGCTGGATCTCCAGGTGATCCTCGTAGACCTTGATCTTCTCAATGATGAGCTGGAGATCCTGCCGGTCCAGATGCTCCTTGCGGAGAATGTCGTCAAAGATCTCCAGGGCGGTCTTGGCCACCCGGTTCACCTGGAGGATGGTGTTGCGCTTGTCGGTGGCCATCCGCAGCTGGTTCTGGATGCCCTCGATCCGGCGCAGCAGGTCGGCTTCCAGCTCGTCATAGGTCTCCTCCAGAATCTCCTCCTGGTCGGGGTGCTTCATCAGGTCCCGCACCCGCTGGCGCTTGGTAGCCTTCAATTCCTCCTGGAGGTCGGAGAGAATCTCCTCCAGATTGGCGGCGGAGCGCTCGGTCTCCTCCACGTCCTCCCGCTCGTGGGCCAGGTCCTCGTTGAGCCGGTCCAGCATGGCGGCGGAGCCCTCCTTCACCTTTTCCACATAGGCTTTCAGCAGCTGGTCCAGCTTGTCCACCCGGATGTGGTGGCTGGTACAGCCGGACAGCCCCCGGCGGTGGTAGGTACCGCAGGTGTAGGCCGGGCGCAGGTCGGAGCGGCTCATGGCAAACATGGGGGCTCCGCAGTCCCCGCACTCCAGGAACCCGGAGTAGACGTTGTCATTCTTCTTCTGTCCCCGGTAGTTGGAGCGGGTGCGCTGCTGCCGCAGAGCCCGGGTGGTGGCGAAGGTGCGGTAGTCGATGATGGGCTGGTGGTGGTTTTCTATGACGATCTGCTCCAGCTCGTCCCGCTTGATGTCCTTGCCGTTGATCTTGGCCCGGGTATACTTGCCCTGCCGCAGGGTGCCGATGTAAAAGTCGTTGTCCAGGATCCCCTGCACCGTCACGATAGCCCAGGCGGCCTTGGCCTCCCGGCGGCAGGTCTCCCCGGCGGCCTCCCGCCGCAGCTGCTCCGACATACGGGGGGTGGGCACCCCTTCACCGGTGAGGTGGTTGGCGATCTTCTTGTATCCCCACCCCTGGTCGTTGTACAGCCGGAAGATGGTGCGTATGATCTCCGCCTCGGTGGGCACCACCTCAAATTGCTTCTGCTTGTTCAGGATGTACCCGTAGGGGGCGGCACACAGCCACGCTCCGTCCTGCTGGCGGCGGCGCACCACCGAGCGCACCTTCTTGCTGGTGTCGGTCACCGGCATCTCGTTGATGAGGAACTGGAACTGAATTTTCAGCCAGTCATCGTCGTTGGGGAAGTCGATGCTGTCCCCGATGGAGATGATCCGCACCCCGGCGTCCCTTAGATCCTCCAGTTCCACCAACCCTCGGCTGTTGCGGCGGGAGAACCGGGAGAAATCTTTGACGATAAGGATGTCATATTTGTGGCTCATCAGGCCTTTCCGCATGGCCTGGTAACCCTCCCGCTGCTCGAAGGTGTAGCCGGACCGGTCCCGGTCCTCATAGAAGGTGAGGGTGCTGCCGGGGAATTTGGCTTTCACAAAATCCTCGATGATGGCCTTCTGGTTTTCAATGGACACGTTGTCCCGGTCCAGCTCGTCGTCCACCGAGATACGGGTGTAGCCTACGATATCAAATTTCTCGATCACAGGTCATCTCCCCTTAACAATATGGTTTATTTCTCGTTTTCCCATTTCAGATAACATTGTATATTGATTGTTGCGAAATTGCAAGTGGAAATGAAAAGAAAGGAGGAGGCAATTTACTGCCTCCTCCTACTCTCACATAGTCACGGCCTGCTGCTCCTGACGCTGCTCCAAGACTTCCATTTCCGCCTGCCGCCGCCGGTTGTAGAGCAGTAGGTCCCGGGTCTGCTGGTACAGCTCCTCCTCCCCAGACAGAAACACCGCCACCAGATAGTTTTGCGCCTTGTATGTTTGATAGAGCGGTTTCAGCGATTCCCGAAATGCGGCATCCTCCTTTTCTGCTCTGTTCAGCCAGAGTTCCACGATCTTGCTCTCTTTCCTTACTGCGATGCGCAATGGGCTATCATCTCCTCTCCCCTATTTTCCCCTGTACACAGGAAAATATTCACATAGTCTGTTGCCACGTCTGTTTTTCTTCGTGATCGCCCTCCCTGTGACCGAGGGCGATCTTCTTTTTCTGTTCCCGGCGGAGCGTTTTGCTGTCGGTGTGCTGGGGCATGGTGGTGGCATCCCTCACGGGATCAGCATTTTGACCGCGCTCCAGAGTGCGGCCAAACCGGACCAGAGCGCCTGCAAGACTACCATGCCTACCATGGTCCCCAGCAAAATCAGGGCCAGCCATACCAGCACGGACAGCGCGGTGCTCAGACTGGGCGGCGAAACATAACGCTCTTTCCGCTTCCCAGCCTGTCGCAGCATCGCCCGGATCTGGGCCGTATCCTCCGCCAGCGCCTCCAGCTGCGCCCGACCGGGACAGGTCTCCCGCAGAAGGGCTGTGTGCCGTTCCAGGTTCTCCAGTGCTTTGCCCTGCTCCGCCGTCACCCGATACAAGGCGCTGATCATCATCAGCAGATTGTCCCACTCCTCCCTGTTGGGACAGGTCTGCGGAGCGTTCCTCTGCTTCAACTCCTCCATGGGCAAACGTTGCCCGGATTCTGAATTCATGTTCCATGACCTCCTTAGTGTACTTTCCATCGTGAAGTCGGTCATCCCGGCATTTCATACCTGTCGGTGTGGTGTAGGTAATGCTCTTGCGGCCATCCGTCCAACGCACCTGATATCCCTCGCGCTCCATCAGGGCGAGAAATTCCGCTTTGGTTGAGGCGTATTTCATGCACCGGTCGATGGTGTTCATGAGCCGGAACTTCCAGCTCTCACCCTTGACGGCGGAGCGGTATTCCCGCGTGCTCAATCCCCGGGCCCGTTTCGGCCGCTGCCTGGGCAGAACGGAAAGGCCGTGCTTCATGCAGAGCCCGTCAGAAATTGCGCGCAGTTTACGCAGCGTGTCCGGCCCCTGGCGGAGCATCTTTCCCGTCCCAGGGCAAACCGCATTGACAACGAAATGCGAGTGGACATGCTCAGCATCCGTGTGGGTGGCGATGAGCACCTCGCTGTCCGGCCACGCCTGCTCCGCAAACTCCTGCGCCACCTGGTGGGCCAATGCCCCGGTGAGCTGCTCCTCCGGCGCAAAGGACTGGACATAGTGGTAGAACCAAACCGGGCTATTTTTCCGGTGCATCTGTCGGGTGGCTAGAAACTCCTGGGCAGCCAGCTGTGGTGTGCAGTTCTGTCCGCTGACCAACTGACTGCCGTCCTCCTGTTGGGTTTTGTGTTTCTGCGATACATAGTCTGCCACACCGTGAAGTGCTCCAGCGGACTGCCGCTGGTATTTGATAAAAGTGACGGTTGCCATCAGCTTCGCTCCTGCTCCGCCAGCTCCCGCAGCTTGAGATAGATCTGACTGAGTACCTGCCACGCATCCCCCAGACGCGCCTCCTTGATCCTGCCCATGTTGCACAGCACCGTCAGTTGATTGAGGCTGCGCCCGATTCCCTTGAGTTCATGGGTGATCTCCCGCAGCCCATCCACCACCACGACGCGGTGCCGCAGCGCAGCAGCCCTTACATAAGCACTCACGGACATCTGGGCAGTATCCGCCTTGGACACAATCGTTTCATACTGCTCCGGTGTAAGCCGGAGGGTGATCCGAATTTCTTTCTTCTGCTTCATACCGCACCTCCGTTCTCAAAGTGGGCGCGGGCTCCTGCCCGCATCACGCCGGTTTTCCGGCGGTGCCAAGTCCGACAAAGTCGGACGAAGGCTCTGCTTGCCCTCGACGGAAGCGACTGCATATCCGTCGCTTCCGCCCGAGGTCGAACGCTCCCTCGCTCCGTGCTTCCTCCTCTCCTCGGCGAAACCGTTTCGCTGGGGACCCGTTACGGAGAGGAATCCGCATCCCGCGACCTTTCCGCAGGGTCGATCGTGCCGGTTTCCGGGGCCCCGGCCACATCGTCACTTTCGGCACGGCGGAGCTCTATGATCCGCCTGCCGTTGCTCCGCCGGCTGAATACGCCGCTCTGGGACGGACACCTTAACCGCCCGAGTCAGACACCCTAAC